>Ga0181520_10005184_pt1 | contig 21021 bp, 16 predicted proteins | sample PEATcosm2014_Bin_29_FD_132451 | JGI IMG/M metagenome (GOLD analysis project Ga0181520, IMG submission 132451) | Peatland microbial communities from MTU Mesocosm Facility, Houghton, MI, USA - PEATcosm2014_Bin02_30_metaG | ecosystem: Environmental > Terrestrial > Soil > Wetlands > Peat | place... | reverse complement strand
GGATGAAAATCACAGCCTATAATCATCATGCTCGGCTCCTTTCCTCCCGAGCTTCGTGGTCGTTTAGCCGCAACCAGTTTACTCAGGTCGAGGGAGCCGACGCTGTCATGCAATCATCCATTCTGCGTTCTTTGCTGAATGAGTGGGAGACGATAGGGGCCGAATCGATAGAGCATTTAGTTTTTGCTATAAACTTCCGTGCCCCTGTCATCCTCAGCGAAGCGCACCGGGGTCTCAGCGACAGGTCTTCGTCGCTGGGGTGGGGAGCGGAGTCGAAGGACCTGCGTTTCGTTTTCTGGCAAATGGGTGGGAAACCACGAAATCAACCCTGCATGAACTGTGATAAAGCTAAAGTCCAATCTCCGCTTCACTGCGCTGCGGTCACCACCACAACGAGTTCCTCTGCTCCGCCCAATGAAAATTCCACCGGAGCGACGCGCGCTGAGTCCGCGCCCGCGTCAATCTCCCGCTCGATCTTGCCGTTCGTTGTGCCCTGAATCACGATATGCATTTTCGATGCGGCTGGCTTCGGAGCAGCACTTTGCGCACGGCTGGCCGTCTGACTGGCCGCATTCAGCGAAACGGCAGCGGCAAAATTCAGAGTGTAGTTGCCTTTGGGCCATACGCCGAAGTTGGCCTTCCCCGCGCTATCCGTTGTTCGCGCCGCGCATCCTCCGCCGGGATTCTTTCCCAGCTTCACATCAATTCCCTTTAACGGTGCGCCGGCCAGAGCGCTCTGCACAAACAGAACACAGAATGCGGCCACAAAAATCAAACGACGAGTTGCCTTCATGCGCTTCTCCTTTGCCTTGTTCTGAACGTGCATCAAGGTAGAGGAATCATAAACGATCAAATCCAGACAGCGAAAGGCCCGGATTTTTCATCCGGGCCTTTCGCTTTGACGCATCGAGCTAAAGCCAATGGCTAGAAGCTAGCAGCTAAAAGCTGTTTTACTGACCGCCTGGTCCGCGGCCGCCACCAGGTCCACCGGGACGGCGGCGGCGACGGCGGGATTTGTTGTCGGTCGGCTTCGGCCTCCCCGCTCCCGGCGCGCCAACCGGCTGACCGACCGGAGCCGGAGCGCCATCGACGCGGTTGAAGTTCGGCTCGTTCTCCTCGTCGATCTCCTCGTCACTCTCCTCGTCGAAGTCGTCTCCGCCTTCGATCAGGATCGTGCTCTGGTTCGACTTGGGTTGACGCTCGTCGAATTCATGGCGTGGCTTGGCGGGCGCTACAGGCGCGGCTTGAACAGCCTGAGACTCGGATGCGGAAATCTCCACATCCTCGACTTCAGCCGGAGCCGAATGGGCCAGCTTGGCCTTCTGCTCCTTGATCAGCGCCTTGCGGCTGAGCTTGATGCGATTGCCTTCGATGGCCAGAACCTTGACCATCACTTGGTCGCCCTCGCGCAGCTCATCCTTGACTTCCTTGACGCGATGCTCGGCGATCTCGGAGATGTGCAGCAGGCCGTCGGTGCCGGGGAAGAGCTCGACAAACGCGCCGAACTCGGCCAAGCGAACCACCTTGCCAAGATAGACCTTGCCGATCTCCGGCACGGCGGTCAGGTTGCCGATGATCTCCAGCGCCTTCTTCAATCCCTCAGCGTCGCAAGAAGCCACGCTGACCTTGCCGGTATCATCCACATCGATCTTTGCGCCAGTCTGCTCGATGATGCCGCGAATCGTCGCGCCACCCTTGCCGATCAGATCGCGAATCTTGTCGGTGGGAATCATCACCGTCTCGATGCGCGGCGCATACTGCGAGCGCTCGGTCCGCGGTCCGTCCAGCACCGCGTCCATCTTGTCCAGCAGGAAGAGCCGCCCCTGACGAGCCTGTTCCATAGCCTTTTGCAGGATCTCGCGCGTCAGGCCGCCGATCTTGATGTCCATCTGCAAAGCCGTGATGCCCTTGCGCGTTCCGGCTACCTTGAAGTCCATGTCGCCGTAGTGATCCTCGGCGCCCGCGATGTCCGTCAGGATGGCGTAGTCGTCGCCCTCCTTGACCAGGCCCATCGCCACGCCTGCCACCGCGCCTTTCAGCTTGATGCCCGCGTCAAACAGCGCGAGGCTCGAGCCGCAGACGGTGGCCATCGATGAAGAACCGTTGGATTCCAAAATATCCGAGACAATGCGAATCGTGTAAGGCGACTCTTCGATGGTCGGCAGAACCGCGGTAATCGCGCGCTCCGCCAATGCGCCGTGGCCTACTTCGCGACGGCCCGTGCCGCCCATGCGGCCCGTCTCCCCCACGCAGAAGGGCGGGAAGTCGGAGTGCAGCATGAAAGGCTTTTTCTTGTCGCCTTCATAGCTCTCCAAGCGCTGGCCTTCGTCGGCGGTGCCCAGCGTGGCCGTAACCAGAGCCTGCGTCTCGCCGCGAGTAAACAGAGCCGAGCCATGTACGCGCGGCAGAACGCTGGTCTCGATGGTGATTTGGCGAATCTGATCGAACTCGCGGCGATCCGGCCTGATCCGTTCCTTGGTCACCTGCTCGCGGAAGATTCTCTCGCGCAGCTTCTCGTAATAGTGAGCCAGCTTCTTCTTGGCGGTGGGATCGTCGGCTGGCAACTCAGCAGCCAGTTCGTCCTTGATCGCCTTGACCAAATCTTGGCTCTCCAGCTTGTCGTGCGTCTTGGTGTCGAGCGCGTCCTTGAGCCGGACTTCAATCTTGGCCTTGAGTTCAGCGAAGTAGGCTTCGTCAAACTCCGGCGCGGTGAAGGCCCGTTTGGGTTTGCCGGCCAGTTTCACCAACTCTTCGATCGCGGCGACAATCTTCTTGATTTCGCCGTGGCCAAACTCGATAGCCGCCAGAATGATCTCTTCCGACTCTTCCTTCGCGCCAGACTCGATCATCACAATGCCGTCCTTGTGCCCGACCACCATGATGTTGACAGTGGTCGCGGCGCGCTCGGAGTATGTCGGGTTGATGACGAACTCGCCCTCGACGCGGCCCACGCGCACCGCGCCTACTGTGGCGCCGAAGGGAATGTCAGAGAGAGCCAGAGCGGCGGCGGCGGCGTTGATGCCAACCACGTCGGGATCATTCTCCTTGTCGGCGGAGAAGACCAGAGCAATCAACTGCGTCTCGTTGCGGAAGCCGTCAGGGAAGAGCGGGCGCAAGGGGCGGTCGATCTGCCGGCAGGTCAGAATTTCTTTTTCGCTGGGCCGGCCTTCGCGCTTGATGAAGCCGCCGGGAATGCGTCCGCCGGCGTAAGTGTATTCGCGGTAATCGACGGTAAGGGGGAAAAAGTCGATGCCTTCCCGGGGATCGGGTGAGGCTACGGCCGTGGCGAGAACAACGGTTTCGCCCGTGGTCACCAGTGCGGCGCCAGAGGCCTGCTTGGCCATGCGACCGGTCTCAAAGACCAGCCGCTTGCCTCCAGCAAGCTCGACGGTTACTTCATGCTTAGACATAGAGTCCTCGTTTCATTGTGTTCGCTAGGGAAACTTGTGGGGGAATGCGCTGGAGGGCAAGGCGATGGGGTGCCCCAGGTCCCGATTCTGGGACCTGGGAAACTAGGAAGCTCGATTTTTCAGCAGCAATGACGGCGCTCAGCTCATAGCTCCGCGCCGTCCCTGGCTGCGGGTCGACTTCGCCAGGTACACCATGGCCCCTGGTCCTGTATAGAACGGGGGCCGTGACCAATACTCGGTCTGGGCGCTTCCGGGTCAATGTTGTTGGCTTTCTGGCTACTTGCGAATCCCGAGTTTGCCGATGACGTCGCGGTAGCGATCGGTATCGTGCGTCTTCAGGTAATCCAGAAGGCGGCGGCGCTTGCTGACCAGTTGCAACAGGCCGCGCCGGGAAGCGTGGTCCTTCTTGTGCGTCTTGAAGTGTTCGGTCAGTTCGCTGATGCGCGCACTCAAAATCGCGATCTGGACCTCCGGCGAGCCGGTATCCGTATCATGGGTGCGGAAGCTTTCAATCAGGGTGGTTTTCTTTGCGGTCGCCAGCACGGCGTGTGTTACTCCTCTTGTCTTCTCAGTCCACTCTTCAGTGTCTACAGTGAGATTACCATGAACGACCGCCCTGCGTCATGCGGCCATATACGCCGAGGGGTGACGCGGAGCGGCCTTCAGCCCGTAGATTGACGCCGCACAATTGTCCGGGCTTTAGCTAGCACCTGAGGGACTGCTCGTTCGCGGATAGGACTTGTTCGGAGCTTCCACGGTGTACTGAGTCTGAACTTCGCACAACAAACAAATTGTCATCCTGAGCGAAGTTTGGCGCGTCATCGGGGTCCCCGGCGAGCGATCTTTGCACGCTGGGGTGGTTGAGCGACAAATGTAGTCGAAGGACCTGCGGTTGTTCTTCACACGGATGCAATAAACTTCAGACTGAGGACCCGATAGCAAAATCACGATCGGTGTACCCAGGGGCAATGTCTTAATGTGTTGATTTTCTTAAGAAATCACCACCTCATGTCAACTTTATCCGGGCATGGAAATCGTGGTTTTGCTCTAGCCAATCCGGAAGCTTCTCTCCCTGAACTCCTATTTTCCCCGCGCCTTCCACTTCAAAGGCCTCCACTGCCGCCTCCAGCAGATGCAACTCCGTACCAGAACTTGACATAGAGTCCCAGTCCAGCCAAACTGAAAGAGAACTGATGTACTAATTAGAGGACCGCTATGCGAGACACACCTCCGCAAGGTATCTACAAAGTTCAGGCCCTGGACCGCGCATTTGCCGTGCTCGACCTGCTGGGAGAGAACGGAAGCCCGCTGGGATTGGCCCAGGTAGCCGCCGCGCTGCAATTGCACAAGAGCACCGCGCACCGCTTCCTGATGGTTCTGGAGAGGCACCGCATGGTGGAACGCACCACAAACGGTAAATTCCGCCTGGGGCTGAGGCTCTTTGATCTGGGCAATCGCGCCATCGAGCAATATGATCTGCGCGAACGTGCCCAGCCGCACCTGCGCCGATTGGTGACTGAGACCGAGGAGACAGCCCACCTGTGCATTCTCGAGGGCGCGCACGTCATCTACATCGACAAGATTGAGCCGGCACGCTCGGTACGCATGATTACCCGCATCGGCGCCAGCAACCCGGTGCACTGCACATCGGTCGGCAAGGCCATTCTGGCGTTTCTGCCGGAAGAGAGGATCGCCGATATTCTCCGCCGCATCCGCTTCGAGCGCTTTACGAATCGCACCATCGCCACCCCAGAGGCCCTGCGCGTCGAGATCGAGAAGACCCGCCGCCGTGGCTATGCCGTCGATGACGAGGAGTTGGAGGAGGGCTTGCGCTGCATCGCGGTGCCGGTCCTGGATGCGCAGCGGCTGCCGGTCGCCGCGGTCAGCGTCTCCGGGCCGTCCTTCCGCGTGACCGCGCAAAAGCTGCCTGCAATCGCCAACCACCTGCTCCAGTGTGTGCGGGGAATCTCAACCGATATGGGCTTCGTCTCAACCGGAAGAGGTAATCGCGCTGTCTGGTCGGCCTAGAGCCTGTCATCGAATTCCGCATGGGCAGCGCCGGGAGCCGATTTTTCTCGGTTCTATTGATCCAGCCCATAGATATTGAGACCAGGGTGCCCCATCCATTCAGCGTTCTTTGCTGGATGGGTGGGAAACGATGGCACCATTGGAGGTCCGGATAAGTAAATATCCTCCGGCAAAGCCGGGGGGGCTCCCGTTGCAAAATAGAGGGTGCAACTTCAATCGTGGCCTATCCGCACGCTCCGCGATTTGCAGATTATTTCCTCCTCAGGGAACATAATAAAATGATGAACTATAAACAGAGCCACGGGCTTTTCCCGGTCCCTCACTTCCCAGCCCCTCAGCCTCTTTTCCCCCATTTTTCGCCCCCCCCCCACCCCCCCCTAAAGATTCCCAAAACCTTGCAGGTAATTAACTCGCCAACACCGCAATCCACCGCGTTTCATCCTGAAAAAAGGCCGCCCATCAGGCAGCCTCTAGTAAGAAGACGGATGAGTGCAAACTCAATGGCGCGCAAGCGCCGTCTGCCCACCGCAGTTGGTTACCAGCTTCCCCAGGCGCGGCTGATGTAATCCGTCAGAGTCATTGAAACCAGAACCAGAAACATGAAGATGCCAGAGCAGACGGTCAGCTTGGTCAGCTTTGAGCTGTACTTCACGTGCATAAAAAACAGCACGACCAGAATCGCCTTGGTGCTGGCAATGGCCAGCGCAATGACGGGATTCCAGGGGCCGAGATCAATGAAAGACGCCCAGACCGTGAGACCAGTACCCGCCAGCAGCGCGAAAAGAATGGCCACATAGACCTTGGGACCGACAATAGGATGCGCGTGTTCGTTTGTTTCGATCATGCCGATTTTCCTTTGACTGTTCGCACCTAACGAACCTCTAAACAAGTAGGCGCTTTGAAAGGGCACGGCTTTAGCCGTGCCGCAAAGGCTGCAAAATCAACGAGGGCTTTAGCCCCTGAGGGAATGCTGGTACGCAAAGAGAACTTGTTCAGAGCTTCCCTAACTGTGAAATGTCTACTGTCTGCTGTCAATGTCTGCTGATTAGATAAAGCAGCGCGAAGAGATAGATCCAGACAATGTCGACAAAGTGCCAGTAAAGGCCGAAGTTTTCAACGAATGTCACATGGCCAGATGTATAAGCTCCGGCACGAGCGCGAAAAATCATGAATCCCAGAATGCCGATGCCGATGATCATGTGCAGCGCGTGCATTCCGGTCATCAAAAAGTAAAGCGAGAAGTAGAGTTCGGTCTTGCGCGCCATGTCCAGCGTCAGCGGCTTGTCGCCGGCGGCCTTGGCGGCCTCGTCGTGCTCTGGATCGAGAAACGATTGCATACTGTAGTGAAAGCCGGGAACGTGGTGCTTCTCAATCTTCTCTTTGTACTCGACCGTCTTGATGCCGAGAAAGCCCAAGCCAAGAATGAAGGTCAGAGTGAGGCAGAGAACCAGTCCGCGCCTGCGCCGCGTCTCGGCGCACCAAACGCCCATCGCCATCGTGAAGCTGGAGAGGATCAGCACCAGCGTGTTGGTTGTTCCCCAAACCACATTCAACTGGTGAGAGCCGGAGACAAAGGCCAGATAATACCAGTTGCGGTAAACCAGATAGGCGGTGAACAGACCGCCGAAAAACATGACTTCAGTCAGCAGAAAAAGCCACATGGCGAAGCTGCTGGCGTCAGCCTGCTGCGCGGCCGTATTGAAGTGATGGCGCAGATAAGACGGGTGCTCCTGCTCGGCGCAGTGAACGGCGTTGGCGGCGTTGGCGAGGTTATGGTTATCCGGCACTGGTCGCCTCCGTTTCTTTCTGCGTCTGCTGCTGGCCTTCCAGCCACTCGTAGTCGTAGGCTTCGTGGTCCATCACCGGCATGACGGCAAAGTTCTCCGTCAAGGGCGGCGACTGCGTCTGCCACTCCAGGCCCGTTGCCTGCCAGGGGTTGTTGCCCGCAATCGCGCCGTATCTCAACGACCACACCAGATAAAGTACCGGCAACAGATAGCCCACGCCCAGAATCGTCGCGCCCGCTGTCGAAAAGACATTCAAAATTTGAAACTCGGGCGGATAGGATGCGTAGCGCCGCGGCATTCCCAGCGTGCCCAGTATGAACTGCGGAAAAAATGTGAAGTTGAAACCGATGAAGGTAACCATAGCCGCGAGTTGCGAGAGCTTCTCCGGATACATTCTGCCGGTGATCTTGGGCCACCAAAAGTGAATGCCGGACAGAAACGCCATCAACATTCCGCCCACCATCACAAAATGGAAGTGAGCAACAATGAAGTACGTTTCGGTCAAATGAATGTCAGTGCCCGAGGAGCCGAGAAAAACCCCTGTCATGCCGCCGATGGTAAACAACCCCATGAATCCGAAGGCGTAGAGCATCGGCGTCTCGAATGTAATCGATCCTTTGTAAAGTGTGAACGTCCAATTGAATATCTTGATGGCCGAGGGCACGGCGACCAGCATGGTCAGCAGCGAGAAGATCAGCACGGCGTAGTTCGAGATGCCCATGATGAACATATGGTGGGCCCAGACAAAGAAGCCGAAGACCGCGATCGCCACCGAAGAGAACGCGACGGCCGTATAGCCGAAGACGCGCTTGCGGCTGAAAGTCGAAATAACCTCCGAGATAACTCCCATTCCCGGTAGAATCATGATGTAAACGGCGGGGTGGGAGTAGAACCAGAACAGATGTTGAAATAACAGCGGATCGCCACCCTTGGTCGGGTCGAAGACGCCGATGCCGATCGTCCGCTCCAACGCAACAAGAACGATGGCGATAGCCACTACCGGCGTCGCCAGCACCATAAGAATGCTGGCCGCATAGTGCGCCCAGATAAACAGCGGCAGCCGAAACCATGTCATCCCCGGCGCGCGCATCTTGTGAATCGTGACGATGAAGTTTAATCCCGTCAGGATGGAGCTGAAGCCGGCGACAAATACCGCCAGGCCGGTGGTAAGGACGTTAGTGTTGACATAGTGAGTGGAAAGCGGCGTGGTGAAGGTCCAGCCCGTGTCCACTCCGCCAACCGCCATGGTGTAAAGAGCCAGCAGCCCACCCGCCATGTATAAGTACCAACTAAGCAGGTTCACTTTTGGCAGCGCCAGGTCCTTGGCGCCAATCATCATCGGGATAAGAAAGTTTCCCAGCGTGGCCGGCACCGACGGCACCAGGAAAAAGAAGACCATGATGACGCCGTGCATCGTGAAAACCTTGTTATAGGTGTCTGTTGCCATCAAATCAGTCTGCGGAGTAAGCAACTCCAGTCGGATAAGTCCCGCCAGCGCCCCGCCAATAAAAAAGAAGAAGCTCAGTGAGATCAAGTAAAGAATCGCAATCCGCTTGTGGTCGCTTGTCAAAAGCCAGCTCAGCAGGCCGTTCTCCCGTGAGATGTAGTTATCTTTCGGAATCCGGGCCGTCGTCTGATCGGGAAGACTGACTATGGTGTTTGTGCTCATGGCTTCACCGTTCCTTGTGAGGCTGGCCCTTTGGCTGCGGGCACTTTGCCTTCGCTCTCCGGCGGCAGATCGGTAGTATTCAGCGTCTGCTGAATGCGGTAGTCGGAGTTGAGGTTCTTGATATATTCAATGAGCGCGATAACTCCCTCTTCGCTAATCTGTCCCTGATAAGTCGGCATGATTGGAGCGTAGCCCTGAGTCACGTGCTGCGAGGGGTTCAGAATCGACTCGCGCAGATAGGCGTCATCGGCAGTGATAGTACCCCCGGTCGAAAGCGCGAGCTTGGCGCCATAGACGTTGGCCAGTGAAGGTCCGCGCGCATCGGGCCGCGCATTGTGGCAGGCGGCACAACTGAGGCTGGCGAAGAGCCGTTCGCCGTTCTGCGCCAACGAAGCCCCGCTGGTGGAACTGGCCAGCCACTTCCTGTAATCCTCGGGCGTCAGCACTACGATGTCGCCTATCATCTGCGAATGGTTTGTGCCGCAGTATTGCGTGCAAAAAAGATGGAAAGTGCCAGGTGTGGTGGCTTCAAACCAAACAGTTGTATAGCGGCCGGGAATCGCCTCGCGCTTCACGCGAAATGCAGGAATCGAGAAGCTGTGAAAGACATCCTGCGAAATGAGCGTCAACTGCACGGCGCGGCCCGAGGGAACGTGCAGCGCATTGATCTCGTGCTGTCCGCCTGGATGCTCGGTCTTCCACATCCACTGCTTGCCCACTATATATATATTCATCGCGTTGGCCGGAGGCGTAAATACGCGGAAGTAAATCAGCGCGCCCCAGACAAACATCACCAGAAACAGGCCCAACGGAATGATCGTCCAAGTAGCTTCGAGCAGCGTGGAGCCTTCGACTTGCACGGCCACTGGATGGCGCTTCTTGTTATAGAGAATCGAAAAGCTGACAACGAGCAGAACCACCACGGTCAAACCAATCAAACTAACCAGGACCATAAAGAAATAAAGCGCATCCATCTGCGGAGCAATCTTCGACGCCTCCGGCGGAAAGAGCGCGAAGTTCGTCAACCACTTGACGAGAAACTGCCAGATTACTGGACTGATATGGTTCATTTCGTTATTCGTTCACCTTTGTTCCTGTACTTGGTACTGTCGTTTCTGTTCCTGACTGTCATTCCGCGCGTCTCTGCGGAACATCGCCAACATGAATCCACCCAGTAGTAACACCGTCAGAAGTCCGCCCAGTTGGACGATCCGTGCAACAATCAGCGAGTGCTTGTTGGTCTGTGGATCGTAGTGGTAGCAGTAAGTCAGGATATTATCCACCGGCGAGCCGATGCGATTGGCCGATGCTTCGACCAGTCCGAGACGCAAATCCTTGGGTGAATACTCGACGCCCATGTAATACTGGGCCAGCTTGCCTTCGGGAGTTACAATCTGAATCGAGCTGGCGTGAGCAAACTGCGTGAGCTTGCCGTCTGGTCCTGGAATCTTAATGTATCCAAAGCCCACCGCATTGGTGAGCGCGTCGATATTGGCCTGTGTGCCCGTCATGAAGTGCCAGCCGGCCGCCGTCTCGGGGTGGCCGTAACGCTTCAGGTAGCCGCGCTTTTTGGCGGCGGCTAACTCGGGTCCCTCAGTAGGATCGATGCTAACTACAATAACACTGAAGTCCTTGCCCGGAACGAAGCTAACCATTTGTAACGCGCTCGTCAGTCCATTCAACTCTTCCGAGCAGAGCATGGGGCATTGGTAGTAGACCAGCGCCAGAACCGCTGGACGCTTGCCGAAGTAACTGGCTAACTCGACCTGCTTTCCCTGATCGTCGGTGAAGGTCAGCCCCAACGGCAGCTGCTCATTCAGCCTCTGCGAAATTCCCACCTTGCTCAGAATCGCTGGAGGTTTGTCGCTGACCGGAGCCATTTGCTTCTCGTCATAGCGCGAGACCTGCGCGATGAGCGACGGCGCAAGCAGAGCCAGGGATATCGCTATCGCAGCCGCCGCGCCGCTCCAGCTTTTCCGGATTGTGCCTATGCTCCACATCTCTTGCCTGCTCTCATTCCATTCGTGAACGCTTGTTACTTTTGCGGCTCCGGGCGCCTAGCCTCAACGCGGTGATTAGCGGCCTGATCCAACTCATAGCTCGTGGGCGCAAATCCGTTGGTCAGCGGCACGGCTATCACAGGCTTCTTATCTCCGGTCATCAGCGGCAACTGTTCAGCCACTGACGCTACCGGCAAACCGCGCTGAGCAATCAAATCCATGGCACGTTCGATAGGAATACGTACCTTGCCCTGCGAGTTATCAATCCAACTATAGTTATCCAACAGTAACTCCTCGCGAGCGTGCAAATCGGCCACATCCTGGTTACCATCATCGGTCTGTACACGCGGCGTGGGAAAGCGCTGAGTTAACTCCGCCATCTTGCTCTTTAAATCGGGGTCGTTGGGCATATTGCCCAGTGTGCGCACATCGACTGGTTGCGCCCATTTTCTTGGAGACCCATCTTCCTTAGCCATACGTGCATTGAGCGTCTTTCCCAGCAAATATGCAATCCCCGCCGTCGCCACCGCAAAGATGCCCAGCGCAACGAGAAATCTTACTACGCCGGAGACGTGAACGTCCGTCGGCTCGAAGCCCTTCGAGGCGCCAATCTCTTGCGGCTCATGTGCGTTATGCATGGACATGCTCAGGCTCCAATATCTCCTCGAGGTGCGGGTCGTTGATCTGAACCAGCGGCCGAGTCTTCAACTGTGCGCAGAAGTAAGCGACCCAGAAGGCTGTCATAGCCGTTGGCACCGCCGCATATTCCAGAATTCCCCAACTGAAATGAAGGTTGCGCGCCGCATCCTTGAAGTCAGGTTCGATCAGCCAGAACAGATCGAAGGCTTTGGCAAAGATCATCCACTGGCAGACACGCACCAGCCGCTTCTTGTTGCGCTTCAGGTCGCGCGAGAGCAGCAGCGTGAACGGAATCAGCCAGTGGAAGAGAAAATCGAGCGTTACGATGATGCCCCAGTGGCCGCGAATGCGATCCAAGTACCAAGGAATCTCTTCTGGCAAATTTCCTGACCAGATAATAAGAAACTGTGAGAAGGCAAGATAGATGTTCAGCATCACGAAGGCAAAGGTGAAATTGCCCAGGTCGTGTTGCTCGGTCTGACGAAGAATTGTTTTGAATGGCTCGGCCTTCGAGAGCGAAACGACAACGATAATCCCAAGCGCCAGCACCTGATAACCCTGTCCGACTAAAAACAGCAGTCCGTATACCGATGAATACCAGGTTGGATCAAGCGACATGACCCAATATATGGCAGCGACGGACATGGTGACTGCATAAATCACAATACCGGGACCACTTATGTTTTCAAATCGCTTGATCCACTCGGGCGTGGTCGCGGGGGAAGCCTCATCCCTTTCGAGTCCAAGGGAATTGAGTCGCCATGTATAAAATGCCCAAATGGCGAAGCAAAGAGCACTAACCCAGATAAACGCGCTTGAGTTTAGCATGGGCCGCTTGAATTCGATGGCGTGGGCTTGTACCTCGTTGATCCATCCTGATTTAAGCGCCACCCGCACGTCATCCACTGCGGCCCACAAGTATAACTTGCTAAGTGAGAGCGCAACCACAAACCAGTAGGCGAAAACCAACGGCAGTGTGCGGCTCATAGCTTCCAAAGGCCGGCGCAAAAGAAATCCCCACTTACCTCCCGAAACATACTGAACCATCAGCAGCGCTAGCCCACCTACCGCAAAACCGAAGGTAAGCACGAGCCCGAGCAGCCAGGCACGCAATACGTGATCGATCGAATGATCGGCAACGGCCAGCCCTGCGGCGAAGACTGAGAAAACCAACCCAATAACGAGCGCGCGCCTTCTCCAGCCATCCACAATAGCCGGCACACCTAACCCGGCGGGAATCGTTTTGGCGTGAGTCTCGTGAGTCATTCCGTGAGTCCTTACTTTGCGGCAGATGCGGCCGGTTTGCTTAATGGAATCTTGATTGTGGGAGGGGCCGGATTAGCCGGAGCCAGCGCCGGTGTTCCCTGCTTTACATCGTTCGAATACGCCTGAATGGCTGTTGAAGGCAGCGTCCATGGCTCGGCAAACTCGGGGTGACCGCTCTCGGCGGCAATCTCTTTCAGACTTCGCACTTGAACGCCAGAGGGTACATCACCCACAGTAGCCGCTTGACTTAGCTGTAATGCGCGAATATACGCTGCAACCGCCCAGCGATCCACCGGAGTTAGTTGTGCGGAGTAATCCGGCATCGCTCCGTAGCCGTGCGTCATCACATAGAAGTAATGAGAAATAGGCTGCGAGAGCCGCACCTGGTCATGCAGGTTGGCGGCCGACTTGTAACCTCTCTGTACAATCTCTCCAAGCCCGTTGCCCACCCGCGAGTGACACGGCGAGCAGTAAATATTGAATCGCTCCTGTCCGTGCTTGAGTACATCGAGAGTCACAGGAAAAGGCATCTCATTCTTTTCTTCGCGGTAACCGTCAGTTCCCTGAACAACACCCGTGTAGAAGTAACTGTTGTCACGTAACTGGCCGCGGGCAACAGTGTTCACCACCTGGGAACGCGCGCCGCGATGGTCGGCAAAGAACTCCGAGCCGCGCTGCGAACGAATCTTGGGCTGGTCCTGCATATCCTGGCGGCAACCCACGAAGAGCAACAGCGCCATCATGCCGGCGCCAGCGGTGATGCGTCCAATTGAAATGAGGCGGCGAACTGCCATCAGTACTCCACCTCCACCACTGAGATCGGCTGGAAGCTCTCTAAATACTTCTTAGTTTCAATCAAATTGAACTTGGGGTCCAGCGCCTCCAGACACAAAAAGAACTTATCCGTAGTGGCTCCATCGCGGAAGTTAGGTGCGTTGAAGAGAGGGTGATAGAGCGCCGGCAGTCCATTCAGCGCCAACATTCCAAAGGCCGCCGACAAACCAGCAAACAGAATTGTCCACTCGTAAGCAGGAACAATGAAGGCTGGCCAGGAATATGTCGGACGCCCGGCAATATTCAAAGGGTACGCCCACACCGAAACCCATGTTTCCAGCAAAAACATCGCAACCAAGCCCATTAACCCGCCCACCAGAGTTATCAGCGGCACCTTGTTGCGATGAAAGCCGATGGCCTCGGCGGCTTCTTCCACCGGATAGGGCGTGTAACAATCCATTCGCCGCCAGCCGTCCTGGCGCGCCTGTCGCGCTGCCCTCACCAGATCACCCGGCGTATCGAATTCAGCCAATAGGCCGTAAGTCCCTTCGCGTGGGGGCATCAGTCGGCAGCCTCCGTTATCTTCTTGGGAGTTATCCTTGTTCCCGACAGCATCGTGCGAATTTCAGAGATGGGAATCATGGGCAGGAAACGCACGAAAAGTAAGAAGAGCGCTGTGAATAATCCCAGCGTGCCCACATAAGTCATGTAGTCCCATTTAGTCGCGCGGTAAGTTCCCCACGACGAGGGAAGAAAGTCGCGGTAAAGGCTGGTCACGACAATGACGAAGCGCTCAAACCACATTCCTATGTTAACCACAATGGAGATGAAGAACATGAACGGAATCGAGGTGCGAAGCTTGCGCGACCACAAGGTCGTCAGCGGAATCGCCAAGTTGCAGGTAACCAAAACCCAGTAAGCCCAACCCATGGGGCCGAACATACGATTCCACATCATAAACGCTTCCCAATGCGAAGCGGAATACCAGGCCATGAATACTTCCATACCGTAGCCGTAAGCAACGATAAAGCCAGTGGCCAACATTACCTTTCCCATATTATCAATATGGCGCTCAGTGACCAGGCCTTCAAGGTGATAGAACTTTCGCAACGGAATAGCCAGCGTTAGCACCATGGCAAAGCCGGAGTATATGGCACCAGCTACAAAGTAAGGCGGAAAGATAGTAGTATGCCATCCAGGTAGCACAGCCACGGCAAAATCAAAGCTGATTACTGTATGCACCGAAAGCACTAGGGGAGTTGCCAGGCCTGCCAATAACAAAGACGCTGTCTCATAGCGCGCCCAATGACGCGTCGATCCACGCCAGCCCAGCGAGCAAAGGCCATACGCATACTTGGCGAACTTCGATTCGGCGCGGTCGCGCATGGTGCCGAAGTCAGGAACCATGCCGATGTACCAGAAGACCATCGAGATAATTGCATAAGTCGAAACCGCGAAGACATCCCACATCAGTGGCGAACGGAACTGCGGCCAGACGTTCATTGTGCTGGGATACGGCAGCATCCAGTAAGCCAGCCATGGACGGCCCACGTGAATCAGCGGAAACAATCCGGCGCAGACCACGGCAAAAATAGTCATGGCCTCGGCAAAGCGGTTGATGGAGTTACGCCAGCTCTGCTTGAACAGCAGCAGAATCGCCGAGATCAGAGTGCCAGCGTGACCAATGCCGATCCACCAGACGAAATTGATAATCGCAAATCCCCAGGCTACAGGCTGGGTGATACCCCAGATGCCAACGCCCGCGAGGAAGAGCCACGTCAGCGCCACCATCAGTATGGTCGCCAACGCACCACCCACGCCGAAGATAGCGAACCAACCCAGCGGCGTCAGGGGCGTGAGCACTATGCGCGTGATCTTCTCAGTGACCGACAAGAAGGTCTGGCCCGGCGCGATGACGCGGTATTCTCCGGTCGCGGGGTCGAGCTTCGGATCGTGTTTCAAGTCACTGGCTGGCATACAGGCTTCAACCCTTCGCCGGTAAGTATTCCGCCGGCGCAACTTGCAATTCATGGTTGGGATTCAGCACCGCGGCAACATACTTTGTCCGCGGACGTGTATTCAAATCTGCGAGCACCTGATAACTGCGTTCATCGGCTTGGAGTTTTGCAACCTTGCTCTGCTTGTCATTGATGTTGCCAAAACTGATCGCTGAAGCAGGGCAGGCCTGCTGGCAGGCAGTTATTATCTCGCCGTCGCGAATGGCGCGGTTCTCTTTATCGGACTCGATCTTGGCCGAGGAGATGCGCTGCACACAGTATGTGCACTTCTCCATCACGCCGCGCGAACGCACCGTCACATCTGGGTTGCGCATGAGTTTGAGGCTTTCGGTCTCAAAGTCAGAGTAAAGCAAAAAATTAAATCTGCGAACTTTATATGGACAATTATTCGAGCAGTAGCGCGTACCAACGCAGCGGTTATAGACCATTGCGTTCAATCCCTCGGGCGTGTGCACAGTCGCGCCTACCGGGCAAACCTGCTCGCAGGGCGCGTTCTCGCAGTGCTGGCAGGCCATAGGCTGGAAGTGGGCGCGCGGCGCGGCCAGATCGCCCTCGAAGTAAGTGTCGATGCGTAGCCACTGCATATTACGTCCGATGCGCACCTGCTGCTTGCCTACGACTGGGATATTGTTCTCCGCATAACAGCTCACGATGCAGGCATTGCAACCGGTGCAACTGTTCATGTCGATAGACATTCCCCAGGCATTGTCCTTGTACTCCCAGTTGGGAAAGAGCGTGTTGTTCTTGTCGGTCGTAGGATTCTTCTCGCCCTCATTGGCGAAGCCGGGATCGGCTTTGTACTCATCCAAAGTGGCGTAGCGAATGATGCCGCGCTCGCTGATCGCCTCGTCCGCTTCGAGGGAGTTATCGCCGCTTCCCTGCCCTCCGAATAGCTTCGGCCGGTGATCTTGAAAGTGGCTCTTGGTCACGGCCAAGCCCCACTTGCCTTCAACCTTCCTCATCGAACCCACAGCGTAAAACGGGGAAGCCGCAGTGCGAATCAGATAAGCGTTGAAGCCCGCGCCCGAGCCGACGCGACCGGCATTTGATCGACCATAACCCAAATGCACAGTTACAGAATTATCTGGATGACCGGGAACCACAATCACCGGCGCATTGACTTTGCGGCCTTGCACGGTTAACTCGACGATGTCGTCTTCTTCAAGGCCGTACTTAGTCAGTGTTGCACCGGAGACCAGAGCCGCATTGTCCCAACTTAGATTGGTAACAGGCTTGGGAAGCTCCTGCAACCAGCCTACGTTTGCCCAACGGCCGTCATAGATATTCGGGTCGGGACGGAAGATGATCTCCAGCGCGTCCTTCGGTGCAGGTGCAGGAACCTTAGCCTCGAATGACACACCCTTGATGTACGGTTGGCTGCTTACACTCGTGGTTCCGTCAATCCACCCCTGATGCAGCGCCTTCCGCCAAGCCGCTTCAAAGTCGCTCGGCCCCGAGCAGATCCCTGCACATATCGGCGTGAGTTTGGATTTCCAAGTCACGCGCACCGCCTCATACGGACTCAAACCCGGCTCATCCAGCAACGCTTGAAAGAAGTGGTGCGCCGTCTTTCCACCATAAAGCGGGTCAATCATCGGTTGCACGATTGAAACTGTTTCGCTATAAGCCTGTGTATCCGACCACGATTCAAGGAAATGCGCCGCAGGAATATGCCATTGCGTATTCTGTCCAGTCTCATCCAGGTGCGAGCCGAGGTGCGCTGTCATCTTTGCTTTTTCAAAAGCAGCCGCAAATTCAAGATCGGCAGGTGCATTATAAATAGGATTAGCGTTCAGAATTATCAGCCAATCCACCTTGCCAGCGTTCAGATCGAAGACAAGCGATTTGAGACCGTCCAACTGCGAACCAATCGCGGGACCATTCGGATCGCCAATAAGTAGCACCAACTTACCATAGCCCCCGATTGCCGTATTGATGGCCGATGCCATTGCGCGAACGGATGAATCCTGGTAGACGCCCGGAATCACCACACACTTACCCGTATGAGCCTTCAAGTCCTTGGCCAGAGCGGCAAGAAACTTCGTCTGTTCGTCGGTCCAGTTGTACGCCGGAGCTTCGACACCAGCAACTCCAACAGCTTTGGCCAACTCCGCTGCAAACGCCGGTATCTCGCTCGCTCGCAATCCCAGCCGATGTTCGGCCTTCATACCGGTCGTCGTCGGCGTGCTCTCAATTGCGTACAACCGATTCAGCTTCGTTGGGTCCTTACGCCGCTCCGCATATTGACGAACTAACTTATGAAAACCTGGATAAGATGCGCCCGAAAGGAAATCCGCGTCGATCGAAACAATCACATCGGCTTGGGCCAAATCATATTGAACATTCAGCCCGTCAGCGAGCGCCGTCCCAGCAATCACCGGGTCATACTGCACCAGCTTCGCCTTAGGCCACTTCTTTTGCACTTCGCGCCACTGCCGCGCCAGCGTAGGTGAAGTGATTGTCTCGCTGAGGAAATAAATTCCTGTTCCGTCTTTGGTCGAGATCACCTTGTTGCGAAACTCGACGGCGAACTCGGCCCACTCGCGATTTTCGCCGCGATAGGTCACGTGCTGGGAGCGGTCGGGATCGTATAAGTCGAGGAGCGTGGCTTGGGTGAAGGGGTCCGAGGAACCCAGGTTATAAGGATGCTCGGGATTGCCGTCGATCTTGATGGGGCGGAACTGGTCGGTCTTGACTAACAACGGCACCGCTCCAGTTACGAATGGATGCGCGGTGGCAAAGTACATTGGCTTGCCGAGAATCAAATCTTCCGGCGCTTTGATGTAAGGATAAATCGGCTCGTCGGGCTGCTTGGTGCAGCCGGCCAGCCCGGCGAGAGCCATTGATGCGCCCATGAATTTGAGGAAGCCGCGCCTCGATACGTCATCGCCCCAGGCATGAGGCGAGCCGGGAAACTCGCGCTCGACCGCGGCCTGAAACTCCGGCGTATCGGCAAGCTCATCCACCGAGCGCCAGTATCTTTTGCCGCGCACAGCCTTGAGCTTCTCGCGCACCTGCTCCAGCGTCATCGGCGCTGGCTGAATGGTGCCCACCAAATTGTTCTTCATCTCGCTCATCGGTGGCAGACCTCGCAACTGGCCAGTTCATTAGGGGTGCGAATCTTGTAGTGGTCGACAAGGAAGCTGCCTAACTCGCCCTGGCTGGTGAACTTCTTGTATGCAGAAATGCTGATGGCATCGCGGCCAATATAAGAAGCCATCACGACTCCGGCCTGCATCGGTTCCTTCGTCACGCAATTCACACTCTGCGCGGTCGGCATTCCAATTTTTTCATCGCCCACCGAGCACCACACCGGCCTGTCCCTGGAGGGCTTCTCCCAGGCCATGTTATAAATTTCGCTGGTAGGACGCAGATTTTTCGCCGGGTTGCGATGGCAATCCAGACACCATTCCATTTGAAGAGTATTTTCCGCGTACATCAGCGGCATTTGATCAACACGGCCGTGGCAGGTAGCACAGCCGACGCCCTTGTTGACGTGAATCTCGTGGCTGAAATAGACGTAATCGGGCAGGTCGTGCACTTTGATCCAGGGCAGCGATTGGCCAGTGGCCCAACTCTGGCGCACTGGCTCGAGCAGTTGCGCGTTGGTCCATATCTGCGCGTGGCAGTTCATGCAGGTCTTGGTCGGGGGGATCCCGGCGTAGCTCGACTTCTCCGCAGTGACATGACAGTACTGGCACTGAATGCCAAGTCCCTGCACGTGATGCTTGTGGCTGAAGGGGACAGGCTGGTCGGGGCGCTGACCCTGGCGCGTCACCCAGGGTGAGCGCTGCAACTGGTCCAGCGTCACCCCCAGAACGATCACGATCAGCCCCGTCAGAACCAGACTCGCGCGAGCCAGGCCATTCGAGCTGCGGTCAAATATCTGCGCCATGCGTACGTTCCTTGCCTGGTTTACCTTTATTCGATGCGCCCTCTGTGCGGGCGGTCACATAAATAAGTTGTGTGGAAAGTCCGTCCCTGGGCAAAAACCACCTGCGAGGTGGGGGGCTCCAAAATGTCAATATAGTCGCCAGCGACTGCATCGTGTGAGGATTCGACCTCGGTACTGCATAAAGGCCTCGCCTGATTTTTCTGTAATCCGCTGAAATAATAACCACTTGCTGCAACTTCTGGGGGAGGGTAAACTGCATCTTGATCTCTCTGCTCGCCCAGTAAACTCTTGATCTCACGAACAAAATATCACACCGTTTCTGGACAATGCAAGTCCAAAATGAAGACCGTGCATTTTTTCTTGAATGAGTCGAGAGCATCCCGGCAGCCAATGTATTGCCGAGCAGCACAACTTCCATTAGCCGCGTGGCTCCCACGGTGCATAAGAATTGAATTCGGTGTGCTATCTACCAACCGGCCTGATGCGGAAGGCATCGGATACCACTCAATGTCCGCTGACCACCACCATGTTTGCAGATTTCTTTTCACGGTCCGCGCGAATCCATCGATTTTCATCGTGACTTGGTAGCCGTGGTTAAGCTATACTCCTGCCGTTACTAAGCCCAAGGAGGAATTCTCGATGAAAATGCTTACCGCCCTGCTCATGGCTGTTGCGCTGTTCAGCCCTGCCCTCGCTCAGAAGACAACCCTTCAAGTCCCATCACCAAAATTGAAGCTTCACGCCGTGGCACCCGCCGCCAAGCCGCTGCTGCTGCATACCGGCAAACCCCTGACGCCCAATGACAAAAAGCAGTTTCTCGCTGCCGTCATCAAAACCCATCCAGCGGGAACAAGTAAACCCCAGGCCTCCTCTGCGCCGGCAAGCACCATCGCTCTCACCCCGCATCAGGTCTCACAAGGCAACGCGTATCTGATTATGGAAAATCCAGGCTATGTGGACGCGACTCATAACGAGTTTCAAATCAATATTGGAGAAAAGAGCAACGTGAGCTTCGTTATCGCCGCGCAACCTAACACAGCGTACCTGCTCGCCATAAAAGCTACTGCTGTCTACGCAAATCCGCAGTTCACCGTCTACACTGGTACTCTTGGTACAGACATTCCAATTACCTCCGAAACATTTTCCGGAAGCCAGGGCGATAACGAATTTGCCTACGGCGTCGTAGCCAACAGTGCGGGAAATATTCTGATCACGATTTACAGCGCGAACTCTTTATGGTCTTTCGACAACTGCGAGATCACATCAACCGCCTTTTAACGAATTTGGTATGTCGCAATTGACATTGAATCAGCAGGCGGTAAAAAGGTACTCAACATAAAATAGAATCTACTATGGAGACACATTTGCGCCTCCGATGGTGGATTCTGCTCAAGCTACAAACTAATCAGACACTAGAGCCTGTTATAAACTTTATTCCCGTGGAATGAAAAAGTTATGAACGGTGCCGCACATCGGGCAGCATGGGCGCATGCAGAAGCAGTATCGGATCGGGTATCCGAGCGATGTGAGCGATG
>Ga0181520_10005183_pt1 | contig 21022 bp, 25 predicted proteins | sample PEATcosm2014_Bin_29_FD_132451 | JGI IMG/M metagenome (GOLD analysis project Ga0181520, IMG submission 132451) | Peatland microbial communities from MTU Mesocosm Facility, Houghton, MI, USA - PEATcosm2014_Bin02_30_metaG | ecosystem: Environmental > Terrestrial > Soil > Wetlands > Peat | place... | reverse complement strand
GTCGTCCTACTTCTTCTTGCCCGCCGCGTTAGGCGGAGGGTTGCCGCTGTTCTCCATGTCCCGATAAATCTTCCACGAACCATCCGGCTGCCGCTTCACGATAACCAGGTATCGGGAAGATTCCTCGATGGGCTTGCCGGATTTCGGGGTGACCGTAATGGTGGCGTTGCCGCGGTCGTAGGCCCAATCGCCCGCCACCTGGGTTTCCAGTGGAGTGAGCACGAGTTTGACCGCGCTCCCCTGGAACATAGCCGCGTAACAAGCCTGGATGGCCTGCCTGCCTTCGGCGGCCGCCTCATTCTCGGCCAACAGGATCGCGTCGTCAGTGTAAGTAGCGGCCGTGGCCGCGGCATCGTGGGAATTGTATGCGGCGGTGAACTGGTCGCGGAGCGCATTGATCGCCGCGGCGTCCGCGGCCGCGTCCCTCTTCTCCGCCGATCGGGGCGCGGTCTGGCACCCGATCAACAGCAGCATCGAAGTGAGTCCGAACACGCTAAGGCGCACTTCACGTGAGGTCATGGGTCCTCCCTGCGAATGTCAGTCTTGCTTTTGAGCCGATTTTTCGCTCTGCCTTCTTCGCCTCCAACGATTGTACATCGGACCGTCCCGGTTGAAGTTGTATCTTTCGTCCTCTCCATCCGGAACCGATCCAGAACGCTTATGGCGCGGCGGCCCGCCCCACACGGGTTACGATGAAGAGGCATGTTCGACTGGAACCGCGACCCGCACCGCCGTTTCAACCCGCTCACTGGCGAGTGGGTGCTCGTATCGCCGCACCGTACCCAGCGCCCCTGGCAGGGGCAGGTGGAAGAGGAGCCCGCCGCCGCCCAACCGGAATACGACCCCGGCTGCTATCTCTGCCCCGGCAACGAGCGCGCGGGCGGTGTGCGAAATCCGGCGTACGGCGCGACCTTCGTGTTCGATAACGATTTCGCCGCCCTCAAGCCCGATACCGCGCCGGACCGTTTCGAGCGCGGCGGGCTCATACTCGCCGAATCGGAGCCCGGCATCTGCCGCGTGGTGTGCTTTTCGCCGAAACATAACCTGACCATGGCCAACATGGCGGCGGCGGACCTGCGCCAGGTGGTGGACCGGTTGGCGGATCAATACGTCGATCTGAGCGCGCGCTCTTTCATCAACTACGTGCAGATTTTCGAGAACCGGGGGGCCATGATGGGGGCCAGCAATCCGCACCCGCACTGCCAGATCTGGTCCAGCCGCGCGCTGCCGAACGAAGTGGCCAAGGAGCAGGCGGCGCAGGCGGAATGGCGGGCGCGCCAGGGGACCTGCCTGCTCTGCGAATACGCCCGGCTGGAAGAGGAAGCGGGGGCCCGCGTGGTGGAAGAGAATGAAGGCTTCCTGGCGGTGGTCCCCTTCTGGGCCATCTGGCCGTTCGAGACCATGGTGCTTTCGCGGCGCCACCTGCCGTCCATCGACCAACTCAGCGGCCCCGAGCGCGACCTGCTGGCGGACATCCTGAAACGCATTACCGCGCGCTACGATCGCCTGTTCCGGGTTTCCTTCCCCTATTCGATGGGGTTCCACCAGCGGCCCACGGATGGCGCCGAGCACCCCGAGTGGCACTTCCACGCCCATTTCCTGCCGCCTCTGCTGCGCTCCGCCACGGTGCGCAAGTTCATGGTGGGTTATGAGCTGCTGGGCACGCCGCAGCGCGACATCACGCCGGAAGCGGCGGCGGAGCGCTTGCGGAAGGCCTGACGCATGAGACTTGGCGACAGCCCGCGCCCTGGCGGCGCTCCCAAAATGGGAGTATCCTAGAGTGAGGGTGATCAGCCACAAAGCGATCGCGGTGTTCAGCCGGGCTCATCCGGAGGCGCTGGCGCCGCTCGATCACTGGTACCGCACGACGCTGCGGGGGCGGTGGAAGAGCCTTACTGAAATGCGGCGGACGTTCCCGCACGCCGACCCGGCGGGCCGCCTGACGGTCTTCAATATCGGCGGCGGGAAATACCGGCTCATCGCACGCGTCAACCACGGCACGCAAAAGGTTTTCATTCGCGCGGTTCTGACGCACGCCGAATATGACAAGGGGGCATGGAAGGAATGAACGCACTACCTGCAATCGATGAGAAAAAGTACGGCCGTGTCCTCAGCCGCGAGCTGCCGCGGCCGATTCGAAGCGACCGCGAACTCGAGCGTGCCATTACCCGGCTTGAGGATCTGGACGAACGCGACGAGAGTCTGAGCCCTGAGGAGCGGGAACTCGCGGAGTTGTACACCAGCCTGATCGAAGCATACGAAGGCCAGCGCTATCCGGTTCCACACGCAGCCCCGCATGAGTTTCTGCGGGCTCTGCTGGAAGACCGGGGGCTCTCGCAGGCCGATATCGCCCCGCTGCTGGGCGGCCGGGGACACGCCTCGGAAATCCTGTCGGGCAAACGCTCCATCAGCAAGGCGCAGGCGAAGCGCCTGGCGGCTCATTTCAGCCTTTCCGTCGAAGTGTTTATCTAGGCGCGCCGCGCCGCGGGGTTCCGGAACCGTGATTAAGCGCACGCCTTCTCTCCGACAAACCTTGGTTCCTCGCGTGGATAAGGATAGGCTTGATTCCACTGGCGCGGAGCGCCGGCGGAAAGGACCGTATATTATGGCGAACTATCTGCTGCAGATCGCGTACACGGCGGAAGCCTGGAGCGCGATGGTCGGCAATCCACAGGACCGTCCCAAGGCTGTCGAAGGAGCCGTCCACAACCTGGGCGGCAAGATCGAGAAGTTCTGGCTTTCCTTCGGAGACTACGACCTCATTGGCGTGGTGGAAATGCCGGACAGCGTCAGCGCAGCCGCGTTCTCCATGGCGGTGGCGGCCGGAGGGGCGTGCAAGAGCGTGAAGACCACTCCCCTGCTGAGCACCGCGGAGGGAATCGAAGCGATGCGCAAGGCCGCCACCTGCGGGTACCGGCCCGTGGGGCAGCAGACCGGCCGGGCCAGCGGGTAGCGGCGGGGGGGGCGAAAGAACGCCGGCCAGAAGGCCGGCGGCAGGCTGAAAGCCGGCCCCACCTGGGCGGGCGTGCGATCCTATCGGAAGTATGCCTGCAACGCCGCATGTCGAAAAGCACTTCGCCGCCTCGGAAACCGTTCGTGATGTAGTGATAGGGATGGCCGACGGCCTGACCGTACCGTTTGCGCTGGCAGCCGGCCTCACGGGGGCCGTCGCCAAGACCCATTTGGTGGTGATCGCGGGACTGGCGGAAATCGCCGCCGGGAGCATTGCCATGGGCTTGGGCGGCTACCTGGCCGCGCGCACGGACTACGATCACTACGAATCGGAGAAGGCGCGCGAGACTCGCGAGACGGTGGAAGTGCCGGACCTGGAAAGACAGGAAGTGGCCGACGTCTTTCGCGGCTACGGGATGTCGGAACAGTCCATCGCGCCGGTGGTGGAAGCCATCGCGGCGGACCGGAAGCGCTGGGTGGATTTCATGATGCGCTTCGAGCTGGGCTTCGAAGAGCCCGACCCTAAGCGCGCGCTCCACAGCGCCGTCACCATTGCGCTCTCCTACATCCTGGGCGGGATGGTGCCGCTCACGCCCTACATGATAGCGGCCGACATATTCACGGGTCTGAAGATTTCCGTGGCCGTGACCCTGGCGGCCCTGTTCGTGTTCGGTTACGGGAAAGGCAGGCTCACGGGCATTTCGCCGCTGCGCGGAGGCTTGCAGACGGTAGTGATTGGCGGCCTGGCATCGGCGGCGGCGTTCGGCCTGGCGCGCTGGATCAGCTAGCCTAAGCCCGAGCGGCGTGGGATAAGCCTCCCGGCTTGTCAAGGCGAGTCGCAAGACTCGCCCAGCCTGAGTCGATGGCTGGCAGGTGAACCGCACGGTGCGTGGCGGGGCCGCTCGGGCGAGTCGGGGCGACTCGCCTCGACAAGCCGGGAGGCTTATCCCACAATCCTTACCGCGGATAGGAGCCCATCGCCTTCTTGAAGAACCGGTGCAGGGAGTGCGGGAAACCGGTGTCCGGCAGGAACATGAACGGGCACTCGCCCGCGATTACGCGGATGCCCTTCGATTGGCAGAACCGCACCGCTTCCGGGTTCACCGCGCCGGCTCCGGACGCCCGGTACATCCACACGATTTCGACGCCCGCCTGGGCGCATTCCGACACCACCTTACCAGTCACCTGCGGGCTGGTCAGCAATAGAACCGCCTCCACCGGGGGGCGCACATCGCTCAACCGCGCCACGCACTCGATTCCGTTGATCTCAGAAACCGCCGGGTTCACCGGCGCAAGGTCGTAACCGCGCTTACGCAGTTCGCGAAACAGCGACCGCGTGAAGTCCTTCGGGTTGTGCGACACGCCCACCACGGCGAGGCGCTTCTTTCCCAGGAAATGTTCGATGTCCGCCAGCTTGGTCATGGTCGTTACAAGGCCAGTATAACGGGGCGCAGGAGGGGCCTGGGCTCACGCGCGGCGATGCGCCGCCGGCTGTCGAAGAATGCCGGCAAGGATGCCGGCATAGCAGGCTGAAAGGCCGCTCCGGAGAGCCTGTCCTTGACTTTCCGGAGCGGTGTAATTTATTCTAACCATTCGACTTGGCCACGGTTTTGGCTGTTTCGCGTATGCCCGACAATTCGCGCTTCGTTCCGCGGACCGTTAATCAATCGCTCGATTCGACGCTCGATAGCGTGGACAGCGCCGAGGATCTGGCGGTGGGCATGGCGCGCAGTGCGGGTTTTGGCGAGGACGACCTGGTCAAGATCGGCATGGCCGTGCGAGAGTCCATGGTGAACGCGGTGGTACACGGCAACCGGTACAATTCCAACAAGAAGGTTCGTTTATCGGTTGCTACGGTCGCGGGGCGTTTCACGGTGAGGATCGCCGACGAAGGCGAGGGCTTCGAGTTCGAGCATCTGCCCAATCCCTTGTCGCCGGAGAACATCATGCGGACCTCCGGCCGCGGCATTTTCCTGATCCGGTCTTTTGTGGACGAGTTTCAGATCCGGCGGCTCGAACCGGTCGGCACGGAAGTAACTTTGGTCAAGTACATGGTGTCTAAGTAGATTCGGCGGCTTCGGCCAGGAGGCATATTCGGTGAGCGTAAAGTTGAATTCTCGGCAAGTGGGGGACGTGAGTGTAATAGACGTGTCGGGGCGGATCACCCTGGGGGAGGGTTCCAGCACGCTGCGCGACGCGCTTCGCGAACTGGTGACCAAAGGTCAGAAGAAGATCCTCCTCAATCTCGGTGAGGTATCCTATATCGACAGTTCGGGGATCGGGGAGCTGGTTTCCGCTTTCACCACCGTCACCAACAGCGGCGGCCAATTGAAGCTCCTCAACCTCACCAAGCGGGTCAAGGACTTGCTGCAGATCACAAAACTGTACACGGTCTTCGACGTGCATGAAAGCGAGCTGTCGGCGGTTCGCAGCTTCGCGTAGGGGGTCTCGCGGCCCGCTCTTGGGTGGGCTGTGTTCGCATACCTGGCTTGTCGATGCGGGTTGGCAGGCGAAAGCGCCTGCCCCACATTACCCGCCGCCCACAAACTGCACGATTTCCAGGCGCGCTCCGGCCTTGAGGACGGTGGCGCTCCACAGGGGTTGTTTCACGATCCGGCGGTCCATCTCCACGGCCACCCTGGTGGGGTCGAGTTGCAGCTCGCGCAGCAACCCGAGGATAGTCTGGCCCTCGGGAGTAGAGCGAGGCTCACCGTTGACTACGATTTCCATAGGCCTTGGTCCGTGCATGGGAGCCTCTTGACGCAGAGACGCAGAGACGCCGAGGATGGGCGAGAGAGAAAGATGAGAATAGAGGAGGACCCGACCATTTCGTATCGCTTTGTTCTTCTCTCCTCTTTCCTCTTCTTCTCGGTTTTCTCCGCGTCTCGGCGTCTCTGCGTCAAGAAGACGGTGGCTTGATCCGCTTGGATAGGTATGCTCGGTTGACACCCCTGTTTTCCACCCATTATAGTCAAATCTGAACCGCCCTATCCCGGAGAGCCATGCCTAAATCCTACACCGAATTGTATTTCCCGGTTCTGGTGCAGGCGTTCCTCGCCATGGCCCTGGCCGCCGGACTGCTTATGGCCTCCGCCCTATTGGGCAAGCGCATCCGCAACCGGGTCAAGGACATGCCGTACGAATCCGGGATCACGCCCACCGGCAATGCGCGCGAACGCTTCAGCGTGAAATTCTACTTGGTGGGTATGTTATTCATTCTGTTCGACATCGAAGCCATCTTCTTATATCCCTGGGTAGTGGTGTATCGCGAACCGGGTATGGCCCGGGTGGCGTTTGGCGAGATGCTGGTCTTTGTGGTTTTGATCCTTTCGGGGTTTTTCTACATCTGGAAAAAGGGGGCCCTGGACTGGTCCGATTCGGGCCGCTCGGGGCGTAAGCAGTAACGGCTGCAATGTTACCCGACAATCTGCGAGATCGCGCCGCCGCAGCGGCGGTGGAGGCGTTCGACTCCGGCGCTGTTACGGGCGGCAAGTTCGACCGAGGCGAGCTGACGTTGGAGATCGCCCCGGCCAGGATAGTCTCGGTCTGCGGATTCCTGAAGCACGATCAAGGCTTTGTGCGCCTGAGTACCGTCACGGCGGTGGATCGCTACCCCTCCGAGCCTCGATTCGAAGTGGTCTACCATCTTCATTCGATTGAACATAACGAACGCATACGGCTGAAGTGCCGGATCTCGGGCGAGAATCCCGAAATGGACTCGGTGACTTCCGTTTGGCGCTCCGCCGACTGGTACGAGCGCGAGGTATTCGACCTCTTCGGAATCCGCTTCGCCGGCCACCCGGACCTGCGCCGTATCATGCTGCCGGAGGATTGGGAAGGCCATCCCCTGCGCAAGGACTATCCCATCACAGGATCGAGGGTGTAGCCATGGGCGAAACCGAGGTTCCGGGGATCACCATTCTGGAAGAGGAGCAGGCGCGGACTGGCCCGCGCCGCATGCTTCTCAACATCGGTCCCCAGCACCCTTCCACTCACGGAGTGCTGCGCCTGGCGGTGGAGCTGGACGGCGAGATCATCGTCAAGTGCCACCCGGAGATAGGCTTCCTGCACACCGGCATCGAGAAGGAATTCGAGGTCAAGCTCTATCAGCAGTCGGTCACGCTCACCGACCGCGTGGACTATCTGGCGCCGCTTTCCAATAACCTGGGCTACTGCCTGGCGGTGGAGAAGTTGCTCGGATTGGAGATCCCTCCTCAGGCGCAGTGGATGCGCGTGATGCTGACCGAGTTGACGCGGCTGAACAGCCACCTGGTGTGGTTGGGCACGCATGCTCTCGATATCGGCGCCATGACGGTTTTCCTGTACTGTTTCCGCGAGCGCGAGAACATCCTGCGGATTTTCGAGATGTTCTCCGGGCAGCGGATGATGACCAGCTACTTCCGCATCGGCGGCTTGGCGCTCGAACCGCCGCGCGGCTGGCACAGGCGGATCAAGACGTTCATCGACGATTTCCCGAGCAAGGTGGACGAATACGAAGACCTGCTCACCAACAATCGCATCTGGATGGGCCGCACCAAGGGTATAGGCTATGTTCCGCTCGAAGACATGCTCGATCTGGGGGTGACCGGCCCCATGCTGCGGGCCGCCGGCCTCGAGACCGATGCGCGCAAGGACGAGCCTTACACGAGCTACGAAAAGTTCGATTTCGAGGTCCCCACGCGCACGGAGGGGGACGTGTACGCCCGGTACCTGGTGCGCCTGGAAGAAATGCGGCAGAGCGCGCGCATAGTGACGCAGGCGATGGACGGCATGCCCACGGGTCCCTGGAAGGTGGCGGACGAGCACGTGGTGTTGCCCGATCGCGAGAAGATGAAGACCCAGATGGAAGCCCTGATCTACCATTTCAAGATTGTGACCGAGGGTTTCCGCGTGCCCGCGGGCGAGGTCTACCAGATAGTGGAATCGCCGCGCGGGGAATTGGGATTTTACGTGGTGGCCGATGGGACCGCCAAGCCGTGGCGGGTGCACATGCGGACGCCCAGCTTCGGCAACTTGCAAGCGACGCCCAGGATGGTGGAGGGGATTCTCATTGCCGATATGATCGCGTCGATTGGCAGCATGGATTTTGTTTTGGGGGACACGGACAGGTGAAGAGCGGGGACGGTATCGTTGCATTCGGGGCAAGCCGCGACCTCGTCTTTTCGGCGAACCCCGGAGGGGTGAAAGAAAGTAGCCCATGGCGCAAGCCATGGGTCGGGTGGAATTCGCATCAGCCCCGTCAGGGGCGAAAGAACCGGACTGAATGTGCTAAGCGGGCACTTACGCCCCTCCGGGGCTACCCAAGAGCCGTCTGTTTCCCACGGCTTGCGCCGTGGGCTATTGTCTTTCACCCCTTCGGGGTTGAAAACCGATGACTTTTTCGCCACAGCTCGAATCCCGGTTTGAAACGCTGCTGAAGAGCTATCCTCCGGGGCGGCAGCGCTCGGCGCTGGTTCCGATGCTGCTCTATGCGCAGGACGAGGTCGGCTCCATCACCTATGAGCTGGTCGAGGAAATCGCCGGCCGGGTGGGCCTCACTCCGTTGCAGGTCAACGAAGTGGTTTCCTACTATTCCATGCTGCGCCGCAAGCCGTTGGGAAAGTACCACGTGCAGATCTGCACGAACATCAGTTGCCTGCTCAACGACGGCGACAAACTTTGGGAACACGCCTGCAAGAAGCTGGGCATCGGCCACAAGGGGGTCACCGCCGACGGGCAGATCTCGCTCGAGGAAGTGGAGTGCATGGGCGCGTGCTCCTGGGCGCCGGCCGTCCAGGTGAATTACGATTTTCAGCACTTCGTGACGCCCGAAAAGCTGGACGAGCTGCTGGAGAGCCTGAGGAAAAAGGCCTAGCCGATGCTCTACAACGAACCCAGCCCGCTCGAAACCAAAGTGCTCTCGCGCCGCTTCGGTCTGCCGGATTCGGCTTCGCTCGCCACCTACCTGGCCACCGAGGGCTACCAGGCCTTCCTGAAGGCCGCGGGCATGAAGCCGGAGCGGATCATCGAAGAGGTGAAGGTTTCGAACCTGCGCGGGCGCGGCGGCGCGGGCTTTCCCACGGGCATGAAATGGAGCTTCGTGCCGCGCAACTCACCCAAGCCGAAGTTCATCGTGGTGAATGGCGACGAAAGCGAGCCGGGCACTTGCAAGGACCGCGTGCTGATCGAGAACGACCCGCACCAGTTGATCGAGGGAGTGCTCATCGCGGGGTTGGCGGTGGACGCGCACGCCGGTTACATCTACATCCGCGGCGAATACCGGTATCTCATCGAAATCGTGGAAAAGGCCATCGCGGAGGCCTACGCCGGCGGCTGGCTGGGGAAGAACATTCAGGGAACCGGTTTCGATTTCGACCTGTACGCGCACACCGGAGCTGGCGCCTACGAGTGCGGCGAGGAATCGGCGCTGCTCGAATCGCTCGAAGGCAAGCGCGGGATTCCGCGCATCCGCCCGCCGTTCCCGGCCGTGGCGGGAGCGTTCCAGTGCCCCACGGTGTTGAACAACGTGGAGACCTTTTGCGCCGTGCCGGCCATTATTCGCGATGGCGGCGCGGCGTTCGCGGCGCTGGGCATCCCCAGGGCGGGCGGCACCAAGATGACCTGCCTGACGGGCAACATCAACAAGCCCGGGGTGTACGAATTGCGGCTGGGCTTCCCGGTGATGCGGATGATCGAGGAGGTGGGCGGCGGCATCCCGCGGGGCCGGAAGCTCAAGGCCCTGATCCCGGGCGGCTCGTCGTGCCCGGCGCTGACGGCGGCGGAGTGCGAAGGCGCCACCATGGACTACGATTCCATGGCTGCGCGCAAGACCATGCTGGGGTCGGGCGGCGTGATAATCATGGACGACCAGACCTGCATGGTGAAGGCCGCCATGCGCATCATGCGGTTTTACGCGCATGAGAGCTGCGGGTGGTGCATTCCATGCCGTGAGGGCACGACGTGGCTGCGCAAGATTCTGGTGCGGTTTCACGAGGGCGGCGGGAGGCGCGACGATATCGATCTCATCGGCGACATCGCCAAGAACATGCTGGGCCGCACCTTCTGCCCGCTGGGCGATGCGGCGGCCATGCCCACCATTTCGATTGTGGAGAAGTTCCGCCAGGAGTTCGAGGACCATCTCGACGGGAAGCCGTGCCCCTTCGAGCACGCCGACCACACGTGGGATAAGCCTCCCGGTTTGTCTAGCGACGGTAGGAGCTCGGGGGCTTAAATGGCCGATCTGGTTAAGCTGACTATCGACGGCCGGCCGATCGGGGCCGCGCCGGGGACGCTGGTGATCGACGCCGCCAAGGCCGCCGGCATCGAGATCCCGTCGTTCTGCTATTACGAGGGCCTCACTTTGCAAGCCGCCTGCCGCATGTGCCTGGTGGAAGTGGAGAAGATGCCCAAGCTGATGACGGCCTGCACGCTTCCGGTGGGCGAGGGCATGGTGGTGCGCACCGACACGCCGCAGGTTCACTCCGCCCGCAAGTACATGCTCGAGTTCCTGCTCACGAACCATCCGCTCGATTGCCCGGTGTGCGACAAAGGCGGCGAGTGCGAGCTGCAGGACATGACCTTCCGCTACGGGGCCGGCGAAAGCCGCTACACCGACGAGAAGGTGCACGTTGCGGAAAAACAGTATTCACCGGTGGTGTTTTTCGATGCGCCGCGCTGCATCCTGTGCTACCGTTGCGTGCGGATTTGCAACGAGGGCATGGGCGTGGGCGCGCTGGGAGTGATCAACCGCGGCGTGGTTTCGGAAATCGCACCCAATAAAGGCGACCACCTGGAGTGCGACGAGTGCGGCGCCTGCATCGATATCTGCCCGGTGGGAGCGCTCACCAGCGGCATCTACCGGTATCAGACGCGCCCCTGGGAGATGACCCACACCGGCGCCATCTGCACGCATTGCGCGGACGGCTGCAAGACCACGCTAGGAACGCGCAATGGCCGCATCCTGCGCGGGAACAATCGCGACCGCTCCGGGGTGAACGGCGAATTCCTGTGCATCAAGGGCCGCTACGGGTTCGATTTCTACGACCATCCCGAGCGCTTGCTGGCCCCGCTCGCGCGGGTGAACGGGAAGCTGGAGGAAGTCTCCTGGTCCGAGGCGCTCGCAAGGGTGGCGAAGAAGTTCAGCGACACGCTGGCGGCCGGCGGCTCTTTCGGCGTGATCGGCTCCAACCACACCACCAACGAAGAGAACTATTACCTCCAGAAATTCGCCCGCCAGGTGTTGAAGACTAGCAACATCGACCACCATCGCACGGGGGACGTGGCGGCGCTGCTCGATGCGCTCGGGGCGCGCTATGACACGACCGCTCCCTTACGGTCGCGGCTCGATAACGACGTGGCGCGGCTCGATGACGGTCTAACGAGCCGCGACCGTGAGGGAGCGGTGGCCTGCCCCACAATGCCTGGTGGCAAAGAAGCCAAGTTGGCCACGGTAGGCGACCTGTACCAGCGGAAGGCGGTCTTAGTGTTGGGGCCCGACCTGGCTTTGGAGCATCCGCTGCTCTCTTTCCAGATTCGCGCCAACTACCGCCATCACCAGGCGCGCATTTACGCCGTGACGCCGAAGGCGGTGCGCGAAGACAAGTACGCCGCGGCGAGCATACGGGCAGCCACATCAGAGGACTACTTCGCGGCGCTCGAACACTTGCGCGACCGGTTGAAAGCCGAGCCGGAGCTGGTGGTTCTATTCGACGATTCCTTCCAGGGCGCGGCTGTTGCAAGGCTGGTGGATTTCGGCGAATCGCTGGGCATCCCGGTACGGTACGTCTGCCTGCTTGATTACTCGAACTCGCGCGGCGCCATCGATATGGGGCTGGCGCCGGAGTTTCTGCCGGGATACGAGCCATCCGGCCGGCCGGGGCTGCGGCTGAACGAGATGCTGGAAGCGGAGCTCGATGCGCTGTGGGTGGTGGGGGCGAATCCGTACCGCCATTCGAGCCGGGCCGGGAGGCAGGCCAGGAGGCCCGCCCCACCAGGCTTTCTGGTGGTTCAGGACATGTTCCTCACCGAAACGGCGCAATTGGCGGACGTGGTTCTGCCGGCCGCTTGCGCCTACGAAAAGGAGGGGACCGTCACCAACGTTACCGGCGAAGTGCAGCGCCTCACGCGCGCGGTGGACGCCATGGGGGCCAAGACGGACCTGGAGATCATGGGCTTCGTGGCGCGCGAAATGGGTGTGGCCGCGGAGCTGGGCCCCTGGACGCCGGCCGCCGTTTTCGAGGAAATCCGCTCGCGGGTGCGCGGCTACGATTTGCCCTGGCCCACCCTCGCCGCGGGCGGGGCCGCGCAGACCAACGCCGTGAGCGGCCGCATCCCGGCGGCGGGAAGTGGCCCGCTGGCGCATTCGGATCACAACGGGCTTTTCGCGTCGGGAACGCTCGGGCGCTATTCTAAGGTACTGAATTCCGTGCTGGAAGGTCGCGTGACCCGCTAATGGACTCCTTCATCGTCATCAGCCTGGTCAAAGCGGCGATTGTGTTCGCGGCGTTGCTGACCACTCTCGCTTACTTGCAGTGGGTGGAGCGCAAGGTGCTGGCGCATATTCAGGTGAGGCCCGGCCCGTACCGCGTGGGTCCGCACGGGCTGCTCCAGCCGGTGGCGGACGTCATCAAGCTTCTCACCAAGGAAGACCTCGTTCCGCCCTACGTGAACAAGCCGCTGTATCTCCTGGCGCCGTTTCTGGCCATGACTATGGCCCTGCTTTCCATCTGCGTGATTCCCTTCGGCCCCGTGGTAACGGTGGGCGGCGTGCGCACGGCCATGCAGCTTACCGACCTCAACATCGGCGTGCTGTTCGTGCTGGCGGTTTCGTCGATGGGGGTATACGGCGTGGCCTTCGCCGGCTGGGCCTCCAACAACAAGTATGCGCTGCTGGGCGGGCTGCGCAGCTCGGCGCAGATGATCAGCTATGAGCTGCCGCTCTCGCTCGCGATCGCTTCGCCGCTGCTCGTTTCGAACACCCTGAGCCTGAGCGAACTCGTGGGGAAACAGGCGGGCGGCATCTGGAATTGGAACGTTTTTCACGGGCCGTTCCCGCAGGTTATCGCCTTCGTCATCTTCCTGATTGCGGCCTTCGCCGAAACCAACCGCGTGCCGTTCGATCTGCCCGAGGCCGAAAACGAGCTGGTGGCCGGTTTCCACGTGGAATACAGCAGCATGAAGTTCGCCTCGTTCTTCATGTCCGAATACGCCAACATGATCACCGTCAGCTCCATGGCCACGCTGCTGTTCCTGGGCGGTTGGGTGGCGCCGTGGCCCGCGGAATACGGCTCGCGTTTCGCGCCGGCCGTAATCTTCGGGGCCGCCGGGATGGTGGCGCTGTATCACGGGATCCATTTTGCGCGGCGCAGGGACAAGTTTTCGCTGCCGGTGGTAGCGGCGGTGTTTTTTGTTATCGCGGCGGTTTTCCTGTTGCCTATGACGCAGGAATGGCTGCTGCCGCTGTTCTGGTTCGCGGCCAAGACCGGCGGTATCCTGTTCCTGTTCATGTGGGTGCGCGGCACGCTGCCGCGTTTCCGCTACGACCAACTGATGGGCTTCACCTGGAAGTGGCTCTTCCCGGCCGCGATGTTGAATCTGCTGGTGACCGGCTTTCTGGTCGCCTGGTGGTCGTGAGATGGACGTCATTCTTTTTCTGATCTTCGCGGTGGTCGCGGTGGTTTGCGCCATCAACGTGGTGGTGCAGACGCATCCCATATCGAGCGCCGTCTCGCTGGTCGGCGTGATGGGCTCGCTGGCGGTGCTCTACCTGCTGCTGGGGGCCGAGTTCATCGCCGCGGCGCAAGTGATTGTCTACGCCGGCGCCATCATGGTGCTGTTCGTATTCGTCATCATGTTGCTGAACGCCGGCGCGGAGGCCAAAGAGGGCCGCTCGCTCATGGTGCGGTTCCTGGGGATCCCGGCGCTGGTCATGCTGCTGGGGCTGCTGGCCTACTTCGTGCAGCGCCTGTTCCCCAGGGGCGACATGGTGCATTTCGGCGGCTTCACCGGCGGTTCGCCCAGGGACATCGGCATGGCGCTGTTCACCACCTACCTGCTGCCTTTCGAAGCGACCTCGATCCTGATTCTGATCGCCATCGTCGGCGCCATCGTGCTGGCGCGCAAGGAGATGGACTGACATGGGCGCGATTCCGATTTCCTGGTTCCTGACGCTGAGCGCGGTCCTGTTTTCCCTCGGCGTGGCCGGATTCCTGTTCCGGCGCAGCATCATCACCGTATTCATGTCCATCGAGCTGATGCTCAACGCCGTGAACCTGAGTTTTGTGACGTTCTCCTACCAGCTCAAGAAAGTGGACGGGCACCTGTTGGCGTTTTTTGTGATGGTGGTGGCGGCGGCCGAGGCGGCCGTGGGGCTGGCGATTATCCTGACGGTGTTCAAGAACCGCAAGACCCTGAATATAGACGACGTGGATTCGATGAAGAACTAGATGCAACTCTGGCTCATACCCATTCTTCCGTTGCTGGGCTTTCTGATCAACGGCCTGTTGGGCCGGCGTTTCTCCAAGGGTCTGGTGAGCGCCGTGGCCATCGGCAGCGTGGCGCTTTCCTTCACCTGTGCGCTGCGGGCCATCCTCGCGCTCGATCTCGACCACGCCCATGTCGAACACTACTTCACCTGGATCCAAAGTGGCGCGTTTACGGTGAATTGCGATTTTACGGTGGACCGGCTTACCGCCGTGATGCTGATGGTGGTGACCGGCGTCGGCCTGCTCATCCACATTTACTCGATTGGCTACATGGCGCACGAGGGCGGCTATTACCGGTTCTTCGCCTACCTCAACCTGTTCATGTTCTTCATGCTGACCCTGGTGCTGGCGGCCAACTACCTGGTGCTGTTCGTGGGTTGGGAAGGGGTGGGTCTGTGCAGTTACCTGCTGATCGGCTTCTATTTCGACAAGAAGTTCGCCACCGACGCCGGCAACAAGGCATTCATCGTCAACCGCATCGGCGATTTCGGCTTTTCGCTGGCGATGTTCTACATCTTCAAGCACTTCGGATCGCTCGATTTCGCGACCGTTTTTCGGAACGCGGCCTCCAAGCCGGAACACATGCTGACCGTCATCGGCCTGCTGCTGCTGGTGGGGGCTTGCGGCAAGTCCGCGCAGCTTCCGCTATACGTCTGGCTCCCCGACGCCATGGCCGGCCCGACGCCGGTTTCGGCGCTGATCCACGCCGCCACCATGGTCACGGCCGGCGTGTACATGACGGCGCGCTCGCTTCCCATCTACATCCACGCGCCGGCGGCCATGGATACCATCGCCATCATCGGCATCGCCACCGCGTTTTTCGCGGCCACCATTGGCCTGGCGCAAAACGATATCAAGAAAGTCTTCGCCTATTCGACGGTTTCGCAGTTGGGTTACATGTTCGTGGGCGTGGGCTGCGGCGCGTTTTCGGCGGGCATCTATCACCTGATGACCCATGCGTTTTTCAAGGCCCTCCTGTTCCTGGGTTCCGGCAGCGTGATCCACGCCCTGGCGGGGGAGCAGGATCTGCGCAATATGGGCGGCCTACGGCGCAAAATCCCGTGGACGTTTCTGACCATGATGTGCGCCGCCGTAGCCATCGCCGGCGTGCCGCCGTTCGCTGGATTCTTCAGCAAGGACGCCATCCTGCTGGCCGCGCACCAGCATGCGCCGTGGATTTACTGGTTGGGCACGATTACCGCCGGCATGACGGCATTCTACGTTTTCCGCGCCATGTTCCTGGCCTTCTTCGGCCAGTACCGCGGGGACGCGCATCCGCACGAATCGCCGCCTGTGATGCTGGTTCCGCTGGTTGTGCTGGCGCTGCTTTCGATCGCCGGCGGTTTCCTGTTCAAGATTCCGGCGTTCCTGGGAACCGCGTTCGAAGGGCCGAAGGTGGAGGAAAACTCCACGCTGATGGCCATCTCGACCGTGGCCGGCTTGATCGGAATCTTTTTCGCCTGGCTGATGTACGTGGCCCGGCCGGGCATGGCCGATGCGTTTGCTGGCCGCGTGAAGGGGCTCTACACGCTGGTCTACAACAAGTATTACGTGGATGAGATTTACGACGCCGCGGTGGTGAAACCGCTGGTGGGCGGTTCGCGCGCGGTGTTGTGGAAGGGCGTGGACGCGGGCCTCATAGATGGGGCCGTGAACGGCGTGGGGGCCCGTGCGCAGGGCGTGGGCGGCGTGCTGAAGCTGCTGCAATCGGGCAACATACGGAGCTATGCCACGTGGATCGTGCTGGGCAGCGTGGCGGCGATTGTGGCTTTTGTGGAGGGCAGCCGATGAACCTGCTGACCGTGGTCCTCCTCATGCCGCTGGCCGCGTTCTTTCTGCTGCTGCTGGTTCCGCGTTCCGCGCCGGGGCTGAGCCGCGTGGGCGCGCTCGCGCTTTCGGTGGCGACGTTTCTGGCGGCGCTGGGCCTCTTCGCGTGGTTTGATCGGGGCGCCGCGGGCCCGCAATTCGCCGTGGATGTACCGTGGATCGCAACGCCCGAGATTCACTTCCATATCGCGGCCGACGGCGTGAGCCTGTGGCTGGCGCTGCTTTCCCTGTTTCTCACGCCCATCTGCGTGCTGCTTTCCTGGCGATCCATCGAGCATCGCGTCAAGGAATTCTACGCCTTGCTTGTTCTGCTCGAGTTCGGGTTGATCGGGGTATTCCTGGCGCAGGACTTGTTCCTGTTTTACGTCTTCTGGGAAGTTTCGCTGGTCCCCATGTACTTCCTGATCGGCATCTGGGGCCACGAGCGCCGCATTTACGCGGCGGTGAAGTTTTTTCTTTACACCATGGCGGGCTCGGTGCTGATGCTGGCCGCCATCATCTACCTGTATAACCGCGCGCAGACTTTCGATTATTCCGCCTTCCTCGAGATGCTGGCGAGCGGCAGGCTCACCTTCGCGCCGGGCGAGCAAATGCTGCTGTTCCTGGCCTTTTTCGTGGCGTTCGCCATCAAAGTGCCGCTCTTCCCACTGCACACCTGGCTGCCCGATGCGCACGTCGAGGCGCCGGTCGCGGGCTCGGTGATGCTGGCCTCGGTGATGTTGAAGATGGGCACGTTCGGTATTCTGCACTACTGCCTGCCGCTGTTCCCGGCCGCCGCGCGCACGTGCGCTCCGTGGATCGCCACCCTGGCGATCGTCGGCATTATCTACGGCGCGCTGGTGGCCATGGTGCAGCCCAATATGAAGAAGTTGGTGGCGTATTCCTCGGTTAGTCACCTGGGCTTCGTGGTACTGGGAATCTTCTCGTTCACGCAGCTTGGCCTCGATGGGGCGGTCTACCAGATGCTGAACCATGGCATCTCCACGGGCGCCCTCTTCGCCATCGTCGGTTTGCTCTACGAACGGCGCCATTCGCTCGAGATTGCGGACTACGGCGGGGTGGCGAGCGCGGCCCCTTGGCTTTCCACGGCGTTTTTGGTGACTACGCTGGCCAGCATCGGCCTGCCCCTGCTGAACAACTTCGTGGGTGAATTCCTGGTGCTGCAAGGCGCCGCCATCGCCAATTTCCAATGGGCGACTTACGCCGGCACAGGCGTGATTCTCTCCGCCTGCTATATGCTGTGGCTCTACCAGCGCGTCTTCTACGGCGAAACCGGCCCGGAGGTTCGCGCGCACGTTTTCGACCTGAAGCCGCGCGAATGGGCGGCTGTGGTTCCGCTGATCGTCATGATGGTGTGGATGGGCGTCTACTCGCAGTCCTTCCTGGCGCCGGTGGGCAAGACCACGGCGCGCGTGCTGGCCCAGAGCGAGGTCAACGTGCCCTTCAGCGTACGGAATCGCAAGCCGGTTCATGGTTGGCAGGCGGGGCGCCCTCTGGGCCCGCCTGCCCCACAAGCGTCTGTCTACCGTTTCCTGCCACGTGAGGCCTCCAATGCCCGTTAGCTTCGTGCCCTCCGCGGTGGAGCTGGTTCGCTTCCTGCCCGAGATGATCCTGACGGCGATGGGCACGCTGCTGATGGTCCTCACGCCGCTGATTCACAAGCGGTTTTCGAATGCCTTCGGGCACATCAGTCTGGTTTCGCTGGCAGCCGCACTGGCGGCGGCGGCGTACGCCAATGGCAAGCCGGGCACGGCCTTCGGCGGGATGCTGGTGGTCGATGGCTTCGCCACCTTCTTCCGCGTGCTGGTAATGGCGGTAGGCCTGCTGACCGTACTCTCGTCCTATCGCTTCCTGCGGCGGCAGGGCGCCGAAGCCGGCGAGTACCACGCGCTGCTGCTGTTCTCCATCGCCGGCCAGAGCCTTATGGCCGCGGCCAACGATCTGATCGTCGTTTTCATCGCGCTCGAGATTTCCTCCATCTCGAGCTACGTGCTGGCCGGCTATTTCCGCGACGATAAGCGCTCCAATGAGGCCGCTCTGAAATACTTTCTCCTGGGCTCCTTCGCCACCGCATTCTTTCTCTATGGCGTGGCCCTGATCTACGGCTCCACGGGGACCATCAATCTCACCGCCGTGCGCGGCGTGGTGGGCGGCATTACCGGGCCCGCGCCTTCGCCGCTGTTCATCGCCGCGGCGGCGGCGCTGATGTTCGTCGGGTTGGGCTTCAAGGTTTCGGCCGCGCCGTTCCAGATTTGGGCGCCGGACGTCTACCAGGGCGCCCCCACACCCGTCACGGCGTTTCTTTCCACCGGTCCCAAGGCCGCCGCCTTCGCCATCTTCCTGCGCATTTTCATGACCGCTTTCGAACCCATCGGGGCGGCTTGGGAGCCTCTGGTCTGGGTTGCGGCGCTGGCTTCGATGACCATCGGGAACTTCGCCGCGCTGATGCAGCCGAACGTCAAGCGCATGCTGGCTTACAGCTCCATCGCCCACGCCGGCTACGTGCTGGTAGCCCTGACGGCGCGCTCGGAAACGGGCATTGCGGCGGCCATGTTCTACCTGGCGGCGTATGCCTTCATGAACCTGGGGGCCTTTGCCGTGGTGGGGCATCTCTCGGGCAAGGGCGAACGGTATCAGAACGTGGAGGATTTCGCCGGCCTGGGCCAAAAACAACCCGCGACCGCGGCCATGCTATCCATTTTTCTGCTGTCGTTGATCGGCGTCCCGCTTACCGGCGGCTTCTTCGGCAAGTTCTATATCTTCAAAGCCGCCCTGGAATCGAACCTGGTATGGCTGGCCGTGCTGGGCCTGCTCAACAGCGCCGTGGCAGCCTACTACTATCTGCGCGTCCTGGTAATGATGTATTTCCGCGAACCGGGCGAAGCCGCATCGGAAGCCGAACCCCCGGCTTTCAGCTTGCGCCTGGCGCTCGGAGCGGCCGCGCTGGCCACCCTGTTTCTGGGGATCTTCCCCACGTGGGTGCTGGAGTTCGCGGGCAAGGCGTCGCATTCGATATATCTTTATACCTCCCGGTGAGATCGAAAGAGCGGCGTTGAATCGCTCTCGACGAAACGGGGTAATTGGTCGATGTTTCCCGATCTGGCAGATAATAAAAGCGCATGTGTCCGGCCGTAATCGCCGCGCTTCTCCTGCCGTGGGCGGCGCCCGCGCAAACGGCGGCCGGCCCGCCCTCCGGGCAGCGCTTGACCCTGCTCCTCAACGTCGGATCGGTGCTGCTCCGAAGCGGATCGTTTTCGGGAGGGGCCGATCACAGGTTGATGTACGCCGCGATTTCGTCGCTGTCCCACAGGGCGGCCGCGGTAAAGCTGGTGGTGTTCGACGCCGACCGGCAGCACGAGCTGCTGCGCCTGGAATCCTTCTCCCTGGGCGACCTGAAGCAGGTGAACGCGGCGGTGGAAAAGTGGAAGCTCGGACCGGTGGACTACCACGCCTTGCAGCGCGGCGAGGGCAGCGTGGATATTGTGGCCGCCCTCATCAACGAACAGCTTCGGGCCGATCCGCCGCCCGATTTGGTGGTTTTCGTGGACCCCGGCTCCTGGTACCGCTTCCGCGATGCGAGCGCTCGCCAGGCTCTGAAGATACCGCACGGCCCCAGGCCGCGGTTTTTCGCCTTGCAGTTCGGGCCTTCACCGGCCGATTTCCAGGCTTCCCAATACCTGCCGGGGCGGGGCTTCCCGGGCGGCCAACCCGCGTCCGGGCGGCAGGGTGGAACGGCGCGGGGGGGCCGTGCGCCGGGGCAGGGTCCCGTTTCGGCGGCGCCCAAGGACCGGGACAAGATTCGCCCCGCGGTCGCCAGGCTGGGCGGAAAGACGTTCTTCATGAGTTCGCCCGCCCAGTTGCCCAAGGCAGTCGCCGAAATCGAAAAGCGGGCCGGCGGGAAACCGTAAGAACGACTCCCCGGTTAAGCCTTGACTTGTCTTTACTAAGTATTTACAATGTAAATTGTGGAGTTCGATTGGGACGCCGATAACTTGCGGCACATCGCAAGACATGGCGTCAATCCGACAGAAGCAGAGGAGGCGGTCCTGATCGATCCGTTGGAAGCCGACGTCCAACCGCACGAAAGCGAAGAACGGGTGCTCTGTTTCGGGCGAACCAAGTCGGGACGGCTGCTTACCATTCTGTATACCGAACGGCGCGGAAAGATCCGGGTCGTCACGGCTTACGAGATGACCAAACCACAGCAAGAGATGTACTTCGAGGGGAAATGAGAATGGCCAGGACGCAAATCGCAATTCCGAAGTTTGGGGCCGAAGCTGAAGAGGCCGAGTGGTGGGACAGCCATCCGGAAGCGGCTACGGAGATCATGAAACGCGCGCTGGAGTCCGGCAAGGCCAGGCGAGCTGTTCCTTTGAAGACCGTTACCATGCGGCTGCCCGTACCCGATCTCCAGACGGCCCAGGACCTCGCGCACGAAAAAGGGCTTCCGTATCAGACCTACATTAAGATGCTGCTGCACGAGGCCCTCAAGAAAGAGCGTTCCGCATAAACGGCTCGCCGGGCCTCCGAGGCTCGACTGAAGACCGGTCGCCTTGCGCCGGTCGGGGTTCGATTTGGTCGCGGCCATCGATGCGCCCGGCGCGGCGATCAGAGGTTCGATTCCGCGGCGCGGTACTCGAAGACCTGCTCGATGGGCGCTCCGAACACCCGCGCGATGCGGAAGGCCAGCAGCAGCGAGGGAAAATACTTGCCCGCCTCCAGCGCCATGATGGTGTGGCGCGTCACGCCGGCCTGTTTCGCCAGTTGATCCTGGGTCATCT
>Ga0181520_10005182_pt1 | contig 21024 bp, 21 predicted proteins | sample PEATcosm2014_Bin_29_FD_132451 | JGI IMG/M metagenome (GOLD analysis project Ga0181520, IMG submission 132451) | Peatland microbial communities from MTU Mesocosm Facility, Houghton, MI, USA - PEATcosm2014_Bin02_30_metaG | ecosystem: Environmental > Terrestrial > Soil > Wetlands > Peat | place... | reverse complement strand
GGCACAGAAAGCTGGCTATAAGCCACCAACAGGATTACTGCCTGCGCGTCCCAGTTCGAACTCCAGCCCAGCATACCGCTGAATCGCCCTCGGCAAAACGCTATGCCCGACACGCACCTAGCACTCACCTCCGGCATCGGCTTCCTCGGGACAGCTGGAGATCCTCATCGCAAGGCCGTTCTCATGATTCGGCAGACCCTCGACGGCAATTCTCCCGAGGTCGATTTGGCGGTGCACGGAGTCGGCCTCACCTCGCTGCAGTTTCGCGATGCGCCGGGCGCCGACGTGCACGAGGTCCAGTCCAATGTTTCCGCCCCAGCCACGGTGCGCCTCGAGAAGCACGGAGACTTCTTCTACGCGTTCGTCTCCGGCAAGGATGGCAAACTACGGCCCTCCGGCGCTTCAACGAAGATCGCGATAAAGGGCGAGTTCTACGTGGGTATCGGCGTCTGCGCACACAACAAAGACGCGATGGAGACGCGGTTTTTTCACACGCCAAACTCGAACCGCTGGCGCCTGCCGCCGGCCAGCTGGTTTTGCTGAGCACGCTTGAATCGGTTGCGGTCACTTCCAGCGATCGCCGCGTTGAGTAAGTTGATGCCGCGCACTTCGAAGCACCGAACTGGACGCGCGATGGCTCTGCATTCATCTTCAACCAGGATGGCACGCTTCGCCGCCTGGCGATCGGCAGCGCGGAGCCCGTCACAATCGACACTGTTCTCCTGACACATTGCAACAACGACCACGGCCTCTCGCCCGACGGGCAGATGCTGGCCATCAGCGACAGCTCGACGAAAGACGGGAGATCGCGCGTGTATTTGGTGCCCGTTGCCGGAGGCACGGCGCGGAAACTAACCGGAGATGGACCTTCGTATTGGCATGGCTGGTCACCTGACGGAGAGACGTTGGCGTTCACAGGGGAGCGTGGGGGAAACTTCGACATCTATACCGTTCCTGTGGTTGGCGGCGAGGAAACACGCCTGACTACTGCGGCCGGACTCGACGACGGGCCTGAATATTCACCGGACGGAAGCTGCATTTACTTCAGTTCCGAGCGAACAGGGCATATGCAAATCTGGCGCATGAGACCCGACGGCACGGAGCAGGAGCGGGTGATCTTCGACGACAGCAATGACTGGTTTCCGCACATCTCGCCAGATGGCCAATGGATGGTCTCCCTCGCCTACGGGCCGGTCGTGACCGGTCATCCGGGCGAAAAGATCGTGGAATTGCGCCTGATGTCGATGAAGGATAAGAAGGTTCACACGCAAGCGAGATTGTTCGGGGGGCAAGGTACCATCAATGTACCTTCCTGGTCCCCCGATAGCCGCCGGTTCGCCTTCGTCAGTCACGAGTTGCTGCCGGAAACGAGTCTGAATTCAAATTAGCCTCATGGTCAGGAAGCTGATGCGGACCTTTTTCTTTGGATCAGCGGAGGGCGGCCTCAGCCCAGTCCACGGCTTCCGCGTAGCTCGCATGGAGTTGTTCCCGGCAGAGTCGGTTTGACTGGACGATTCCGTCGCAGGCGTCCCAATCGGCGTGCTCATGACTGAACAGCCACGTCAGCAGCATTCTTTCAGGAAGATCGTCTCCTAGCAGTGCCCGCCGAATCTCATCGCGCAGCGGCAGCGAAGGGGCGAGGTCTTCCATGGGGAGCCGTAGCATGACGGGCAACAGGCTGAGCAATCCAAGCAGGTACTGCTCGGTCGGGTTGAGCCCGCAAAGCCCGGCCCCCAGTTCGCAGAACCTTGCCCGCACAAACGCCATCCGCAGCACCTCTTGCGGCTGATCGCCATTCAACTCGCTGGTAATGGCCAGTGTGGCAATGCGGCGGAACACGTCTTCTCCCACGGCGATCAGCGCACCCTGTACAGAACAAACCTCCTGGCTCACACCGCAGAGGGGCGAGTTGATAAGGCGCAGCAGCCGATATGTGAGTGAAGTGTCGCGCTTGACCAGCCGGCTTAGTTTGTGCAGATCCAGCGAGTCATCCTGCAACATGCGAAGAACTTCAATCTGGGACAGGCGATTGGCGGGGACGCTGCGGTTTGTCAGCAGGACCGGTCTGCAGAAGTAATATCCCTGGATCAAATTGAAGCCTTCTTCGCGCGCCTGCTGATAATCGGCGCGGGTCTCCACCTTCTCAGCGATCAGCGCCACCGCGTGATCGGCCAGACGATTGAGCAGTGTCCCCCGTTCTTTGGCGCCGGTCTTTATGAAATCCACTTTGATGTAGTCGGCCAAGTCGACCAGTGGCTCAATCCCGTGTCTCCAGGTGAAATCGTCCAACGCAATGCGAAAGCCCGCTGCCTTCAGCCTGCGGCACGCCTCGACCAGTTCGGGGGTTGGATCCAGATTTTCCAGGATTTCCAGTACGGTCATGCTGGGCGGCAGGACGTCGACCAGGGCCTCGGTCAGTGACTCCAGCGTGCAGTTCACAAAGGCCGCCACGCCACCGGCCAGTTTCTCCATCCCAAAAATGACGGAATTGTCGAGCATGGTGCGGGTAGCCAGGTCGCCGTCTCCGCGAAACGACGAACTCTCGCCATCCCTGAAAAGCAACTCGTAGCCATGCAATCTGCCGCGCAGATCGAGGATCGGCTGGCGCGCTACGTAGCGCAGGCCCCCTGAGAACTTCGACCGGCCTGGCGCCGGGCTTTCATACGGCGTCACTGCGGCTGCCATACGTGCCTTCCCATCATCCCTATCGGAAGGCCGCGTGCATAACTTGAAAAGTGTACGATTCTGGGCGAGCCTCAGCCGCCCATGAACATTCCGCCGTTCACGTCCAGCACGTGGCCGGTAATGTAAGCGGCTGCATCCGAGGCAAGAAAAGCGACCGACTGGGCAATCTCCTGGTCGGTTCCTGCACGACCCAGGGGAATCGCAGCCATCATTGCCGCGCGCTGTTTCTCGTCGAGAACCGCCGTCATGGGCGTTTCAATATAGCCGGGAGCGACCGCATTCACCGTGATTCCCCGCGATGCCACTTCGCGAGCCAGCGACCTTGTGAATCCGATGAGGCCCGCCTTGCTGGCCGCATAGTTCACCTGGCCCGCCTGGCCGGTGCGGCCCACCACGCTCGATATATTGATAATTCTTCCCCAGCGGTTCTTCAGCATGGGGCGCAGCAGCGCCTGCGTCAGCAGAAAGGCTCCCGTCAGGTTGGTCGCCAGCACATCTTCCCAGTCGGCGCGCTTCATGGCCATTAATAGCCCGTCGCGCGTGATCCCCGCGTTGTTCACCAGGATTTCGACCTTACCGAACTTGTCGAGCACCGTCTTGGCGCCGGCCTTGATGGACTCCTCGCTCGACACGTCGAGCGCAAACGCGGCAGCCTGCCCGCGGGCGGACTCAATCTCAGCCACGGCCTGAGCCAGCTTGGCCTCGTTCCGCGCAGCCAGCGCCACGATAGCCCCGGCGCGCGCGAGCTCAAGGGCACAAGCCCGCCCGATTCCCTGCGAGGCACCGGTTACCAGCGCAATTCTTCCCTGCAAACTCGCCATTGATCTCTGGTTAACCCGCGCGCCTAAACCGCGCCCTTCCGTCCCCCATTATAGGTGGGTAGAAGTCAAGGTCCGAGGAACGTATTTTCCAGTTCTCGCTTCCGGGCAACAGTTCACTTGAAGATGGAAGCTGCTTAACCCGACGGCGTAACCGCCACTGTGACGGGCCGTCCGGACAGCGCGGGGCGCAACAGCTCCCGTGGCCAGATGTAAACCGCGAGGCGGCGCGAATAGTGCAGGACCGGACCCTGCTTGGGTAGTGCGAGACCGATGGCGGCCGGCAGATCGTTGCGCTCGATTTCAGCTTCAGCCTCTTCAAGCGGCCAGGGAACGTAGTGCAGATTGGCGCGAATAGGCTGTCCGTCCCGGTTGACGCTGTAAAGGCAGTTGCGCTCGGTGAGGAAGTATTCAAGAGTGCCGCCGCGATGCTCGGCTAATTTGACGTTCGGACCCAAGCCGCGGTACCGCGCATTAAAGACCACCTGGCGGGTGGAGAACCTTCTTCTGCTGTAGAAGGCGAACTCCCGCTCCGAACGGCGTTCAAGCCGCATGTCGGACCAATAGTACGGCAGGTGGTAATAGGCGCGCGCCACCGCTACGGCCAGCAAGTTGCTGGCATCCAGCGAAAAGCAATAGACGCCGGGCGTGCCCGTAAACTGGTCGCGGACATAGGTGCGCAAATTGAGGTCGGGAAAGCTGCGTGCCCCCGGAATGGACGGTACGCCGCGGATTTTGATGCGGTCAAGCCAGAACGGCACCACTCCCAGCCACGCCGAACCCTGGAACGTGTCCACCTCAAGCCAATCGGGCAACAGTGCTGCCATCTGCGCCACCGGAATTGGCCAGTGCGCAAACAATAGATCGTTCCAGCGCTGGGTCATCGCCCAGCGCCCTGACGGCAGCGGCCGAGGCTTGTGCGACGTGCGTAGCTGAAACTGCTGCATGCCCACTCCAGGGTTGCCGAAGATCAAAGTGCCTAGGCAGCCCCCCAATGCCGTATTCTGTTCGCGAGACCTTGGAAATGTCCAGCGAAAGTTTTTCAGTTCCCAGCGCAAGAAACCAGACAACCGTCTTTGCCGTCCACGGCGCCGATCCTGAGGTGCTGGCCTTCGCCATGGCCAAGTACTCGCGTTCCGCGCTTTCAATGCGCGAGTCGCTCACTGAAATCAGCGCCCAGCGCGCGGAGCAGTTCCTCAACACATTCTATTTTCAATACGGGCACCGCTCCATCGCCGACCTGGCCCACGTAAGCTTTGCTGTGGAGCGCCTAAGCCTGCTGGCCGCCATTGTGCTGGTAGACGAACAGCGATGGGACGGCCAGGAGCGCTCGACCCGTTACCAGAATTTTCTCAAATCCGGCTGGTATTTGCCTGATTTTGGGGAAGATGCGGCGTCAGTCCAGCTTTATTCGGGTACCGTCGAGAGTCTCTTTGCCGCTTATCAGCGAACCTCCGCGTGTGTGCTTGAGTTGCTGCGAACGCGGATTGCCTGCCCTGGATCGCTGAAGCCCGAAGCCTACGAGCGTACGCTCAAAGCCCGTGCTTTCGATGTGGCACGCTACCTGCTCCCTCTGGCCACCAATACGTCGCTGGGCCAGATTGTGAGCGCCCGCACCCTTGAGGCCCAGGTATCCCGCCTGCTTTCCAGCCCCGTTGGCGAAGTCCGTGACCTGGGGATCAAGCTGCGTGAGGCCGCCACCGGTCCCGCCTGGAACGTCAACTCGCAGGCGGCCACTGCATTTGTTGACAAGTTGGCCGCGGCTGACCCGGCTCTCGCCGCCGAAGCCGCCCGGCTGCTCAACCGCGAGGTACGCTCAGCACCCACGCTGGTGAAGTATGCCCAGCCCAATCCATACGAAACCCAGAGCCACTTGGAACTAGCCCAGGCAGCCTCCGATCTCCTCGGGGACGTCCCTGTGGACGAAGTTCCGCTGGTTGACCTGGTAGAGCGCACAGAATCGCTGGAGGTTGAGCTAGCGGCCACGCTGCTTTACTCGGCCAGCCACCACTCTTACCGCCAGATCCGCGATCTTGTGGCAAAAATGCCCGCCGCGCGCGTCTCCGAAATGGTCGACCTCGGACTTCGCCATCGCGGCAAGCACAACGAGGCGCTGCGCGCGTTTCACGCCGGGGCGGCTCTCCGATTTGACATCCTGATGGACATTGGCGGCTTCAGGGACATGCACCGCCATCGGCGCTGCACCCAGATCATCCAGGGCTTTACCACGCAACACGGATATGAGACACCGAGATCCGGAGATCTCGATGGCGATGCCGACATTCTCGCCGAAGCCGGTATTCTGGCCGATTATCAGTCCGCCGTTGAGGCCGCCCACGTGGCCAGCGCGCAGATAGCCGCCAATTCTGCTCCTGAGGCGGCGCAGTCCGCACTTTACGTGCTCCCGCTGGCCACGCGCATTCGCAGCCTGTTCAAGATGGATTTCGCCGAAGCCCAATACATCTCAGAACTTCGCTCTGGACCCGCCGGCCACTTCAGCTACCGCCGGGTAGCGTGGGAGATGTATCTGGCGCTCGAACGGCAACATCCGACGCTCGCCGCCCATATTCGCGTGACCGACTTCACCAAGCCAATCGACATTTTGCAACGGTGAAACCGCACCCCGCCTGTGAGAAAATTGGAGTTTGCACACCCAGTCAAAGTATCGCCTCCTCGTGGTCCGGTTGGGCGCCATGGGAGATATTCTCCACGCACTTCCGGCAGTGACGGCTTTGCGCCTCGCCCATCCCAACTGGGAGATCGACTGGGTGGTCGGGCCGCGCTGGCGAGCGCTGCTGGCCGTGCCGGAGAGCACCGGCCGCGGACCTGCGCAGCCGGTTGTGGATCGCCTTCACTTTGCGCCCACCAAGGATTGGCGGCAAAGGCCGTTGAGCCTGCAAACCACGAATGAGATCAGAGCTTTGCGCGGCAATCTTCGGTCCGTCCCCTATAACGCGGTGCTCGATTTGCAGGGCGCGCTGCGCTCAGCGGTCGTGGCAAGGCTCGCCGGCTGCCCGCGGGTGATCGGCGAGGCCGCACCGCGCGAAGCCGCCGCGCGCTGGCTGTTTACCGAGCGAGTGGTGACGCGCGGCGAGCATGTTATTGAGCAGGATGTGGAATTGGCCTCTGCCGTGGCCGGCGACGCGCTCACGGCGGTCGCGCCTCTGCTGCCCGTCGACCAGGCCGCTGAAGCCTGGTGCGACAAGTTGTTTGCGTCGAGCGGGACGCGGCCTGTTGCCCTCATCAACCCCGGCGCGGGCTGGGGCGCCAAGCGATGGCCGGCGGAGCGCTATGCAGCTGTCGCCCGAGGGCTTATCGAGCGGGGCTTCCGCATTCTGATTAACGCAGGACCCAGCGAAGAGATTCTGGCGGATGCGATTGTGAAGGAGACCAGCGGCGCAGCCATTCCGCTTTCTGTTGCAGTGGAACAACTCGTAGCCGTCACGCGGCGGATTGCGTTGTGCGTTGCCGGTGACACCGGACCGCTACACCTGGCGTGCGCCCTGGGCCGGCCGGTGGTGGGCATCTACGGACCCACGGACCCGAGCCGCAACGGGCCGTTCGGAACGCGCTTCAAAGTGCTGCGCAGCCCCTTGAGCCGCCGCGACCATACACGCCATCCTGAACCGGAAGCCGGATTGCTCACCATCGCACCCGAAGACGTGCTACGGGCCGCCAGCGACCTGCTGGCCGAGGAGACGGCGTGATGGGTGAAACCGGCAATCCTCAAAAGACCGGCGCCGCAAAAACGGACTGGATGGCCCGTTGGCAGAAGGTGGCACGGCGCATCCGTGTGCCGTTGGGCTTTTTCGCGGCAGCTCTCTACGTTTTTGAGCTTTGGCGGCGCGCGCCACACGTGGCCGCCGTGGTCTGGAGCCTGGCGCTGGTGCTGCCCGGCCTCGGACTGCGCGGATACGCGTCAGGCTATGTAAAGAAGAATCGCGAGCTCACCGTGACCGGCCCTTATGCGCATACTCGCAACCCGCTTTACCTCGGCTCCATGCTGATGGCCGCGGGCTTTGCGCTAGCGCTGCTCAGCTGGCCGGTAGCACTGGTGCTGGCTGTCGGATTCTGTGTCATCTATATTCCCGTGATCGCCTCTGAAGAACGATTCCTACTCGCCACATTTTCAGGCTTCGATGCCTACTGTCGCCGCGTGCCCCGGCTCATTCCGCGCCTGACTCCGGCGAAACAACTGTCAAAGGAGGGCCCTGCCGCCCGGTCCGGGAGGGTTAACGGAGATGAGCGGGGCGGCTTCTCCTTTGACCTTTACCGCAGGCATCGCGAGTACAATGCTGCTATAGGGGCCGCTCTGCTGTACCTCAGCCTGCTCTTTCTGCGGCCCGCGTTGGAAGCGATCCTGCATGGGGTGCGGTGAGCGTTTTCTGGATAAGATGAGTCAAATCTGAAGGAGCCACGGCCCACTTTGAAGACGCAAGCATACGCATCAATCCTGTTTTGCGCCTTTACCCTGGCCAGCTTGGCTCGCGGCCAGTTGGCGCCGCCGCAGGCAGGCTTCAGCTTTCCCGAAAAGCAGACCCTCACCTATTCCGTTGACTGGCGTGTTTTTCCCGCCGGTAGGGCGGTGCTTCACTTTGAAGCCATCGGCAATCGCGAGCGCCTGACTGCCAACGCCGACACCATCGGCGCCATCAACCTGCTCTTTCATGTGAACGATCGCTTCCAATCCACCTTCGACCGCGACCACGGTTGCACCTATGAATTTGACAAGCAGACCGTGGAAGGCCGGCGACAGATTAACTCCACGCTTCGGTTGGACTACGATCAGGGCAAGTCCACTCTCGATGAGAAGAACCAAGTGAACGGCCACACCAGGCACGTGGAGACGGCCATCCCTGGTTGTCTCACCGACCTGCTGACCGGCGTTTTTTACGCCTCGTCGCAGCCCATGACGCTGGGCCACAACTTTGTGATTCCGTTGGTGGATGCTCAGCGCACCGTGCCTGTGACCATGAAGGTGGAGAGCCGCGAAGAGATCAAGACCACGCTGGGCACCTTCAAGACGCTGCGCGTTCAGCCAACCGCAGACGCGGGGGTGGTGAAAAACCGTGGCAACATCTGGATCTGGTACACCGACGACGATCGTCACCTTCCCGTGCAGATGCGCGCGCGCCTCTTCTGGGGCACTATCACCTTCCGCCTTACAGGCAACGACAACAAATAACTCAAGGCGATCCCACGCGAGTTTAGGCGCCTGTGGATTTGCTGGTTCCTGCCCCCTGATTCCCGAGGAAAGACGGTAACAAGCGATGAGCCGGATTCGTCTGCCGCCGCTTCTGCGACAGGTGTACACTTTTCCTTCCCGTGCTGGATTTTTTCAGTGCGCTCGCGGAATTCTGAGGAATTTTATGCGTAAGACTATTTTCGCTCTCGTTTTTTTATGTGCGTTCTGCCTCGCCCCGCTCTCGAAGGCCCGATCTGTCCAAACCAGGCGCCCCATGACCTTCAAGGACATGATGAACCTGAAGAGGCTGGGCGAAACTGCCGTCTCGCCGGATGGAAAGTGGCTGGCATATGCCGTCACGACTGTCAGACTCGACCAGAACACCAAGACAACCGAGTTGTGGCTGCAGGCGATTGCCGGAGGCGATCCGATCCCGCTCGCTGTTGGCCAGCCCGGTGACGGAGGTCCGCAGTTCTCGCCCGACGGCAGGCAGGTGCTCTTTCTGAGCAGCCGCAACGCCGGCCAGCAGGTATGGGTGGCCGACTTTGACGACGCCACCGGCGCTTCCGGCACCCCCCGGCGCTTGACCAGCATCTCTACCGGGGCCGACAACGCGCGCTGGTCCCCCGATGGCCGCTTCGTCGTTTTTACTTCCGCGGTGTATCCGGATTGCCCGGCAATCACTGCAACAGACTCTTCCGGTGATAAATGCGATGCAGACCGCGACGCCGCTTTGGCTGCCAGCCCGGTCAAGGCTCAGATGTTTACTCACCTGCTCTATCGCCACTGGAACCACTACACCGGCGACAAGCGCTCACATCTTTTTCTGGCTTCAGTGGAGAGCGGCGCAGTCCGCGACCTCACGCCGAACGATCCGCACGATATTCCGCCGTTTTCGCTTGAAGGCGGCGGCGGATTTGCGATTGCGCCGGACTCGAAAGAACTAGCCTTCACGGAGGATCTCGATCCGGAACCGGCCATCAGCACCAATGCCGACATTTTCACGCTTGACCTGACCGATGCGGCGGCAAAACTGGTGAAAATAAGCACATCTTTGGGCGGCGATTTTAATCCAGCCTACTCGCCGAATGGAAAATATTTGGCTTGGCGATCACAGGCGCGCGCTGGGTATGAGGCCGACGAGTTTCGGCTGGTGCTGTATGACCGGGCGGCAAAAACGATCAAAGATCTAATGCCTAACTTCAACCGCTGGGTGGATGAGTTTGTCTGGGCCGCGGATTCCCAGCAGATTCTGTTCGTGAGTGGATCCTCTGGTCAAGCGCCCGTAGTTGCAGCTACCGTTCCATCCGGAAGACAGCTTTTCGACATTTTCAATGGGGAATATTCTGAGCTTTACGCCCTTAGGGATGGTTCGGGTTTGATCGCTTTGCGCATGAAAGTCGATCAACCTGCAGAAACCTTCCGCCTCTGGACGAACTTTAAAGGGAATTCATCCTTCGCTGTGCGGATCGACACTGGTCCGCACCCAGAGGATTTCGAGCATTCGGCAAATAGCAAACTGAGCCTCCGCGATGCCAGTTCTGCCGTCGAGCAGGTCACTCACCTCAACGACGCCCTCCTCGCTCAGCTTGACCTGCCGAAGTTGGAGTCCTTCTGGTTCACCGTGGCGGACAATACCAAACTGCAGGGTTTCCTCATTCGGCCGCCGGGTTTCGATCCGGCCAAGAAATATCCGGTCAAATTCCTGATCCACGGAGGGCCGCAAGGGGCGTGGGGCGATGCGTGGAGCTATCGCTGGAATCCCGAGTTGTTTGCCGCCAACGGCTACGTGGTGGTGATGATCAACCCGCGCGGCTCGACCGGCTACGGCCAGGCAATTATCGATGGCGTCAACGGCGATTGGGGCGGCAAGCCCTTTACCGACCTGATGACAGGCCTCGACTACGCTGAGCAGCACTATCCCTTCATCGACAAAAACCGCGAATGCGCCCTGGGCGCCAGCTATGGCGGCTACATGGCCAACTGGATTCTCGGCCACACCAACCGCTTCAGGTGCATCGTCTCCCACGACGGCATGTTCAACGCGGAATCCGCCTTCGGCTCCACGGAAGAAGACTGGTTCAACATCTGGGAGTTTAAAGGTCAACCCTGGGACTACTACGGTGAACCGGATAGCCAGAATCCCTTCCGCAAATGGTCGCCGTCGCTTTCAGCCAAGAACTTCCATACCCCCACGCTCGTCATTCACGGTCAGCTCGATTACCGCCTCGACGTCAGCGAGGGTTTCCAACTCTTCGACACCCTGCAACTGCTCAAGGTGCCCAGCAAGATGCTCTACTTTCCCGACGAGGGCCACTGGGTGCTGAAGCCGCAAAACTCCGAGCTCTGGTATAAAACGGTGAACGACTGGGTGGATGAGTGGGCAAAAACTGGGACCAGGGAATAGAAGCAGGCTCGAAGCAAGGAGCAAGAAGCTGCCTTTTCAACGCAAACCCGGCAAACCCCGCGAGTTTCTGAACGAAGCCGGCCTGTTCGACTACGCGGTGAAGGCATTGGGCCGGCACATGCGGTCAGAATCTGAACTCCGGCGGCTTATGCACCGGCGAGTGGATCCGGGCGAGAACGGCGAAGCTGCAATGTCCAGGGTCGTGGCGCGGCTTCGCGAGTACGGCTACCTGGACGACGTCGCTTTTGCCGAGACCTATGCGCGGCTGCGCCAGGAGAACGAGAAACTGGGCCAGCGCCGCGTCCGGCAGGACCTTCAGCAAAAGGGCCTTGGCGCGGAGCTGATCGCCGAGACCCTCGAAACCCGCTACGGCCAGACGAATGAGGAAGCTCTCGCCCGCCAGCATCTGGAACGGAAGCGCATCCGCAAGCCGGAAAACGAGAAAGAGACCGCCCGTGTGATGCGACGCCTGGTGACGGCGGGGTTCTCGACCGGCACGATCTACAAAATTCTTCGTCAGTGGGATGTGCCGGACGAAGCCCTCGCCGTCCTGGATTCGGTGGATTCAGGCGATACCGAAGAAGGCGGCGAGCTTTGAGAGCCGTCCGCACGGTCCCGCCGAGGCTCCTCGTGACCGTAATCGCGGCGGCTGGTGGGTTTTGCGGGGAACTCGCGAGAGGCAGGAAGGCCTGTAATTGGTGGGTGGCACCGATAGAGACAAGAGAATAAGCGCACGATGGACAATTGCGGCTTGGTGCACTTGCAATCGCGGTCTGCGGTGCCCCTGCTCGGCGTTACTTCCGCCCTTCTTGCCGGCATCTCTTGGATTGACCCGGTTCCTCGACTACCCGAGGCGCCGGCAGGCAAGGATCTAGTTGTACTTTTTCCCGTCACAGATGAGCGGGTGCTTTACCACTCCGCAGCCAAATCGCCAACGGACGGGAAGCTAGCGGAAGGCTCAACCCGCCACCGTCTCCTCCGGGCACCTAGCCAGTCCAGTCACGCCTCGCACCGCGTTGATCATTGCTTCTGCCCCGATGCACGAATTCAGCAGCATGTGATAGAGTCCGCGCGAACACCACTCCTGCTGATAAAACTTGCGGATGACCGCTGCTCGGCGCTTGTCAAATGCGGCTAGGTGCTGGTCAGCATGTTGCGCCTGGTGTGGAAATGCGTGGATGAACCAGTCGCGCTTGGCACTGGCCGTGGCGTACACAAAGACGTGAAAGCATCCTGGCTGTCCAGCGAGCGCGCATGCCGCGCCACGGCCCACCAGAACGCAATTGCCTTCATGGGCGGCATCCAAAATCTCCTGCCGAATCAGAGCCAGCATCCGTTCAGAGTCGAAGGTATGCTCATCGCCGATCTCTGCCATTGAATAGCCCGAGTCGTGCCAGAAGACCTTGCCGTAGCGGTAGTACCAGGGATCAAGGCGCTCGTCGAACTTGGCGGCCACCTTTGGGTCAACGCCTGCGATCCGCGCAGCCCCGGTTACGAGTTCCGAATCGAGCAGCCTCCACCCAAGGCGTGACGCGAGGTCGTGGGCAAATTCAGCGCCCCGTGAACCATACTCACGTTCAACGGTGATCACCTTGATCGGCAGATGCATCATGGCAACAATTTACCCTTCCTCGACCTAAGGATGCAACGCAGTTCGCAGGAAACAAAGACAGGCGCGGGCGGCAAGCCCTCCGCGCCTGTCTCTGTTTTTGCCGTTCTCTACTGCGTAACCGGTTGGGGAGGAGGGACCTTAGACGCTTTCAGGTGTCTTGCATTTGGCGCCTCTGGGCTGGTGGGTTCGGTTGGAGATTTGGCAACTGTCGGCGCAGCCGGGAAAGCCGATCCTTTCTTGATGCGCAGGTCGCCATTGCTCGAACTGAGTACGATCCTGGTTTGACCGGACCCGATCTGCCCGGTGATGGACTTGTCCTCATCCCCGCTCACGGTAAGACCGTAATCCGAAACAATGTCGCCGTTATGTGTGTGACCGTCCACGTTGGCCGACGCATTGGGAGGCAGCGTGATCTCCACGTCTCCCTTGTTATTCTTTGCCTCTATGTTGTAAGAGCCTGCCGGTTCCACGGCGATGCTGCCATCCCGGTCTTCCACGTAAATGTCGCCGTAAATCTGGCTCAGATCGATATCCTTGGCGTGGGTGACTACGTGCACCGGCCCCTTGGATTCGGTTACCCGCAGATCGTCGGAGTCGAAGGTCAGCTCGCCGGGCAATTCGGCAATCTGCAGGTCCGTAATCGACGTGTGCACGCTCACCGGACCCGCGATGTTTTCCATGTGCACGTCGCCGAAGATCTGTCCGTTCATCGAAACCCGGCCCTTGATCTCAGAAAGTGTAAGGTCGTTGTAGTCCCCGTCTCCCGTCAGGTCACCGTCCACCTGGTGAGCGGAGAAATCATTGCGGCCGTTGGAGAAATGTACCTGCACCGGCCCTGCAATGGTGTTCAAATGCGTGTCCCCGTGCGCCGTGCTTACGCTGATGCCAGCTCCCAGCCCTGCCGCAGCCACATCGCCCCGGCCCGCATTCACCGTCACCCGCGCGCTCTTTGGCACGGTCACGGTCAGGTTCACCCGCCCGCTACTGCTGTTCTCTGTCTGGATCAGTACGGCATTGCCACTTACCTTCAAATGCGCTACCTCGGTGTCGAAAATCTTCTTCGCATCCGCGTCCGAGTTTGCGAAGGCCACCTCATGCGCCTGCACCACCACGTTTGCCCCGTCACCCCCGGTCACGCTCACGTCTCCGCGCGGATTCTCAATTTCAACCGCGGCATTCGTGGGCGCCTGCGCGGTCTGCGCCTGCTGATCGTTATCGTGCTCTGGCAGGCCAAACATGTTAAAGAAGCCGTCGCTGCCGTTGTTCCACTGGTCAAACCAGGGTCCCATGTGATTCCAGCCAGCTGCCCCAAGGCCCAGAATCGCCAGCAGAATAATGATTCCAAAAAAGCTCCCGCTGCGTCGCACCGGAGTTTCCCGGCGCAGATCCAGAGCCCACTCGCCCAGCAGGCCCAGGCCCGCCAGAATCAGCAGCACCGGCCACCAGCGCGCATACCACGTCCAAAATTCGCCTGCGGCAATGTGGCCGCTCAACACCAGGAGCGCAACTACGCCCACGCAGATGAGAATCACCGGGCCAACGATCGATGGAACTCGAGGCCCGTAGGCGCCCGCATAGCTCGCCTTCCACGCATGGCGCTGTGCCTTCCAGGCATCACGCTGGGCGCGCCACGCAGCCCGTTGCTGCTCGCGGTACACGCGCCACTGTGTCTTAGGATCATAGGGTGGATATTTGGGCGGCACTCCGCCGCCGGGAGGCATGTTAGGAGGTACGTTGCTCATGATTGTCCTCCGCTTGGATCTTTTCCAAAGTCCTGCCCTGAAGCAGGGACGATCGCCGTCGCCTGCCCCGGATAAGGCTGCACTCCCGTCGCCGCCCTGGGATCGGTCGCGCCCGCCTGGGTCCGGCCTCCATACGGCCACTCCTCAAAGCCGCCTTCAGCGGCCAGCGCCGCGCGCTCGGCAAGCAACATTACGCCCAACAGAATCAGCAACAGGGGCCAGAACAGGCGCCAGAAGCTTTGGATTACTCCCGACGAATGGAGGAGCGCGATCGTGCCTATCAGTAGCAGGATTGCTGGGCCGCGCAGGCGGCGGATCAAAATGTAACGGCTCATTTGGAACCTCCTTGTGATTCTCCGAGTCGACGAACAACCAGCCAGACGCCAAGTCCGATTAGCAGCACCGGCCACGCATACTCGAACATGCGGTCGGTGAAAATATCAAACTGCCCCAGCAGAAACAACACACCGAGTGCGATCAGCACAATCGCTCCGACCGGCTCCTTGCGACGCCAGGGCAGCAGAGGTACTGGTGGAACGGGTGGCACGGTCGGATCCACATACCCGCCTAGTGGGGGCGCATATGGACTCTGATAGTTGCTTTGGTATGGAGTCTGCTGGGCTGTTTGATAAGGAGCCTGGTAGCTGCCGGTATCCTGCCTTGTCTGACTCCCGGTTTGCCCCGCGCTCAGCGGATCCGTTATCGCGCCTGGCTGTCCTGGATAATGGGTTCTCCCGCCCGGGCTGAACCAACTACCCGCTTCATTCAGACCCAGCGGGTCGGGCAGAGGCGTTCCGTCGCGTCGAGCTTTGGCGGTGTGGTAAGCCTCAAAGGACTGGTACAAAATCCACGCTGCGATGAAGAGCCCGAAAATCCCGTTGAATTGGCAGGCGCTCACCAGCACGGCGAAGATCACCACATGGACCAGCCCCTTGATGAACTGGCCGTTGTACATCGCGCCCACGCCGGGAATCAGGCCCAGAACCGCGGCGAGCGAAGGGCTAGGCGTATTCGGGTGCGAAGATGCAAATGGCTGTTGGTAAGTGTGCCATGCTGTCCAGCAGGGCTCGCAGAGAATCTGTTCGCCCGCAGCGTTTCGCACGCAGCCTGCGCAGAGCGCTTTGCCGCAGCTCTGGCAATACGCGGTCGCGTTTACGCCTGTGTGATTTGCGCAGTCCATACTGTGCTCCTTTCCCCGATCTTCATTTCCGTGCCACTATGTTGGAGTCGCCGGAATGCGCGGGATGTTCCGTAAAGCCTGAGTGAAGTCTCAAAAAAGCCAAAAGAATCGTTTCGCGCCGGCTTTCCCGATGGTTGTGGAAGAGGCTTCTTGATGCCGCCTCCTGGCGCCTCCCTTGACTCACCCGGAGCAGGAGCCGCATTGTTCCGATTTGTCTGGTCTTGGTCTCCTCCCTGATCGCCACTCTCCGTGGTCTGGCGCAGCTCGCGCATCCGCGACTCTACCTCGTACACAAATCGCAGGTGGTCGTAGTAGCGGATGATCGGGACAGAGGCCATCGTCAATCGCCGTTCCATAAATGACCGCATTGCCGTCGGCCTGAGATTAGCCTTGCGCAGGTCGCTCAGCCGCACTCCCGTCATGTTTAGCGTTAGAGCGATCGAAAAGAACGCCATCGCCGCCGTCATTAGCAGCCTTGGCTCGGCAAAGCGGCGAATCTGGCCGGCAAACCCCGGACGTTGCCAAGCCGGGAGCATCGGCAAGACGCTCGAACCGCGCGTGATCAGCCCATAACCAGCCACCTGTCCCGGTCCGGTCTGTGCCAGAATCTTATCCAGCAGGCCGACCGGGACTTCTGGTTCCGGGCTGAGAAACTGGAGCCACTCGCGACCCCTCCGAGCCTCATCAAAAAGCGCGGTGCACGCCTGGCAGCCGGCCATGTGTTCGGCAAATGTCGCTTCGTCCTCGGGCTTAAGCAGTCCATCCAGCGCGTCCGCCAAAAGGGTCTCCCACTGGCCACAGGCCGGAGAGTTCGGAATGTGTGTGCGGTCTGCCATGGTTACATCACCTCCCGTTTATTACGTTCCAGCAGCCGCGCCAGTTCCGCGCGTCCTCTGCTGATGCGGGACTTCACGGTCCCCTCGGGGATGCCCAGCACCTGGGCAATCTCTTTGTAGTCCATATCCTGCAAATCTCTTAGAATGACGGCCTCGCGCAGCTCAACTGACACGCGCGCCAGCGCGTTCTGCACCATGGCCGACAGCTCTTTCTGTGCCGCGAGTTCATGCGGCGAGGCGCCACTGGCCGTCAGTCGATCAAGCGGCTTCACTTCTTCGCTGGAATCCCATCCGTTGTCCAGCGATCCGGTTGCCCGCTGATTCCGCGTCCGCCTGAAGTTGTCCACCAGCAGGTTCCGCGTCATGGTGGTGATCCAAACCTGAAGGCTACCGCGGCTCAGGTCGAAGCTGGCCAGGTTCGAGTAAATCTTGAGGAAGACGTCCTGTGTTAAGTCTTCGGCTTCCGTAGCGTTGCCGGTAAACCGGTAGCAGAGCCCGTACACACGCCTTTGATGCGAGCGGACCATCTCGGCCCACGCGCTGGAATCCCCGTCCATACACTGACGGACGATTTGCGGCCAGTCAACGTCCAGCGGTTTCACCTCCGTGCGCGGCTGGTGGGCGGCAGGAGCAATCCTGGTGGTTCCCGCCGACAGGCTCTTGTCGGGGGAGTGATGACTCTTTCCGGCATGAAAAGATTCGGCGGCGGGCGGCCGAGGGTTGCCGGTTTCCGGCTCTCCCATCCTACGCCGCGCCGGATGTTCGAGCGATGTCAGCCCCATCACGCCCCAGCTTAATGTACCCACGCATTGCATACGGGGCTTATACGCATCTTCAGTGCGATTGGTTCCACAGGACTGAAGTCGATTGCCCGGACGCCCCGGGGCCGCAGGGCTGCTCTCCGCGAATGGACTTCAGAAAATGAAGCGGGCAGGGGATTTCTTAAGGGGAAATGCCACGGCTCCCGTCGCCGGAAACTGAGGCTCTCCTGACCCCTGACTTCTGCCCTTAGTACCGCTGCAGGAACTCAGGATCGACTGGATTCTCGAATAGTGAGGTATCCCGCGTCACAATCGTCAGACCCGACGGAGTTACAAAATACCGCCGCTTATCCTCCACCGGATCGTATCCGATCACTGTTCCTTCGGGAATATGCACATCGCGATCAATGATCGCGCGCCGAATGCGGCAGTGGCGCCCGATATTCACATGCGAAAAGATGATGCTCGCATCCACGTCGGAGTAAGAGTTTACCCTGACATCCTGCGACAGCACGGAGTTGTAGACCGATGCGCCCGAAATAATCACGCCGGCCGTAATCACCGAGTTCACAGCCATGCCCGACCGGCCCGGCTCGCCAAAGACAAATTTGGCCGGCGGATACTGGCGGACCCGGGTGCGGATGGGCCATGTCTTGTCGTAGAGATTGAAGATAGGCGACACCGAACACAGGTCCATGTTGGCGTCATAATAGGCGTCGAGCGTGCCCACGTCGCGCCAGTAGAGAGCCTGCTTCTTGTTTTCATCCACAAAGCTGTAGGCCATCATCTTCTTCTGGCCAAGCATTTTGGGCAGAATATCGTGGCCAAAGTCATGCTTTGAGTCCGTATCTTCTGCGTCGGCGATCAGCGCCTTCAGCAGCGTCTCCGTGTTGAAAATATAAATGCCCATCGAGGCATCCACGGCATTCGGGTTGAAGGGCGACCTGAAGCTCGTTGAAGCCGGCTTCTCCTGGAATCCAAGCACCTCGCCGGTGCGCCCAACCTCCACCACACCGAACCGCGAAACCTCGTCTGGCGGAATCGGCAGTGTAGCCAGCGTGGCCTCGGCGTCGCTATCCCGGTGGTAGGCCAACATTCGGCTGTAATCCATCTTGTAGATGTGGTCGCCCGACAGGATAATTACGTGCTTCGGTTGTTCACTGCCGATCGAGTAAATGTTCTGGTAAACGGCATCCGCGGTTCCCATATACCAGTTTGCGCCGGTCCGCTGCATTGGCGGCATCAGTTCGAAGAATTCACCCAGTTCCTGCGCCACAATGCCCGTCCACCCTTCGCGAATGTGCCGGTTCAGTGATAGCGCCTTGTACTGGGTGAGCACGTACACCTTGCGCAGTCCTGAATTGATGCAGTTGGACAGTGTGATGTCGATGATGCGGTAGTGGCCGCCAAAGGGGACTGCCGGCTTGGCACGATCGCGCGTGAGTGGAAACAGTCGCTCGCCTGCCCCGCCCGCAAGCAATACTCCGAGAGTGTCTCTCATATCCGTCGGAACCCGCCTTCCTTTTTGATCCTCTTCCTAATGCCCTACCCAAGAAGGTATGCCGCAATCTGGAACAGGATACTTCCGTGCGATACTTTCTTGCGATCGACACCGAACGGTGGAGGATACCACACAAACACGGAATTAGCAGCCCATCATTTTTTCCATACCGTTGGATCGAGGGTAGTTGGTTCGGCGAAGGGCACATCAAACGGCGGGCGGAGCATAACCCCGGGCCGCCCCTGTGAAGCTCAGACGCAGACCTCAAGACCAACCCATCTTCCGCGGGCTGGCACAAGTCCGGTGCTGCACTACCGCTTTTTCTTGAATTTGTATTCCAGCCCGACTGAGATGGCGAAGTTCACATCGGTCTGGGTGATCTTGTTCCCGTAGTTAATCGAGTAGCGCGTCACCACCGCGTCCGGAGTCACGCGGAAGACCCACCGTGCCGAACGGTTCAGATCGAAATGCCCGCCAATAATCCCTGCGGGCGCCACCTGATCGTTGTAGAAACCCACAACCGAGGGCGACTGCCCCAGCAAATCCTGCTGGAACTTCCCATACACTCCGCCCACAAGAAGGTGCGCAAGGATAGCGCCGTGCTTGTTGTGCGGTCCAAGCCATTCTGGGCCGGCCGTAAAAAAGTACTCGCTTACAAACGGGCCTCTGATGTCATAGGGCGCGTTAGGAGCAGCGCCGCTTGTGCCTACGTAAGCGCGGGCTGAGGCCTGAACTCCCCAGTGCTTGCTCATCCACATCGAGCCGGTTAGATCCAGGCCACCTAGGTTTGAGCCCTGTAGCAGGTTCGGCCCCGCTTTCATGTGGTCGTAGGCCATGCCCAGCGAAGCATCAAATCGGTTGTTGTAGCGCACCAGCGCCAGCGGATCGATGGCAATATAGGTGCCGCTGGGAGCTGTCTGGTCGGTTGCAGTTTGAGCTGCAGGTGTTTGACTCGACGAGTCCTGAACACTCGCGCCTTGATTCGCCGCGCCGCTTTGGGCCTGGCCGTTGTTCGCGGCACAAACAGCCAGAACCGCCGCGACAATGATGGGAACTGTAAATCGTGCTAAGAGACGCATCACTCATCAGCTTACAGGACCATGCCAATGGGCGACAACGCGGACCGCCCCACAATCTTTCCAAATCGAGAGGCTAAGGCTCGCAACGCTCAAACCGCCGAGCCCACGTCAGGTATCGCATCGTCTTCAAGGTCTCCACTGCCGCTGACGAGCTTGTATCGAATGCAGTCTCCGGCCCCAATGCCGGTGCGACATGCGCGCGCCACCCGAGCGGCAACTGGCTGAAAATAAGCCCCGCCCGCGGCAGGTGACTGGCGCTTGAAACCACCTCCGCGGAGCGCCAGCCGTGGGCCTCCATGATGCGCATAGAATAGCAACCATTCTGGATCGTATCTTTGGCCTGTCTTTCCTCTGCGATAGCCTGGAGAGGAATGCCCTCCGCCATAGCCGTGCGGGCCATTACCTGCGCCTCCACAAACCCGTTGCGATCGCGACCGCCTGTCAGAATCAGCCTGGGCGCCACGCCGCGCTCATATTCTCGGACACCCTCGGTTACTCGCGCCAGCAATTCCGGACTTGGATTTCCGTCGTTATCCACGAGCGTTCCCAGCACAATGATGGCGTCAAACCGGCTCAACGAGGTGTTGGACGTGGGTGCCGAGTGGCGCGCAATCGCCGCCCATCCTAACAGGCAAAGGATCGCTATTGTCAATGTCACGAGCAACTTGCGGCTCCAGCCGAGGCGCTTGCGGCGGGCAGGGCTGGGCAGGTGAGTTCTTCTCCCCGATGATGCGCGTTGGCGGGAAACGGCAGCGGCCAAAACGGGTAGGCCTCCTCAGTTCACTCTAAATCCCAGGGCTTAAACCGTCCTGGAACCTGCATTTAGCTTGACCAAGACCCCGGCTGAATCGGGAGGGGGCAAATGTTGGTCTCAAAGGTTAATCGAAACGGCCCAATGTTCGGTTAAGTGGTGTCATTTAACCCCTGAATGTTGGCGTGAAAGGTTGCGTTTTCTTGAGGCCTTCACCTGCGAGGGTGCGCGATTTTGATGGCTTGTCTGCAGAGAATTACCGGAATCCGAGGGAAGAGTTCCAGAGAATTACCCAAAAAGCGCGTTTTGGGTGCTAAACAGGCCAAAAAACGCGTCTTTTGTGGTGGAGTGACCCCCAAAAGTGAGACAGCTTAAAATGAGCGCATTTGCAGCGAATGGAGAACTGCAAATGGCGAAAAGAGCAGCAGGATGGCGTCCGGAGTCGTTTCGAGCGATGGCGTTGGAGC
>Ga0181520_10005181_pt1 | contig 21025 bp, 16 predicted proteins | sample PEATcosm2014_Bin_29_FD_132451 | JGI IMG/M metagenome (GOLD analysis project Ga0181520, IMG submission 132451) | Peatland microbial communities from MTU Mesocosm Facility, Houghton, MI, USA - PEATcosm2014_Bin02_30_metaG | ecosystem: Environmental > Terrestrial > Soil > Wetlands > Peat | place... | reverse complement strand
GGTCAGCACCCATGTGCCTTGATTGATGCTGGCGCCAAGCGAACCGGCGATGTGCGGCAGGGCGACGTTGGCGATGGAGGTGTCCAGCACCTCCATGAAGGCGGCCAGAGCCACGGTCATGGCGATCAGCCATGGATTGACGCGAGGTTTCCAGGTCGTAGAGAAGCTCGCCTGCGCGGGAGCGGGCGGGGGCGACGGTTGGTTTTGCTCGGCGGGGAGGTCCATAACCCAGAATATATGATGCGCCGATGGTTCTCCTAGCTCCTGTATTGTGGAAGCGAGGTCGAATCGGGAATCCTCGGCTGCTTGGACTGAATCTGAATTGACCGGCCGTCTGCAAGATTCAGAGGAGCGAGCGGCATCCATGAAGCGGAACCGTGCTTGACTCTTCCGCGCAACTCGCATAATTTTTCTTTTGTTTGAGGAAAATGCAGAGGGTGGCGCCCCTTCGCGCTATACTCGTTGCCAGCGCCATCCACGGACTCACGAATGTATTTCCTGCAAAAGATTCTCGATAACGCAACCGCGCTGACCATTCTGCTCGCTTTTGTCGGCTACCTGGCCACCTTTGGGAGCGCTCGTATGCTGGCTCGCCGCAAAGACAAGCTGGAGATGGTCAACCGCCGCCTGGACGAGTTTTACGGCCCGCTCTACGTCGCCTCGCAGGCCGGCAACATCGCCTACCGCTCACTGCTCCAGAAGCAGGGCAAGACGCAGAGCTTTCCCATCCTCGACAGCGAGATGAAGGAGTGGATGCTGTGGATGACCACCATCTTCATGCCGCTCAATGATGTCCGTGAAAAGGTCATCATCGAGAAGGCCTATCTGATTGTCGAGGAGCAGATGCCCCGCTGCCTGCTGGATTTTGTCACTCATGTGGTGGGCTACAAGGCGGTGCTGAAAAAGTGGTCCGAGGGCGATTACTCCGAGCGCCGCTCCACCATCGGCTGGCCGCCTGAGTTCGACGCCTACGTTACGCGCTCGTATGCCGCGCTCAAAGCCGAGCAGACCCGCCTGCTGCATAGCTTCACATGGCGGCTTTACCGGCGCATCTTCCATCGAAGAAAAAACGGGCTTGAATCCTAACTCGATTGCCTCCGACCGCGGATTTCTCAATCTTCCAGTCACAATGTTTACGGCTCACCCTGGACGTCCGTCAGGATGCGTGCAGTCGAGCCGAAGCGGTGATAGTTGCTGAAGGTGACATCGGTGAGCAGCGTCTCGAAGGGGCCGTAAAATTGAAAGCGTCCTCCCCACTCGGAGATCGTGTATAGCCCTCGGCCGGGCATGAGGGTGATGCTTTTCACTGGACAGATATACGTGCCATCGCCAATCTTCACCGGGGCGTATTCAATCACTACATCCCCATGTGTGGTTGGCAGCTTCTCGCTTAGTTCCGGCTGCACGGTGAGGCGCAGGATGGCTCCGGTTGCCGGATCAAAGGCGATGCTCCCGTGGTATGCGGGCTGGCGATGGAAGAGTCCTCCGCCCAAATCCTCTGGATAACAGCAGGTGGAGACATGGTAGTGCGACAGGTTCTCCGGGACCGAATAACGGAAGACCGCCATGGGGCCGGACTCGCCCGACTCCCAGCCGTCCCAGGTAATTTTGCCGCTGTATGCATCGAAGAGGACCAAAGAGAGAATTCCTCCGAAGGTTCCTTTTGTCTCCAGGTATCTTGAGCCTATCTTTACCTTTTTATCTTTCCCTGAGCCGGACTCGATAAAATCTTTGCCGTTTATATAGCGGATGGTGACGGTGTCGCTGGTCTCCAGATGCAGGGAACGGTCGATGCGCGCTGACTTCCAACTGGCGTTGTCGGGCATTGGCGGCTCCTCGTAGCGATCCGTGGTCCGCGTGGCCTCCAAGCTGGGCAGTTTGGGCGTCATATCGCTCAGATAGCGAAGGATGCGCAGGAGCTGTTCCTGCTGTTCGGCCAGCGTGGGTTTGGGAAGGGCGGGAATCTCCGCGTCCGGAAGTTTCAGGAAAGCCGAAGAGTCGGCCAGCGCCACCAGCGCCTGCCAAACTTTCTTGTTGTGCAAGCGGCTCTTCCAGGCATTCAACCTGGCGCTGCTCATGCGCTCCGTCAGTTCGAAGCTGGAAAGCTCCAGTTCAAATTGAAACTCTGATCCGTTGCCGCTCTGCGCCAACTTCTGCTCCAACTGCGCCACGGATAATTTCTGGGGCGGAATCGCGCGGGGCTGTTCGAAGTTGACTGGCTCATTGTAATAGCCTGTGCGGGTGTGGGCCACCAGCCCCGGCTTGCCTATCTCCACCCTCAAGCGGTGATACTCATCAATGACCTGCGTGCGCGGCGGATCAAACGACAAGCTGTAAGAGCAACTGTTCTCCGCAAGGATGCGGGCAAGAGAATCCAGTACGATAGGAGCAATCTCGTTCAGCGACGCTCTGCCATTCACGGCCTGCATCAATCCATACACAGCGCCGCCGCTCTGCGTTGCCAGGACTTCCAGGCTGTAGTTGACAGAAGACGCATCGTGCTTGTTTTCGACGCCTTCAAGGAATTTCTGGTAGTCGAAGGGGTGCTCTGGATCATTTACTTTGGGATCAAACCACGCATTCACTCTGTAGACGGTAATGCGCGCCTCGCGGAGGCGGGTGGATAGCTCGGTGATCTCATCAAACTCGGGATTCCTCTTGGCTCCTGCCAACGGCCAGCCATAGCCGATCCAAACCACCAGCTTGCGGCCCGGCGCTTTCCGCGCTTCGATCGCGATGGAGCCTAGCGCGGAAGCGTGAAGGGGAATTCGTTTGTCTTCAAAAAAATAAAATGCGGTGTTGTTCCAGGCAACTGGGCGCATTCCTTTCTTGTTGGAAATCTCGGCGGCCAGCGCGTTTCCGTCAGTGGACGGATGCGAGGTAACACTCAGCCCATCGTCTGTAAGCCGGTAGATCGTGGTGGGCAGAGCAAGGTGGCCTCCATTTTGACGCAGGAAGAGATTCAGAGCCTTTTCCGCTTGGCTCGCAATCGTAAAATTTAGATACAACTGGTCAAGAACTAGAATCAGTTCCGTGTGTTCATCGGGCTTCTGCGCGGCTGGATCAGAGGCATGAAAGGTAAGAATCTTCGTCGGCTTGCCGTTATCCAACAGAGTGAAGTCGCCTCGGTCCAATCCTGAAATCGATTTTCCAGATGCGTCCGTCACCGTAACATCCAGTTGAAGAACCCCCTCTTTAGGGTCTACGAAGCGCTGATAGAGCGCTGGAATTTCAGTCGTGGGTGGGACTTGACGCTGATTCATCGTCGAGCTGTCAGTTGGAGAATCCTGTGGCGGGGAAATATGAATGGATTTTCGCTGCGCCCCGGCGGCAACCCAGGCGCAGCAAAGAAGAAGAGTGGCGCAGAACAGCTCTCTCATGCGATTCGTTTCTCTGTCGATAGCCACTGCATCCTCGTTATGGTTCCTGTTCGCTCATTCGACGGAATTTTTGCGGCTGCGGTTAGGAATAATTTCTGCACCGCGGATTCGATTGTCCCCAGCCGCAGGAATAAAGTGATTGCCTGGAGTCATGGGCAATCTTGAAAAACCAAGCCGCTGATTTCTCAGTCTTCCAGTCACAATCTTTACGGCTCGCCCTGGACATCCGTCAGGATGCGCGCAGTGGAGCCGAAGCGGTGATAGTTGCTGAAGGTGACATCGGTGAGCAGGGTTTCGAAGGGGCCAAAGATCTGAAAGGATTCGCCCCAAAGAGGAATTCTGCGCAGGGTTCGCCCGCGTGAGATGGAGACGCTTTTCAGCGGGCAGTTGTAGGTGTTGCCGCCGGTCTCCACCGGGCCGTAGTCAACTGCAATGTCGGAGCGAATCATCGGCAGCTTCTCGCTCAAATCCGTCTGCACGGTCACGCGCAGAATGGTCCCGCTGGCTGGATCAAAACCAATCGTTCCATGGTATCCGGTCATGCGCTGGAAGAGTCCTCCGCCCAGATATTCCGGATAGCAACAATAGGTGACCGTATAGTGCGACTGGCCTTCCGGCACCGAATAACGGAAGACCTCCATGGGGCCGGATGGACCTGTCTCCCAGCCTCCCCACGTCACCTTGCCACGGATGGCCTCGGAGACCACCATCAGCAGGATTCCTCCAAAGGTTCCCCGCGTCTCCAGTGAGCGTACGTCTTGCTTATCTTTTTTGTTCTTTCCATTGCCGTTCTCAATAAAATCCTCGCCGTTCTGATAATGGATGGCGACGGTTTCGCTGGCTTCCAGGCGCAGGGAGCGGTCGGCGCGCGCTGTCTTCCAACTGGCGCTAGCGGGCATTGGCGGCTCTCCGTAGCGATCCGTGGTCCGCATTGCCAACAGATTGGGCAGCTTGGGGGCCATGTCACCCAGATAGTGAACAATGCGCGTGAGCTGCTCGCGCTCTTCGGGCAATGTGGGCTTGGGAAGGGCTGGGATCTCCGCTGAGGGCAGTTCCAGAAAGGCCGAGGCGTCCGCCAGCGCCACCAGAGCTTGCCACGCCTTCTTGTCATGCACGCGACTCTTCCAGGCATTCAGCTTGGCGTTGCTCAGTCGCTCCGTCAGCTCGGCGTTGGACAGTTCGCTGACAAGTTGAGATTCCGATTTGTGCAGGCCCTGCTCAAGCAACTGCTCCAACTCCGCGACGGAAAGCTGCTGGGCGGGAATGCGGCGGGGTTGATCGTAGTTGCCTGGCTCATTGTAGTAGCCTGCGCGGGTGTGGGCCACAAGGCCTGGCTTGTCAATCTCTATCTTCAATCTATGATAGTCATCAACAACCTCCTGCTGGTCATTTGCATGGACTACTCCCAGTTGGCTATTCCCATTGAAAGTCTGCATGTGCGGCGGGTCGAAGGACAAGCTGTAAGAAGCGCTGTTCTCTGCAATGACGCGGCCAAGCGAATCCAGGAATATGTGGGCCATCTGTTCCGGCGTAGGCCGGCCATTCACAAAATCGGCAGTCGTCATAATTCCCAGAACCTCGCCGCCGCTTTGCGTGGTTAGCACCTCCAGGCTGGCCTTGGCGGGAGCCGCATCCTTCTCGGTCTGCACGCCGTCAAGAAATTTCCGGTAGTCGTAGGGGTGTTTGGGATCGTTGACTTTGGGATCGTTCCACGCATTCACGCGGTAGAGGGTGATGCGGGCCTCGCGGAGTCGGGTGGAAAACTCGGTGGTCTCGTAGAAGTTGAGGCCTGGATTTGTTTGTGACAGATGCCAGCCATAGCCGATCCAAACCACCAGCTTCCTGCCCGGTTTTTTCATGGCTTCCTTGGCGATGGAGCCAAGCGTGAAGTGGGAGAGTTGGATAGAACTGTCCCCATCATCAAATATCCAAATGGGAAGTGTCGGAGAAATCGGACGCATTCCATTCTTCTTTGCCAACTCATCGGCCACCGCATTTCCGTCCGTCGAGGGCTGCGAGGTGGCGCTCAGTCCCTTCGTGGAGAGTCGGTAGATCGATGTAGGCAAAGCGAGATGGCCGTCGTTCTGGCGCAGAAACACATCCAGCAGTTCTTCCGCTTCATTGGCATCGATCGTGTTCAGATTCAACTGGTCGAGAACCAGAACCAGTTCGGTGGGTGCATCGCGCTTTTGCACGGCCAGATCGTTTTCGTGAAAGGAAAGAATCTTCGCTGGCTTGTCGTTGTCCAGCAAAGTAAAGTTGGCACAATCCAGGCCGCCCACTGGAGTCCCCGATGCATCCGTCACCGTGACATCCAGTTGGATGACCCCTTCTACAGGGTCTGTCGAGTGTGGATTGATCGTCTTGGACACCACTGTGGACGTAGCCGGCGACGAGGAGACCGGTGGCTGGGATTGGATAACCATCCCATGAAACCGCTGCGCCCCGGCGGCAACCCAAGCGCAGCAGAGAAGAAGAGTGGCGCAGAACAGCTTCCTCATGCGATTCGTTTCTCCAGCGATGGCCACGGCATTCTCGTTCTCGATCCTGCTCGCTCATTCGACGGAATTTATGCGGCTGCGGTTAGGCAAGATTCCTCAACCGCGGAGCAGCCAGAATCCAGGCTTACGCAAACGGGTTCTTGGAGCGCAGTTCGGCGACGATCTCGGCGGCGGCTTCGCGGGCCTGGTCGGCGCTCTCCGGCGGAAAGCTGATGGCGCCCACGCGGGCGTGTCCGCCGCCTCCATAGCGCTCGCAAATGGCCGCCAGGTTGGTCATCTTGGCCGGGTCGGCTTTGGTCCACGGATTTGAGCCCACCGAGACCTTGGTGCGGAAGTTGGAACTGGAGAGGCCAATCGAGTACGTCGCGCGCGGATGCAGATAGTACGGGATGAACTTGTTGTAGCCTTCCTGCGGCTGGTCGGTGATGTCAAAGAAGATGGTCCCGTCGCGCTCCTCGGCGCGGCTGTGGATCAGTTCGATGGCCTGCTGATGGCGCTCCAGCAGCGCGGGCAGCCGCTCGGCGACAAACGGCTGCGCCAGCACCTCGGCCAAGGGCATCTCAGTGAGCAGCGGAATCAGCCGCGGCACAAAAACATTGTCCTGCGCCGACTCGATAATCAGCGTGAGCTTCATGGCTGGAGCCGCCATCTCGACGGCCGACTCCGCGCTCTCGTACTTGGCGCCGTCCACAATGTTGGCCCAGTGAATCAACTCGGCGACGGGCTTGGTGTTGAAGCCGAAGAGCGTCTCTCCAATGTGCGCCAGAAAGCTGGTGCAAGAGGTGTAGTTGGGATCAAAGAACTTGCGGCCCGGCGGCGGCGTGTTCTTCTGGTAGTCGCGGAAGTGCTGCTGGTCGGCGGGTGTGAGGAAGGCCGAGAGATGATGGTCGAACCACCAGGTAATGCGCGGCGAGTCGGAGTACTTGAAATCGACGATGGCGTTCTCGTCGCCGATGAAATCGCTCTCGTCAAAGAGCGCCCCGGCGCGGTGCACCAGTCCGTGGTATTCATAGTTGGCGCCTGCCGTGGCGCACTCGCGGTGAAAGCGTGTAAAGAGCGAGGCGGAGCAGGCTCCGTCAAAGCATTTGTCGTGATAGAAGACGCGAACTTGCAAGGGAAGAACTCCTTTTGTGCATGAAAAAAGCGAATTGGTCGAACTGTCTAGCATCAAGGCCGCGGACGATTGTGTCAAGGCGCGGGCTGCATTTTTTTGGTTTTCTGCCGGAGGCAACTGTCCGCAAGTGAACGGCCAGGTGCGATTCTGAACAGGCGGACGGCCTCGTCGGCGCAGTATTCAACTCCTAACCCGTTTATCATCAGCATTTAATTGGTTTGAAAGTTTGGCCCCGCGACTGCTCACTCCAGGGATAGGTTCGTTGGGAGATTTCATGCATACCTTGCTTCAAGATCTGCGCTATGCGGTGCGGCAGTTGTGGAAGTCGCGGGGATTCACCTTGGCCGCGGTCGCCAGCCTGGCCATCGGCATCGGCATCAATACGGCGGTTTTCAGCAACATGGACGCCGTGGTCTTGCATCCGCTGGCGGTTCCGCAACTGGACCGCGTGGTCACGGTGGCCGAGCAGAGTGCGCATCGCAATCCAAGTACCGGCTACGATTGGGTTACCCTGGCCAACTACCAGGACTGGGCGCGCCAAAGCCGCTCCTTCGAATCGCTGGCGGTACGCTCCCAGGCCGATATGACCCTGACCGGTGGTGGCGATGCCGCTCATGTGGAAGCCTCGCTCACCTCGGCCGAGTTCTTTTCCGTCTTGCGCGCCACTCCGCAACTGGGCCGCGTCTACGGCGCAGCCGAGTGCCATCCGGGCCAGAACTCGGTGGCCGTGCTGAGTTACGGCTTGTGGCAGCGCCGCTTTGCCGCCGATCCTGCGATCCTGAACCGCACCATCGAGCTTGACCAGCGCACCTACACCATCATCGGCGTCATGCCGAAGACGATGCAGTACCCCTCCACGGCGGACATTTATCTTCCTCTCGCGCCCTCGACCGCCGAACTCGCCAATCGCAGCGCGCACAACTACCAGGTGACCGCGCGCCTGCGCGACGGCGTCAGCGTCAAGCAGGCGCAGGCCGAGATGGTTGCCCTGGCCGAGCGGCTGGCGCAGGCCTATCCTGCCACCAACACGGGTTGGTCAGCGCACGTGGAGACGCTTCTGGACGGCATTAACGGCCCCTATACAAACCTCTACTACCGGATGATTCTAGGCGCAACGCTGTTTGTGCTGCTGGTGGTTTGCGCCAACATCGCCAATCTGCAACTGGCGCGCGGCATAGCCCGCCGACCGGAGATTGCCCTGCGCACCGCTCTCGGCGCCAGCCGCTGGCGCATCCTGCGGCAGTTGCTTACGGAGAACCTTCTGTTGAGCCTTGCCGGCGCGGTGGGCGGCATCGTCATCGCCAAGGCATATAGCCAATATCTGCTGGCCACCATGCCGGAGCGGGTAGCGCGCTTTATGGCCGGTTGGTCCAACACCGGCATCAACAGCCGCGCACTCATATTCTCTTTGCTGCTGGCGGGTGTTGCGGGCTTGATTGCCGGCTTGGTTCCGGCGGCAGAGGCGCTGCGCATCAATCTGGTGGACCAGTTGAAAGCCGGCGCGCGTGCCTCCATCGGCTCCCGTCGCACCCATCGGCTGAGAAACATCTTCGCCGTCGCGCAGATTGCGCTGGCTGTGGCGCTGGTGATTGGCGCAACCCTCATGGCCAAAGGCATGAACGCCTTTCTCCATGCCGGCGACTACTACCAACCGGAAAAGATGCTGACCTTCAACGTGACCCTTCCGGCAACCCGTTATGACACGCCGCAGAAGCGTGCGGAGTGGTATGCCGGCGCTCTTGCCCGGCTGCGCGCCCTGCCCGGCGTCGATCACGCCGAGTTGACACCGGCGTTGCCCTATGACGACAATGGCTGGCTCCGCGACGTCGAGATCGAGAATCGGCCCACGGTTCCGGGCAAGTTCCAGGCCGCGTTGAACCTGCCGGTTACCGCCGGCTACTTTGCCGCGCTGCGCATTCCCCTGGTCAGTGGGCGCAACTTCACGCAGGGCGATTCCCTTCAATCCACGCCGGTGGCCATCGTGAGCGAACGCTTTGTAACCCAGTATTTTCCCGGCCAGAACCCGCTGGGCCATCGCATCCGCATGGGCGGCGGCAGCAGCCCCGTCAAAGACGATCCGTGGCTGACCATCGTCGGAGTCGCACAAGAGACCAGCTACTCGCTCTGGGACCAGACACCCCACGCCGCAGTCTACATGGATGCGTTGCAACTGCCGCCGGTTGCCACCGAGTACGCCATCACCACCAATGGCAATCCGCTCGCCCTGGCGCCCGCTGCGCGCACAGCGCTGGCCGCGCTGGACCCGGCCCTCCCGCTCAACACGGTTGAGACCTACCAGCAGTTACTGCGCGACAACCTGACAGGCCTGATGTACGCGGCGGGAATGTTGAGCATGGACGGAATGATCGCGCTCCTACTTGCGGCCATCGGAATCTTCGGCGTCATGGCCAACCTGGTGGGCGAGCGCACCCGCGAGATCGGTGTGCGCCTGACCATGGGCGCGCGGCGTGAAAATATACTGAGCATGATTCTGGGGCGCGCCGCGCGGCTCACAGCGGCTGGCGTTGGCGTGGGTTTGTTGCTGGCCTTTGCCCTGGCACATTCGGTCGCCAATCTGCTGCGCGGCGTCCGTCCGGATGATCCCGTCGTCTTCACCGCAATTACCGCGACCATTGCTGTCATTGCGCTGGGCTCAAGCTGGCTTCCGGCCCGCCGCGCCTCACGCATCGACCCCATGGTGGCCCTGCGCGACGAGTAAAAAAGCCCGGAAATACCACTTGCGCGGCCGTGTAATACGGCGTATTATTTCGTATTATGCCTACCGCGCGCACGATCAGTTTTCGTATTGACTCAGAGAAAGTCGCCCAACTAGACCAGATCGCCCAAGCCATGGACCGTGATCGCAGCTACTTGCTCAATGAGGCGGTTGAGGGCTATTTGAGCGAACAGCGGCGCTTTGCCGCCATGGTGGAGGAAGGGCGCGAGGATTTCCGCAAAGGACGTTTTTACACCCACGAAGAAGTCGAACGCATGGCGGGTGAGTGGGAGTGCGAAGAGCAGTGCGTGGCCCAATGAAAGCGATCTGGTCTGCCGCCGCGGTTCGACACCTGCAAGAGGCTATCGACTATCTTCAAGGCGAAAGCTCAGCCGGGGCCATCACCATTCGCCGGAGAATCCTGGCAACGGTACGGCGTTTGGAGCAACTGCCATATTCAGGCCGGACAGGCCGCGTGGATGGAACGCGCGAGGCGGTGGTTCCACGCTCGCCCTACATTGTGATTTATCAAGTCTCTGCGCAGACTGTAGAGATTCTCGGCATCTGGCATGGCGCTCGCATGTGGCCGGAGTCCTTTTAGCAGGAACTTCCCAGCCAGCCGCCGCGTAGAGTATCTTTCCAACAGATCAATTTCATGCCGTACCCTGTTCAATTTTGAAGGAGGCTTCATGCCTTTCCCCGAAGATCCCACCGGGCCGGAGAATCAAACGCCGCAACCGGAACCACTCCAACCGGAAGCCTATGGTTTCACCCGCAATGAAGAGCCAGCCCTAGCAAGCAGCAGTGATGCATTGCCTTCATCGGATGCCCCTGAAGAGCCAATTCAATTCAATCTCCGCTCCGTGCTGGGCTACATTCTGTTTGTTGCATCTCTGCTTGGTGCGTTGATTTCGCTTGTCACGGGCTTGCGCACGCTGGTCACAACCAAGCACATTGCCCTATTTCCGTCGATTTTCCCGGTGCTTTCCGTCGGCATTGGCCTGCTGATATTTCTGCTGGCCAAGAGCGCGACCAGATGGCGCTGGCTGCGCTGGACTTTCCGCTGGCTGCGCTGGACCTTTTTCGGCAATGAAGAGTTGCGCGCCGGTTGGTCAATCGCCATCTTTGCGCTTATGACGGCCCTCTTCGCCAGCGTGGCCGGATTCGTGCTTGTTGAAACCCACCTGCTTAATCCCAAGGAACATCTTTTTACAGCTTCTTCGGCGTTCTTTGGTGAGTTGACGGGCTTTGTGGGAATCGTGGGTGCGGCAGTAGTTGTCGCCTTCATCGAGCGCCGCCGCAGTTTGCTGGCCTTTAACTTGACAGGCCCGCGGCGCACTACGCATTTCTTCTCCGGCTTGGCTGCGGGCTTCTTGGCGCTTTCTGCGCTGGTGGGCGCGCTGGCCTGGGGACACTGGTTGAGCTTTGGCCCAGTGGCGCTCTCCGGGGCGGCCATCTTCAAGTTCGGCGCGATCTGGGGCGCGGCCTTCCTGGTGGTGGGTTGCGTGGAAGAGGGCATCTTCCGCTGCTATCTGCAATTCACACTGACCCGCAGCATCAATTTTTGGTGGGCGCTGGGCTTGGTCGCCGCCATCTGCCTGGACTTGCTGCTGAGGAGCAAAGGCAATGGTGTTTATGGCGTGTATTACATCGCCCTGCTGGGGCTGCTTCCTTGCTTGATCTTGCATATACGCAAAACGCCACGCAGTGGCTTCTGGCAGGCGGCGTGGGTGACCTCAACGCTCTTTGGCTTCATCCACACGGGCAACGGAGGCGAGAACTGGATCGGCATCTTTGCCGCCGCGCTGATCGGTTTTGTCTTCTGCGTAAGTGTTTATGTAACCGGCTCGGCCTGGTGGGCAATTGGCTGCCATGCGGCCTGGGATTGGGCCGAGACTTTCTTCTATGGCACCGCCGATAGCGGCAACCTGGCCACCGGTCACTACCTCTCTTCCAACCCCTTGGGCAACGAGTTCTGGAGCGGCGGCGCGGATGGACCAGAGGGCAGCATTCTGGTGATTGGCATTATCCTGCTGTTGCTGGCCGCGCTGTTGGTGATTCATGGCCGCAAGCAGCCTGGCGCGGCCGCCCTGGAACGGGCCATCGGCTGATTTTGAGTACTGAACTTGGGTATTAAATTTGGGTATTAAATTTGGGTGCCCCATCCATTCCGCGTCTTTTGCGGAATGGGTGGGAGACCACGAATCTCAACCATCGTTATTTATAAAGATGGTACCGGAGAATCCATGCGCCTTTGGCTCAACCGAACCGGCGAAGTTTCTCTGCGCGAGCAGTTGGTGACGCAGGTGACACTGGGCATTCTCTGCCAAGAGCTTGCGCCCGGCGAGCGGCTACCCAGCACGCGCGAGTTGGCCCGCCGCTTCAGCATCCACGCCAATACCGCCAGCGCCGCTTACAAACAACTGGAGCAGGAGGGCTGGCTGGAGTTCCGCCAGGGCAGCGGCGTCTACGTGCGCGCCAAGCGCCCTGTTGCGCCGCGTTCGCCGGAGCTGGCCGCCGAGTTTGCGCTCGACGGGCTGATCGGCGAACTGATGGCCAAGGCGCGCAAGCTGGGTGCGCCCGAGCAACTGGTCCGCGAGCGCCTGCGCCGCTGGCTCACGCTCACCCCGCCCGCGCGTTGGCTGCTCATCGAACCCGACCCGGAGCTGCGCCGCATCCTGATCCACGAGATGCGCCAAGCCTTGACGCTTCCCATCGATGGCTGTGCGCCGGAAGAGTGCGCGCTGGCTGACCGGCTCGACGGCGCGATGCTGGCCACCGTGCCCAGCAAGGCCGAGCTGGTGCGCAAGCTGCTGCCGGCCGGCGCCGCGCTGACCGTCTTGCAGGTGCATCCCGTCTCGGCAGAGCTGCTGGCGCACTTGCAGCGCTATGGCCCGGTGCAAGCCGGAATGTTGGTTGGCATTGCCTCGCGCTGGAAGAAGTTCCTGAGCATTGCGCAGACCATGCTGGCGGCCGCGGGACTGCCGCAGGAGAGTCTGCTGGTGCGTGACGCATCCGAGGCCGGTTGGAAGCGTGGCCTCGATGCGGCCTCCGGCGTGGTCTGCGACGCCGTGACCGCGTTGGAACTGCCCAAAGGCGTCTTCCCGCTGCGCTTCACACTGCTAGACCAGCCAACGCTCGACGCGCTGCATAGGCAGGAAGAGATGATTGTCGCGATGTGAATCGCATTTCTCCTCTCTCGAAAGCCCTTTGAACAGCCCACAACCCATAGTCAACTGCAATCAGCCTCTCGAATCTCTTCCACGTCGGCAAGATCGCGCATTCTTCCTGCCGCTAGTTTGGATGCGATCAGGTCCGCTTTCGAGATGATGAATGCGACCAAGCCGCTTTTTTGGTCGACTACACCCTCGATTCGGCGCTCCCATGCTTGGTCAAAATCCACGCCATCGATTCCAGAGAGAATGTCGATGGCGATAGGCGGCTGTCCGAAGCGGATGAATTTGCGCGGGTCTGCGAGGTCTTTCTTGCTGATTTCTGCAAGCGGTGCGCCGAAATCGGCCAATGCCGCGTAGGCGGCTTCCGCGTTTGCCGGATCTGCTTTGATGAAAATGTCCAGGTCTTTGGTGAAGCGGGGCTGCGAATGATAGGAAACCGCATAGCCGCCAACGACAAGATACTTAACGCTGTGGGCGTTGAAGGCAGACAGGAGTTCTTTGAAGTCGTCGTACATGAACGGAGGGATCCTTCATTGCGTAGGCTGCGAGTGAAAGCTCGGAAACGGCGCTCATGCGTTCATGAGCCGGCCGGCTCTGCCAGTACCGATACTCGTCCGCCTTGATCTCCTTCAAGCTGTCGTAGGTGCGAACGGTCTTTTCCATATTCTAATTGTCAAACTAAAGTGAAAAATGCGCAAGGGATTTGATCTCAGATTACTTGCAATCATCACCAGGTTCGTTCAGTAGCGGAAGGGCAATTGCTCCGGAATTCAAGGACGGACGCGGCAGAATAGGTGCGCCAATCATTACGTCAGGTTCACCGTGATCTTCTGGCTCAATGTATTCCGAAAAGAGGCCTAGCAATTCCCGCAGTTTCTTGATGGTTTCAACGTCGGCTTCGAAATACGCTTTCGCGTATGCCCGTACGAAGTAGCCAACCGGAAACACGCCCAGTTTCCGTTGTAATCCTTCGTAGATGGGTAGAGTTCCTTTCTCGGCCATACAAGCATCATATACTTGATTCCATTCGATCAGAGCATAACAATTCAGGAAGAAACAAGCGTGGACCGGGAGGTCCACGCGACAGCCGGTCTGGAGACTGGCGCTACATAGTGCGGATAAGCTCTTAGTTCTTCCGCTCGACCAGGAACCGTGCGACGGCCTTCAATCCATCGGCGCGGCTGCCGTAGGGCGCTAATGCGGCAAAGGCTTCCTCTATCAGGCGTGCGGCGTCCAGTCGGCTCTGCTCGATGCCGTAGACGGCTGGCCAAGTGGCCTTTTCGGCAGCCAGATCTTTGCCCGCGGTCTTGCCCAGGTTGGCCGAATCCGTGGTCAGATCAAGCACATCGTCGGCAATCTGGAAGGCCAGCCCGGCCTTGCGTCCAAAAGTGTCCAGGCGGGCCACATCCTCTTCTGTAGCCCCGGCATAAACGCCGCCCGCCACCACCGCGACGCGGATCAGCGCGCCGGTCTTGGCGCCATGAATGGCCTGCACCAGCTCCGGGGTAGGCTTTTTATGTTCGCTCTCAATGTCCAGCACCTGGCCGCCGATCATGCCCTCGACGGTACCCACGGCGTTGGCGATGAGGCCGATGATCCGCACCGTCGCGGCGGGAGGGCACTCCAGCCCGGAGAGCACTTCAAAGGCGCGGGTTTGCAGCGCGTCTCCGGCCAGAATGGCGATGGCCTCGCCAAAGACCACGTGGCAGGTGGGCTTGCCGCGGCGCAGATCGTCGTTGTCCAGCGCCGGCAGGTCGTCGTGGATCAGCGAGTAAGTGTGCAGCATCTCCAGCGCCGAGCCCAGCTTGGCAATGCCCGCTGGGACAGCTCCGGCAATGGTCACGGCGGCCTGATAGGCGAGCACCGGCCTGAGCCGTTTGCCCCCGGCAAAGACCGAGTGGCGCATGGCTCCGTGGATCGAGGCAGGAACCGTTTCAACGCTGGGAATCAGCTCTTCCAGCGCCCGGTCAGTGAGCGCCGCGCCTTCTTGCAAGATCATTTTCACATCGGTAGACATTATTTTGATGATAAATGAGGATGGCTGAAGGTTTTCAATCTCCGTTCCAGCAAAAAAATGACCAGGTGCCCCATCCATTTCACATTCTTTGTGAAATGGGTGGGATACCACAACACTATTCTGCTTCAAATCAATCAGCTTTTTTCCACCCAAAAGAGCCCGGCAAGCAGCAACGCAAACAATAAGCTCAGCCAGCGCCCAATCAGCACATCGGTCGTGGTGCGCCAATCGGCGGTCACTTCCACCGGTCCTTGCGCCACGGGAACAGCGATCAGGCCGTCGTCGCGCTGCGGCAGATCAGTGGCCGGCTGGCCATTGATTTTGATCTGCCAAGCGGGGAAGCGGAGCAGGCGCAACACCAGAGTGCCGGGATGATCTATCGTGGCCACGATGCGCAGATGTCGGTGTGAGGCTTGGCCGGGCGTAGGAGCCCATGCATAGGTTGCCTGGCAACTGCCCTGCGCGGCATCCCAAGTGAAAGGCAGGTCGGGTGCCTCCGGAGCTTTGCCCAGCGCGGTGTTGGGATCGCCGACCAGGCAAGCGGCGGGCAGGCCGGTCGGAATCAGCGAGAATTCCGAGCCGATCGGTTCGTACTCGTCCGTGCCGAGAAAGCCGTGACCGGCGCGATAGGCGTCCAACATTCCGGGCACAGATTCTTCCGCGTCACAGCTTTGATAGAAGAACTTATCCGCGCAGGCGGTCATGCCCACAAAAAGCGCGATGCAAACAAGGCTCACGGCAACCCGCCAGGAGCGCCGCGCGGAGGGAGCAGGCCAGATGGCGGCGATAAAGAAGATAGCCATAGGCGCCTCCAGAACCAGCAGCCAGCGCCAGGGAAATTGCAGGAAGCGCAGCTCGGGCAGCAGATTCCAAACGAGGTGCGAGATGGGAAATTGGAGAAAGAGCACGGCAAAGGGGATGAGCGCCATCGGCAGCCACAGGCGGGAGTGAAGAGTACGGCCCTGCGGGAACGTACCACGCAGCCAACTGCCTAGAATTCCAGCCAGTGCCACGGCAATCATCCCGACCACGAGGAAGGAGGCCTGGCGCAGAACCACGTCATGATCGGCCAGGATCGGGTCGGCGTGTGTTGCAAAGAGCCAATTGTTTTCCAGCGTCTGGCCGGGGTCGCGCGTGACTTGCAGAATGTCCACCCAGCGCTGCTCCCATGTGGCGGGCAAAAGATAGGCGGCAATCACGCCCATTCCCAGCACTCCGCCCACAAAGGCGCGCAGCACGGGTGCCCAGGAGCGCGTGGTCGCGGCCAGCGTGAGCGCCACGGCGGCCAAAAGGTAGCCGGCCATCACGCCGACCGTGGGGTTGGAGAGCCAGCAACCGGCAAAGGCCACTGCCAGGGGCGCGGCGGAGCCATCCTGCGCGCGCCGCCATAAAATTACTAACTTGTCATCCTGAGCGAAGCGTAGCGTAGTCGAAGGACCTGCGTCTTCCTGCTTGGGTGCCCCATCCATTCCGCGTTCTTTGCGGAATGGGTGGGATGGGAACCGCTCGCGCAGTAGAAACAGCAACACAAGCGGAATCCAAAAGCCCCCGGCAAACTCGGCAAAGGCTGAGCGCTCATAGCCATTAAAAAGTGCATAGCCGGAAAAGAGCGCCGCGCAGCCGGCCAAGGTGGCCGCGCCGTCGCTGAGCATCAGCCGAGCCAGCGCCCGCGTGGCCAGACCCGTCCCTGCCAGAATCAGAAAGACCATCACCACCGGCACAATCGTCCACGGCAGCACGGAACCCAGCGCCGCGCCCAGCATCCAGGTCAGCGGCGGATAAAAGATAAAGCGCGGCTCGCCTGCGCCGTAGTTGGCGATGGCGTCCCAGCGCGGATAGAGAATGCCTTCGCGCCAACTGGCCGCGCAATCAAACCACGAGCCCAGATGGAATTGGAAGTCGTGGCCGCAGGATGGGCCGTGCAACAACTGCGGCGCAATAGCCACAGCCGCCGCCATCAGGATGACTGCGGGGCCGAGGAGGCGGCGAATGCTGCGTGGACTCCCAGGTCCCAAAATCGGGATCTGGGGCACCCGAGCGTTTGATGATCCCACTTCGATCCCTGATCCCTGATCCCTATTCCCTGATCCCTGCTTTTTCATGGCAGCAGCCTCAACGTGTGCCGCGTTTGGGCGGCAACCGCCGCCGCGCTGAAGGGCAGCGCAAATGTCGTGCCGCCGTAGTAGTCGTTCCACTGGTCGCGGAAGTAGGGCGAGTAGGGATTGCCGCTCTCGCCGAGCACAATGTTCTCCGTCGAGCCGTCCACGTTGCTCCAATCCATGGTGAAGCGCTGCGAGGGGCCGAATTCGCGGCCTACCTGTTTGACGGTGAGTGTGTCTCCGCTGAGCGGCTGCGCGCCGGTTCCGGCGATGCGCCCGATGAGCGGCAGCAGGCGCGCAATGGGATGCTCAATGTCTACCACGTGCCAGCTTCCGTAACTCCAGCGAGACACGTCGGAGGGAGCCTTGCCGTCTTTCATGCCCTGGCGCACGGAGTCGGTCAGCAGCTCGTCCCAGTTTTTATAGCCCGGCGGAAGCCAATCCGCGCTGGCGTGCATGATGATCTCTTCCTCGGCGAAGTTGGACTCGGACCACTGATAGTATTTGGCGTCGTCGCCGAGCTTGGGCTTCAGAATCAGCGGCCAAAAGGCGTACCGGGCTTTGGTCACAACGGAAGCGGCAGCCGAATCCGTGGTCAGCTTGCCGTCCCACGAGCGCATCAGATCAGCGGCCTTCTTCAGGCGGTCGTCCGCGCTGGGCGTGTGGTCGATGGCATAGGCAAAGCGATGGCCCAGCTCCTGATCGGCCTCGCTGTAGATGTCCGTCTGCGTGGCGAGCATATCGGCGGGCGTAAGGTGATCGCGGCCATCGAGCAGCTTGTAGATGCGCTCGGCGCGATAGGGTTCGGCCCATTCGTGAGTGAGCGAAATCATGGCATTGTTGGCCGTGACTCGTGAGTTTGCCGTTGCTAGGAATCCAGAAGACGGGTCGAAGGCGTGCGGCATGAGGTCAAAGGTGATATAAATCGGACAAATACCTGCACAGACTGGATACCCCCATGCAGAGCGTGGGTCTTTTGTGCCTTGCGTCAAAGGCACATCAGCTAAGCCGACTCCACCTCCACGCAGCGGCACCCTCCCAATCGCATGATAGCCAGTATGCCCCTGATCGTCCGAGTAAACCACATTCAGCGTGGGCCAACTCCACTGCTCCAGTGCAGCGGAAAACTCCGTCCAATTCGACGCCACGTTAAGTTGGTAGAGTTGCAGTCCGCTCAGGGCCGGATCGTAGAGCGTCCACTTCAGCGAGATCGGCCGCTTCTCATGCACAAAGATCGGATTCAGCAGCGGCCCGTGATCGGTGAACTGCACATCTACAACCACATCCTTGCTGCCACGTACCTTGATGATCTCGTGATCCACGGCGAGCGGCTTCCAACTGCCGTCCAGCGCCTGAAAGTTTCCCTTGCCGTCCAGCGCCTCCAGGTACAAGTCCTGCACATCGGCGTAGAGCGCGGTAAAGCCCCAGGCCACGCGGTCGTTGTGCCCGGCAACGATATACGGCATTCCCGGCAGCGTCACCCCGGCGGCGTGATAACCCGGCGCTTTCAGATCGGCGGTGTACCAGATATTCGGCTCCGTCAGTCCGAGGTGCATATCATTGGCCAGCAACGGCTTGCCGCTGGCTGTGTGCGCGCCGGCAATCACCCAGTTGTTGGAGCCGGGAGCGCAGCTTGCGCACGCCGACAGGCCAAGCGCCGCGCGTAGCGCCTGCGGGTCTTCCTGTGCGGTTTCCGTTGGCTGCCGATTGGAGTTCGCGGATTCCCAGGTCCCAGAATCGGGACCTGGGGCACCCAACTTTCTTTGAATCATTAACCGTGGGTGCCCCACCCTCGCCGCGTCTTTGTTTTTGCGGCTAGGGTGGGATACCACGACCCCCAGCCGGTCTTGCTCCTCGGGCTGAACGACCGCCGTGCTGCGATCATCCTCATCCTCATCATCGTCGGCAGGCGGCGGCGCTGGCTGAGGCTGCGTCAGGTCCACCCGCACCCCGGTCGGCGGATGATCGCGCCACGATCCAACCGGATACAAATCCTGCTCCAGCTTGGGATTATTCAGATGATCAAGCTTGGCGGCGACATACTCCCGCATCAGCTTCGTCTCCCAGTGCGTATCCAGTATCTGCGCCATCATCACCCCGATGCTGATCGAATCCACGCCGCTCCACGGCTTGGGCCGGTAGCCAAGCAGCCGGAACTCCGGCGGCAGCGCATCCCCGTGCTGTGCAATGTACAGATTCACGCCGCGCGCATAGGCCTCAAAGCGCGCGCGATCGGCAGGCGGCAGATTCGCATAGACGCGCTGCGCCGTGTTGCGGAATTGCTGCACGCGCTGCGCCCGGTCGTGCTCAACCTGCGATGCGCCCATCACCTCGGCCAGTTCGCCATTGGCGTTGCGCCGCAGAGCATCCATCTGCCACAAGCGGTCCTGCGCCGTCACGTAGCCTTGCGCCATGAAGAGGTCGATATCGTTGGCGGCTTCAATGTGCGGCACGCCATGCGCGTCGCGGCGGACGGTCACCGGCGCGGAGAGTCCCGCCACGCGCAGATCGCCGTCCAACTGAGGCAGAGCCGCACGCGCCGTAGCCCGCAGCCACAACACGCCCGCAACGGCGCCCACAAACAGCAGAGCCAGCAAACCGCCCGCGCAATAGAGCAGAATCTGCGGCCAGCCGCGCTTGCGGCCTTTGGCGGAAGATGCATTTGTCAGATCGATCAAGGAGTCGCTCCTGCGTTCACTCCAGAATAACGCCGCGCCCACCGCCGACCAGATAAAATGAATACTGCATTTATGTTGTCATCCTGAGCGGAGCGAAGCGGAGTCGAAGGACCTGCAGTTGTTCTTCTCTGATTACCCTAACTTTCCGAGGTCATCATGCAATTTCTGGTTTTAGGAAAAGGAAAGACCGGCAGCCTGGTCGCCGAGATCGCCCGCGAGCGCGGCCACGCGGTCACCGCTCTCGACATCAATGAGAACCCCAATGCCCAGGCGCTCACCGCCGCCGCGCTCGCCGGCATCGACGCGGTCATTGACTTCACCGCGCCCCAAGCCGCCGTGCAAAACATCACCGCCGTTCTCACCCACGGCGGCCGCATCGTCGTCGGCACCACCGGCTGGTATGGCGCTCTGGACGCGATGAAGAAGCTGGCCAGTGAACACGGCGGCGCGCTGCTCTACGGAACCAACTTTTCCATAGGCGTGCAAAAGCTCTTCCGCCTCACCGCCTCGCTCGCCCAGCTCGACGGCTACAAGTTTTCCATCACCGAAACGCACCACACCACCAAGCTCGACGCGCCCTCCGGCACTGCCGCCACGCTGCGCCAAATCATCCAGGCCGCTCGGCCCGGCGCGGAGGTTGAGATCACCTCGCATCGCGTCGGCGACGCCATGGGCGAGCACATTGTCACCGCGGTCAGCGACGTGGACACACTTGAACTGCGCCACGAAATTCAAAGCCGCCGCTGCCTGGCCGATGGAGCCGTCCGCGCCGCCGAATGGGTCAGCGGCAAACAAGGCGCATGGGAGTTCCGCGACATCTTCGACCAACTGTGATGAGCCGGCAGACTTCAAGGGCGAACGCACAGCGCGCGATGATCGCCGAAAAAATCGGGCGGGTCAGAGTTGCGCCGCCCGTAGCAGACTCGAATGGAATCCTTTTTGTACACACTCAAATCGAGGCTTATAGCAATAGCTATAATTCAACCGTCTCCGCGTATGCGTCGAATGCCTCCGGCGCAACCGCACCGATAGAAAGCTTTACAGCCGGTGCCATGGCTGAAAATAATGGGCAAATCGCTCTGCAATAACCGTCGGCAATAGGCCCGTCACAACTTCGAAATCAATGCTCACGCTCAACCCAGCAGCGCGGAGACCTTGGGCATCCACTCGCTGATAGGAATCGCCTGCGGGCACCTCTGTTCGCATTCGCCGCACTGGATACAGGCACCCGCGCGCTGCTCCTCTTTGAGAAAAACCCCGTAGCGGAAGCGCGCCGCGTTGAGATCGTCAAACAAATGGGCGTAGTTATAAAACTCGAAGTTAGCCGGAATATAGACGCCGTTG
>Ga0181520_10005176_pt1 | contig 21036 bp, 19 predicted proteins | sample PEATcosm2014_Bin_29_FD_132451 | JGI IMG/M metagenome (GOLD analysis project Ga0181520, IMG submission 132451) | Peatland microbial communities from MTU Mesocosm Facility, Houghton, MI, USA - PEATcosm2014_Bin02_30_metaG | ecosystem: Environmental > Terrestrial > Soil > Wetlands > Peat | place... | reverse complement strand
GCCATAGAGCTTCGCCACGCCGTATGGGCTGCGAGGATAGAATGGAGTCTTTTCGGATTGGGGAGTCTCTTGCACTAGGCCGAAAAGCTCGCTTGTCGAAGCTTGATAGAATCTGGCGTCGGGCTTGATAATGCGGACCGCCTCCAGCATGTTGAGTACGCCGATAGCGTCGATCGACGCCGTGGCCGACGGCTGATCCCAGCTAGTAGCTACATAGGATTGGGCCGCAAGATTATAGATTTCATCGGCGTCCGAAACCTTCATGGCGTTGACGAGGGAAACGGGATCTATCATGTCGCCATAAATGAAATGCACCTTCCCCGACAGGTGCTTTGCATTTCCAAGGTCGAACGAAGCCTTGCGGCGTATCAACCCGTACACGTCGTAGCCCTTTTCCAGGAGGAATTCGGCCAAATAGGAACCGTCTTGGCCGCTGATACCAGTAATTAATGCCTTCATTTTTGCCTCGCGTCAAATTTGGGTTTCGAGAAAAAACATCATTAAAGTGTTATCTCGACATTAACTTATTAATCCTCATGGCTCCGCGATCATCTTATCGTACCGCGCGGCTATAGCCTCTATCGGACCGGTTTCCAGCAATAGCCCGTGCTCGAGAAGTATGCCCTTCGTACACAGCTGCTTCAGGGCGAACATCATGTGGGACACGAAGAGAACGGTTCTTCCCTGGTTCTCGCTGACATCCTTCATAAGGCCGAGGCATTTTTGCTGGAACCTGGCGTCGCCGACGGCCAGGACTTCGTCCGCTATCAATATCTCCGAATCCAAGTGGGCAGCCACAGCGAAGGCCAAGCGCACGAACATCCCGCTGGAATAGCGCTTTACCGGAGTGTCTACGAACTCGCTCGCGATTTCCGAGAAGGCCACTATTTCGTCAAACTTCCTGTCGATCTCCGTTTTCTTCATGCCTAAAATGGCGCCGTTCAGGTATATATTCTCACGCCCGGTGAGCTCGGGGTGGAAACCCGTACCCACCTCCAGCAAGCTCGCTATATGCCCCTTGATCTTCACGCGGCCTGTAGTCGGCGCCGTAATTTGTGATAATACTTTAAGGAGAGTCGACTTGCCTGCTCCGTTGCGTCCCACAATGCCGAGCCTCTCGCCCCTCTTCACCTCGAAGCTAACGTCGCGGAGAGCCCAGAAACGATCTTTTCTTCCTACCTTGGATTCCCCGCCTATCTCGGTCCAGGGATCTTCTTTCCTGAAGAGGCGGGCGGCCCAGCTTTGAAGATCCTTATAAAGGCTGCCATTCCCGATCACACCGAGACGATATTCTTTACCGAGGTTCTCAACACGTACGACAGTATCCATACTTGCGCTATACCCTTATATCACATCAACAAAAGTTCTCTCGTTATGGTTAAAAATTACCACGCCGAGCCAGAAGATCAGGAAGGTCACGACGATGCTCAGGCCCCATAGTTTCATACTATGGGCACCAGTACCCAGGAAGGCAAAACGGAACATCTCGAAAACCGGGGTCAGCGGGTTTATATAGAAGAGGATCTTCCACTTCGCCGGGATCTGCGAGAGTGGATACATGACTGGAGTTATGTACATGAACAGCCCGATGGCGAAGGTCACCAGTTGCTTGAGGTCCCGGTACTTCGTGGTGAGCGCCGAGATGAGGATCCCGATTCCCATGCCTAGAAGGGCCACCTGTATGATCAGGGCCGGTGTGAGCAATATCCAGATCGTCGGCCTGATCGCGGCCCCCGTCGCCAGATAGAAAATGTAGAATATAATCATGAAGATGAATTGGATGATAAAGGTGAAGAAATTATTGACCGTATAGGCTATAGGCATCGTGAAGCGCGGGAAGTAAACCTTGCTGTACAGGCCCGAGTTGGCGTTGAAGGTTTCCTGGCACTTTATAAGAGTACTCGAAAAGAAGGTCCAGAGCATGGTCCCCGCGAAATAGAAAAGAGGTTGGGGTATGCCGTCCGTCCCCATCTTGGCTATGCTTCCGAAGACGAACATGTACATGATCGTGGACATGAGGGGCTGGAATACGAACCAGATAGGCCCCAATATGGTTTGCTTATAAACCGACACGAAATCTCGCCGAACGAGAAGCTTGAGGAGATCCCTGTATTGGACGAGCTCTTTTACGTCTATCCAGAGAAACTTGTCCTTCGGCGTAATGACGAGGTCCCAGTCCTCGTCCGCTTTCTTAGTCGTGGCCATTGAATATCCCTTGATCCTTTCCGCCCGGAAGGTTTTCCGAGGCGGCCCTTTTGTTGTGGAATTTCAATCGATCCCGTGAGTCACCCCATAGTACATAGATTGCATCAGACTATTGCCCGGATGCAGCCGATCCCGCACTATCGCGATGCTCTTCCCGCTTAGGCGCTCCTGCACCAGGAGACTCAAGGCCAGTTCTTCCATGGTGCGCCTGACCGACTGGGTTTCCCCCGCGCTAAGGCCCGGCAATTCGGGACAATTCGCGATCGTGCGTGTCAGTTCCAATAGGGATTCCCAGAAGGTCTCGGTTATTTTTTCCTTCGGCAAGTACACGAAGCCGACCACGTAGTGATTGAACTCGAGCCAGTCGCTTCGCTTCAGCACCTCGGCGACGAGCGCTTTTTCGCTGCTTTTATCCTTTATCCTCTTGTGGATTCCCTCGAAGACGGCCGATCCCTCGTCCCAGGCGGGGTCCCCGTGCCAGATGGTATCGGCATCCACCAGGGCCGCGCCGGCCTTCACCGCTTCCTTCAATACGTCGAGCTTCTTCTCCTGCCAGGGGCGGGAGCCTGCCTCGGCGAAGTATTCATTCAGGACGACTTGCCCCGGATAGAAAAAGCGCATCCGGGACAAGGCCCTATGACAGACGGAGTCGCAAAATACGCTTACTCGGTGGCGCGGGTTGTGGAGATGGAGGGAATTGACGTTCATCCTGACCAGGGGCGCATATATCGGCCGTTCGACGCATAGTATGAAAAAATCCCTCCCTGCGGCGCCGCTTGCGAGGCCTATGGGGAAAAGCCGCTTCTCTAATAGCCGCATATACAAGCTGAGGGTCCGGAACGAATATACGATACCCTCTTTTATGGGACGCAGCGATCTCCTGATCCTTCTATAAAGAGAGGTATCCGCCATCTCAACCCGCCTTCGGCTGCGCGGCCAGGAAATCCGCATAGGCGAGGCGGATGCCCTCATCCAAGCCTACCGTGGGCGCCCAGCCCAGGGCCCGCAGCCGAGAAGAGTCCAAGAGCTTTCGCGGAGTGCCATTGGGCCTGCCTTGGTCCCATGCTATCGACCCGCGGTAGCCCACGACGCCGGCAATCTTCTCGGCGAGCTCCCGGATCGAGAGCTCCTCTCCCGTGCCCACGTTGATGAGCTCGCCTATGTCGGCGTAATCGCTGCTCTCCATGAGGAAGACGAGAGCCGCCGCGCAATCGTCCGCGAAAAGGAATTCGCGCAGGGGGCTCCCGTCGCCCCAGAGCGTAACCTCATTTCCGGCCTCCTTGGCCTCATGGAACTTCCGGATCATGGCGGGCATGACGTGGGAGCCGGCAGCGTCGTAGTTGTCCCCTCTGCCGTACATATTGGTCGGCATCGCGCTTATATTGTTGGTTCCGTATTGATCGTTGTAATGCCTGCACAGCCGGATCGCCGCTATCTTGGCCAGGGCGTAGGCCTCGTTCGTAGGCTCCAGGGGGCCCGACAGCAGGTACTCTTCGCGCAGGGGCTGCGGCGCCATCTTCGGGTAGATGCAGGACGAGCCGAGGTTGAGGAGCTTCTTTACCCCGCTACGACGCGCCGCCTCGATGATATTCACGGCTATCGCGAGATTCTGATAGATGAAATCCGCCGGGGAGCTCGAATTGGCCCCGATGCCCCCCACCTTGGCCGCGGAAAGAAAGACGTAGTCCGGCCTCTCGGCCTCGAAGAAGCGCTCGACCTCCACCTGCCTCGTCAAGTCCAGATCCGAATGCCTTCGAATTATTATATTCTCGTAGCCCTTCGCCTTCAGGCCCCGCATGATCGCCGAGCCTACCAGCCCCCGGTGCCCCGCTACGTAGATCTTGTCGGCCTTGTTCATTATCACCCCGCTTGGTCGGATACGTATTGCAAATTCGCTGATTCTCGTGGCAAACGAGATTATTGGAAATCTGGCTTGCCGAGATTGCTTTGCCTAATGATGGAAGCCAAGGTTCCGGGTTTTAATTCGGGGTGGTCAGGAACGGGTATGGTAATCGTCCCGGAAAACGTTCTTCGCTTAGCCAACCGAAACCTCGAACCTAGCCACGTATGCATCGGAATGCGTACGCCGCAGAATCTCGGAATCGTCGGCGGTTTCGAGAAAGAGTTCGACCGCCTCGGTAAGATTTTCTTTGGCCTGCTCCACGGTTGCCCCTTGACTCGCGATATCCAGCTCAGGGCAAAGAGCCACGTACATATCGTCTTCCAGCTCGATCACCGCGGTATATGCTCTTGTCATGCTTCCTACTCCCTTATTTCCTCGAATTCGGGATCGCATAGCCGCCGTCGCGGATATGCGCGTCCCGCTCCGCCTCGGCCAGGTCGCTCGCCATCATGTCTTTCACGAGATCCTCGAGGCTGTGGCTCGGCGACCAGCCGAGCCTCGCCTTCGCCTTGGACGCGTCCCCCAGGAGGAGCTCCACTTCCGTGGGCCGGAAGTAGGTCGGGTCCACGGATACGAGGGCCTTCCCGGTCTTCGCGTCCAGGCCCTTTTCCCGGACTCCCTTGCCCGTCCATTCCAGCTCGTAGCCGGCCTCGCGGAAGGCCATGGCGGCGAAGTCCCTGATCGTGGTGGTGCGGCCCGTGGCAAGCACGAAGTCGTCGGGCCCCTGCTGCTGGAGCATCCGCCACATCCCCTCGACGTAGTCCTCGGCGTGGCCCCAGTCCCGCTTGGAGTCCAGGTTACCGAGGAAGAGCTCCTTCTCCAGCCCGCACTTGATGCGCGCCGCGGCCCTCGTGATCTTGCGCGTTACGAAGGTCTCGCCGCGCCTGGGCGACTCATGGTTGAAGAGTATCCCGTTGCAGGCGTATATCCCGTAGGCTTCGCGGTAGTTCACCACGATCCAATAGGCGTAGAGCTTGGCCGCCGCGTAGGGGCTCCGCGGATAGAAGGGCGTCGTCTCCCTCTGGGGCGTCTCGCGGACCTTCCCGAAGAGCTCGCTCGTCGATGCCTGGTAGAATCTGGTCTTCTTCTCCATCCCGAGGAGCTTTATGGCCTCGAGGAGGCGGAGCGTTCCCAGGCCGTCGGCGTCCGCGGTGTACTCCGCCGTCTCGAAGGAGACCTTCACGTGGCTCTGCGCCGCGAGGTTGTAGATCTCGTCCGGCTCGATCTCCTTGACCAGGCGCACCAGGTTCGAGCTGTCGGACAGGTCGCCGTAGTGGAGCTTCAGGCGGGTCCCCGCCTCGTGCCGGTCGCGGTAGATATGGTCTATCCGCTGCGTATTGAAGCTCGAGGCGCGGCGCTTGGTGCCGTGCACCTCGTATCCCTTGTCGAGGAGGAGCTCGGCGAGGTAGGAGCCGTCCTGGCCCGTGACGCCGGTGATCAAGGCCTTCTTCATTTGATTCCCTTCATTCTTTCGTACATGTATTTCATGAAGGATTCGACGCGGCCGTCGAAGGAGGGCTCGAGCCTGGGGCGGGCAAGTCCGAGGGCGTCGAAGGCTCGCATCGCGCCGATGCCGTAGAAATAGGTCCTGCTCCCCGAGCTGCGGGCGACTATGCACCAGGCCATGTCTCCGGGCTTCACGGCCGAGAATCCGCCATACCGCAGCTCGCTCCTGTTCCCGCTGGAGAAGGAGAGCTCGTCCCCCGCGAGAACGTATTCGTAGCCGGCCTCGAAGTCCTCGAAGGGCTGCATGTGCGCGCTCGCGTCGATATGCTCACCGCCGGGCACCGGACGTCGGGATTCGACTTCCATCTTGTCGAAGAGGGGAAAGTCCTTGTCGTAGCGGGGGGAGTGGTAGGCCATCGACGTGTATTCCTTGACGTCCCCCAGGGCGGAGGCCAGGCGCTCGAGCCTCGCGCCCGTCTCCGGCGCGACGGCCAGGAACTCGGCGACATAGTTGGGCTTCAGCGCCGCTATTCGGGAGCGGACGGCGTCGGCCGCCCCGCCCGCCGCTCCCAAGCTCATCCTCTTCCAATCCGAGAGCCTGCCCGAGACGACCTCCCCCCGATCCAGGGCGGCCAATTCCTCGGCGCTCCGGTTCGCGAAGAAGCCCGAGGTCTCCGAGCCCTGCGCGAAGGCGAGCAGGGAAACGGCCGCGAGCGCGCAGGATGCAATGAAGCTTACTCGCATCGGCCGGAATGCCCTTCAGAACAGCAGCGTCAGGCCCAGGTAAACTTCGTAGGGCTTGTAGCCGTCGGGCGTCTCGGCTGTCAGGGAATGCGTGGCCGCGACGTTCTTCAGGTCCCAGCCCGCGCTCGCCCTGACCGTAAAGCTGCGGAAGCCCACGGGGAAAAACAGGAGCTCGAGCCCGCCCGAGGACCATAGCCACCCGCCGGAGGGGCCCGACGAGTAGTCGGGCCGCAGGAGGCCCAGGTCGACGAAGGGCTGGGCCTGGAGCTCGAAGTCGAGTATATGGGTCTTGATTATGTCGTGCGTGGGGAAATCGAAGAGCTTGATCGGCAGGTTGACGTTGAGTATCGAGGCCTGCACGCCCGACATCCTCGGGTCTAGGATCCCCCGCATGTACTGGCCGAGATTGGTGAGGTCGTCTTCCGGGAAATGGCCGCCGAGCCGCGCAATCCCCAGGAGCCGGGCTCCTATGCCCGCTTTCCCGCCCCATTGCGCGAAGAGGTCGGCCTCCAGGTCGAGGTCGCTGATGAGGTCGCTCCACTGGGCGTTGTAGGCCTCCCGGCTCGTGACGGAGAGGCTGAGGCCCTGCCGCATGTTCCCGGCCCAATCGATGCGGCCGAAGGCGAGCTCGTTGGAGACGACGCTTAGGAGCCCGCCCCGCCCGTAGTATTCGGGGCTGTTCTGCAGAGCCTGGGCGATCGTCGTGTCGAAGGCGCTCGGGGCCGTGCCGTTGCCGTAGTACTGGAGGGTGGAGCCGGGCTTCCAGGAATAGTCCAGCTCGAGCGTCGGGTCGTAGGTCAGGGGACCCAGTTCCACGCCGAGCCGGTTCCCCAGGCTCGCGGTCAGCGGGATCTTCGCCGTCGCCGAGGCCGATTCCTCCAGGAACCAGGTGTCGACGTCCGGGGCCGGCGAGGCCGCGTCGTAGGAAAAGCCCTGGGTCCCGGTAACCGAGGCGGGAAAGCCGAGGCTGGGCAGGTTGTACGTCATCGAGGCCGAGGTGATGGACGTTCCCGCGCCGTCGGTCCAGAACTGCCCGGCCTCAGAGAATCCGAAGTCCCAGACGGCGCCCCAGGCCTGGAACGGAGCGATGAAATCGAGCTGCCCTCCGTAGGAATCGACGCCGCTCGGGCTTTGCTGGAAGTTGAGATTGAGCTCCAGGGGCTGGGCCGAGCCCAGGAAATCGTAGTCCCTTCCGCGCAGGCTCAGGAGGAGGCCGTTGTTGGAATCGTAGTTCGGGTATGGAAGGGCTATGACGTTATTGCTGTCGACCGTCGCGAAGCGGAGCGCCACGTCGAAGCCCCCGCCCGGCGCCGGGTCGAGTTCGTAGCTCGACGCCGCGGACGCGAGCACGCGCTGGCTCGAGAGCAGTCTGGCCTTGTCCGCGACGAAGGCGTCCAGACTCGCGCGGTCGGGGAAGCTCGACCCGATCATCTTCCGGTACGGATCTATTATCGCCATGAGGACGAAGTCTCGGGTCCTGCCTTGGCTTTGAAAATCGACGCTCCTGATCACGTAGGGACCGGCTTCCTCGGCCGCGGCGGCGACGCTCAGTACGGCGAGGAAAAGGGCGATCCGTAGCCTTGGCCGCATGCTCTGCATCCTTCGACCCTCGGCTAGTAGTTGAAGGTCAGGCCTATTTTGACGAAGAACGAGTATCGCTGGCTGTTCCAGGTAGTGATGGGCGAGGCCAGGTTCGGATTTGTAAGGTTTAAAGGATTGTAGAATGGCGAGTTAAAGTCCGTCGGAGGCTGTCCCGCGTAGATCGATCCGTTGGCTCCGTAGCTGATCGGGAAGCCGAAGGATACGGTAAGGTGCTCGTAGGGCGTTATGTTGACGGCAGGCGTAACCTGGCCCGAGCCGTCGGTGAAGGCGTGGTTCCACTGCGCGCCCAGCGTCAAGGCATTGAATTTGAGCGAGGCGAGGAGGGCGATCCGGTTGTCGTCGTTGTAGCCGGAAGACCCGTCATAGTAATGCTCGGCGTATAACGAGAATTTCTGGCCCGTTGCCTGCCAGAAGGCGCTTTCGAAGGTCGAGATCTCGGGAGACGTGTCGGGCAGCCAGGTCCCGAAGACCTCGCCGTAGAGATCCACCCCGAAATGAGAGGTCTTGACTATCGAAGCCAGGCGCGTAGCGCTGTCGTACTGGATGACCGCGGCCTCCGACAGCTCGAAGGATCCGAGCACGAGGTCGAGTCTCGGCGCGACCTCGGGCTTCAGCACCTCAGATTCGGACAGCCCCGCCGTAGAGCTGGGATCCTGCACCATGCTGACCACGGTAAGCCCGCTCGCGCCGAAGGGTAGATAGGTCTTCAGCGACAGGGCCGTCGAGCTGTTGTCCATCAGGTCGCCTACGCTGAAGATGCGCCCGTTCCCCCAGCCGATGACCTGCTGCCCGCCCCGGAAGAACAGGCTGTCGTCTATGGAATAATCGAACCAAAGCTCGTAGACCGATAGCGCGAAGCCTGGGAAGGTGGTTTGCACGGCCAGGTGGAAACGCGTGTATTGATCGGGCCGCGAATCGAAGTAGATATAATTGGTGACCGACCCTCCGTAGAGCGGCCTGAGCCCTAAGAGCGGATCGGACCAGGAAGGCAGGGACGAGTAGCCGGCCGCCGCGGAGACATTGCAGTAGATGGTCCCCGAGAAGGTCAGGGGTTGGGTCGCTTGGAGCGATGCCAGGGCCGAGCTGGCGGATGTCGCCGCGCCGGCGGGGGCGACCGTGTCTCCCGTCCCGCCCGAGAAGACGTCGTCGATACCTCCGGAATCGCTCTGCGCGGCCTGCGCCGGCTGGCTAGCCTGCGCCGATTGCGCCGCTTGCGCAGGCGAGGCTCCTTGGGCGGCCTGCGCCGCGAGGCCGGGGGCCGAGGGCGGTCCGATGCCCAGCGCGAGCGCGGCGGCGAGGAGCCCGGCGCGGCGGACGCCCGGGAAGGCTCCCGGCCTCATCTCGCGAACTTTTCGAGATAGGCCTTCGAGAAGAGCGCGTCCGGCAATCGCTCGAGGGAAGGCTTCGCGATGGTGATGACCGTGCGATCGTTGACGAAATTTCCGTTGACCGTCCGTCCCTGAAGGTTGTCCAGTATGATCATCGTGATGGGAACATAATGCGAGCCCACCTGCTGATAGGAGGGTATGGCGGTAGTCCTGAGTATCTGTCCCGATAGGCTGTAATCTTCCTTTTTTCGCACGAGGTTGTCGTCGCTGATCCATAGCTTGGTGATGGCGAAGGTCACCGTGTCGCTCAGCGCCTTGAGGTCGACCACCCAGCAATCGAACTTGCCCAGCTTTTCCCGCCTGGTCCCGGTGACGCCGTAGTCGGTCGCGAAGGAGGATTGGGTAAAGTCCGAATTGCGCGCGTTGGAGTTCTGGAAGCGCTCCTTCGTGCTCGTGAAGCTGAAGGCCCGGCTGATGGGGTCGTACAGCCAGAAATTGTCGTCGATCTTCAGGTAGCCCTTGCCGCGATCCGAATCGGGCGACAGGATGAGGATGAGGAATTTCTGGTCCTTGTCCCGCCTGAAGATGGCTGCGAGGGTCGAGCTCTTTCCCCCTCCCGCGCTTATCTGATCTATCGTATACTCGGCGGAAAAGTCCGAATCCTTGAAGCTCACCAGCGAATCCACCTTGCGGAGCATCGCGGCGTAATCGGGGTCGGCGAAGGCACGGGCGGCCGCGAGGGCGCAGAGGGCCATGAGAAGGAAGCGTTTCACATCAGGACTCCATTGAGCATGCTTGAACGGGCTCTATAGACGAGGCGCGAGCCGATGGGCCGGCGGCGGCCGCCAGCACGGCGGCGAGCATCACGAGGGCGACGGCGAGCATCGCCCCGGGAGCCATCTCCCAGGCGATGCGCCCGTTGGACAGGAAGACGTCGAAGCCCGGCAGCCAGGAAAGGTCGATGGTCGACAGCAGCGAGAGGATGCCTATCCCGATCGCGACGCCCAGGATCGAGGCGACGACGGCGAGCATGCCGGCCTCGAGGAGGAAGAGCCGGACCACGATCGGCCTTTGCATCCCCATGGCCCTCATGGTTCCGATTTCCTTCGTCCGCTCGAACACCACGACTCGATAGGTATTCACGACGCCCAGGACCACTGTGCCCATGAGGAGGCAGGCCAGCGCGAATAGGAGGAGGGTAATGACCTCCACTACCTGATTTATCTGGGCGATATGGGAATCGAGGCCTATGAGCGAATACTTGACCCCCTTCCAGTCGCTCGCGTCCCGAGTCGCGTAAAGCTCGGTCTTGACGGCGAAGAGGGGGAACATCGGCAGGGTCTTCTCGAGGGTAGCCTGTATCCTCTTGAGGGGGAAGGCGGCCTTTTCGTTCCTCTGGTAATAGCCCCCCACGTAGGTGGCCGACCCGGGCGCGGCGAGGATCGCCTGGCGCAGGTAGTCGATGTCCATGTAGGAAGTGTAGTACCCGAACAGGCTCGAGTCTTTGTAGATCCCCCGCAGGGTCAGGCTCGCGCTGTTGCGCTGGCCCGTCGTCGTGTCCACGAGGAGGAGGAGGTCGTCGCCTATCCGGGCCCGGAGCATCTTGGCCACCGGGGCCGAGATGAGGATTCCGTTGCTTCCCTTCATCCCCGCGGGTCCGCCGGCTACGTAATTGAAGGTGCGGAAATTCCGCTCCTCCCTGTCCCAGGCCACGCCCGTCACCATGCGGAGGTGGACGGAATCGCCGCCGAAGCTGAGGAAGACGTTGGTGCGGTAGTCGATTCGCGGCGAGGCCCGCACCGGCCTGCCCGGAAGGGCCTCGAGCGCGTCGATGACCTCCTGGGGGTCGGCTATCTCGAGATCGCTGTTCTTCACGTTCCCGAGGATGGAGAAATCCCCGCCGTAATAGATCTTGGCCTTTTCCTCGAGGCTTTGCCGCATGCCGCCGAGCGCCCCGTAGACGATCGTTATGACGGCGCAGCCGAAGGCTATGGCCAGGCCCAGGATTCGATACCGCGCTTTTTGCCGAACGAGGTTGCGAAGCGCGATGCGGAGGATGGCGCCCACCGTCTACTCCGACGCGATCGCCCGTATGGGCTGTATTCGAAGCGCGAGGTGCACCGGGTAGATCCAGCCCACCGCCCCTATAAAGGCCGCGATCGCGATATGGTAGAGCGCCCCCCAGGCCGTCAACGCAGGCTCCAGGGTGTGGGAGCCGAATAGCGTCGCCAAGAAGTCGTTGCTTATCCGAAGGCCGCCGCGCCCGAGGGCGTAGCTCGCCGCGCCGCCGATGGCGATGCCGGCGAGGCCGTAGGCCAGCATGAGGATCATGGTCTCCGTAAGGAAGAGCTTGCGAACGAAGCCCCTGGAGGCGCCCAGCGCGCGCATCGTGCCGATCTCGCCGGTCCGCTCGATCACCGAGATAACCAGGGCGTTGATGATGATGAGCATCCCCCCGAACAGGGCTATGAAGAATCCGACGTTGAAGATGATGCGGACCCAGTAGACGTAAAGGGCGGAAAAGCCCGCCGTATGGCGCCAGTCGAGTACGCGAAGCCGCGATCCGGCCTCGGCGTATTCCTTCTCCAGGCTTTTGGCCGTTTCGCGCGGATCGACTCCGGGGCGAAGCGCGACGAGGACGAAATTCACCGCCGAGGACTCCATGCGCAGGGGATCGTCCGCGGCGAGCTCCTTCTTGAGCTGCCCTTCGACCTGCGAGAGCTGGATGCCAGCCTGGGGCTTGGCCACCTGGTCCTTGGCGTCGGAGAAGAGCTCGTCGAGCGAGGAGGCGTTTATCGCCGCGTCCGCGACTCCCGGGGTCTTCCCCTTCTCGATGCCGAGCGACATGCCCAGGAGCGACCGCAGGGTCGTCGCATCCACGAGGACGAGGGAGTCGAGGGTTTCGTTCGCGACCTTATAGCGGATGATGCCCACCAGGGGGGCCCGCCGGATCTGGAATCCCTCCGAGCTCACCTCGGTGAGCTGCATCGGGTCCCCGAGCTCCGGGGCCTTTCCGGTAGCCTGGGCGATCGCCGCCGCGCGGGCTTCCGTGATCATGATCCCCGGTTTCCGGCCGTCTATCGGGAGGCCTTTCGCGATCGAAAGGGCGCCGAAGGCATTGAAATAATCCGGGCCGTCCACGCCGAAGGCATTGACCGGCTGGCGATAGGACCCGACTTCGAGGGCCGCTTGGCCGCAGACGATGGCCGCCGCATGCGCTACCTGCGGTCGGGCGGCCAGATCCTTGGCGACCTGAGCCCCCTGGGGCATGGTCGGGATCGACGAGAAGCCGCCCACGACGGGACTGTCGTCCCCGAAGAGGCTGAACTCGGCTCCGGTAGCGGAACTGACGGACAGATCGCCCGTGAAGCTCTCTATGAAGGCCCGCCGGACGCCTTTTTCGGTCCCGTCCAGGATGGCGTTCCCTACCGTCATGAGGCAGAGAATGCCGGCTATGATGAGACCGATCGTTCGAGTCCTGCGGGCATTGCGCTCCAGGTTCCGCAGAGCGAGCTTGATGAATAGCATTGAGCGTCAATAAGCTATCATAAGAAGCTCGAAATGAACAGTATCGCCTCCCCGATCGGCCTAGCCCGAATGCCCAGCCGTGACGATTCCGGCTAGGACGAGGGCCAGGCTCTCCTCGGGCGCTCCCCCCTCCGCCGCGATCGAGTCTCCGTCGCCGGGGATCGCTTCTTTTTCCGCGATGAGGATAATGCCCCCGCTTCGGCGAGCCAATTGCCTGGCCTTCGCGATGTCCGCGCTCTTGACGAAGATAAGGCCGTGGCGCTCGCAGACGTAGGCGAGGAGGAACTCGACCTCGCTGGAGCCGAAGAGGACTATCGTCCCGGCTCCGCCCCGCTTGACGCTCAGGGCCAGGGTCTCGAGCCGTTCGCGGTAGAGCTCGGCGCTTCGGGAAGCCCGGTTGAAGTAGCCGGCCGTGCGCCGCGCGAGCTCCCCTAATCCCGAGGGCGTCAGGGCGTAGCGGACGCTCTTGGAAGAGAGCCTGGTGAGCCTTACCCAGCCGCGCTCCGCGAGGCGCCTGAGGAGCATATTGGCCATGCCCAGCGAGATGCCCGCCCTGCCGGCGAGTTCCCGCTGCGTAAGGCGGGACCCGCCGGTCGTGGCCTCGCTGATGACGTTGAGGACCGTCAATTCGCTGTCGTTGAAATCGGGTATAGAGCGTGCGGGCATGTTTTTCGGAAATGCGGGGCCGCCCGGGGCTCGAAGCCCCGGTACGGCGAGGGAAATGTCGCGCGGCCTTTCGAGAGGCGGCCGAAACTCGCTCTCTCTTCCGGCGGCGTTATATGATCCGTCGAAAATCGTTCAATTAATGAACAAAACATTAGCACGCTATTCTGTCGGATTCAAGCCGCCTTAGGCGCATTGCCCTATTCACTTTATCGCCTCGACGAGGCGGTCGTTCTCTTCGGTCCTTCGCACGGCGAGGCGAACGAACTGGCCTCCTGCCGGGAAGCCTTCCTTGCCGGAGAGGTCTTTTATGAAAATGCGCTTTTCCTCGAGAAGCTTCGTCGCGAGCTCGCGCGAGCCCATCCCGTCGGTCAGGCGGCAAAGGAGGTAGTTGGCCTGGGAGGGGTAGACGGCGAAGCGGCCCGAGGCCTCGAGGGCGGCGGCGAAGCGCCTGCGCTCGGCGGCGAGGGCGTCGCAGGCCGCGCGATAGTCGGATTTGTACTTGTCGACTATCTGCAGGAAGAACTCGCCCAGGGAGTTGACGTTCCACACCGGGAGCAGCCGCCTGACGGCGGCGACCAGGGCGGTATCGCCCGAGGCGAGGACGCCAAGCCGTATCCCGGGCACTCCATAGCTTTTCGATATGCTCTTTATGACCGCGAGGGCGGGACGCGCGGCGAGATAGGCCTCGTCCAGGAGGGTAAAGCGGCGATCGGGATCGGCGAAATCCGCGAAGGACTCGTCCACGACGACTCGCTTGCCGGCGGCGAGGAGCCTGTCGACGAGGCCCTTGGTCGCCGCCTCGTCGAGGAAATGGCCGCTCGGATTGTCGGGATTGACCAGGACGAGTATGTCGGCCTCGCGCATCGCTCCCTCGAGCTCGTCGGGCCGATACGAGAAGCCCTTGTCGGCGGTCGGAAAGGCCCGGACCCGGTCGCGCCCGAATCGCGAGGGGTACTCGTTGAAGGCCGGGCTCGCCATAGCGACGGTCCCGCCCATGAGCCGCGCCGCCGCGTCTATGAGCTCGGCGGCTCCGTTGCCCACGACCGCGCGCTCGGGCTCGAGGCCGAAGACCTTGCCCGCGAGGCTTCCCTGTATCGCCGCGCCGGAAGGGTATTGGGTGAGGAGCTCCCGGAAGCTCGTCGTCATCTCCTTGATCAGGCGCTTGGGGGGGAAATAGGGATTGACGAGATAGCAGTAGTCGAGGAGGCCCGGGAATCGCCAGTAGCCGCCGTAGCGCGACTGCATCCGCTCGAGCTTGCCCTCGCGCTCCGAGAATATGGTCTCGGCCACGGAGAGGTCGTTGGGATCGTCTATCTCGTACCATCTCTTGCCGCTCACCGGCAGGGCCTTGAAGCGCACGTCCTCGAGGAGGGCCAGGACCTTGAGCACCTGCTCGTAATAGCGGTTGTGCCCGAAGGCGGTGAGGTAGGCCTCGAGGAAGGGCAGGTAGTAGCTGGTCGAGAATTCGCGGGAGAATTTATAGATGTTGACGGTCTTGTAGTATTGCTCCACCCGCTTCCATTTAAAGGCCCTCTTTTCGATGACGCTGACGATATTGCGCTCCTCGTCGACCATCGTGACCGTGCCGTCCATCCAGGCCTCGAATTTCGAGACCACCGCGAGGTTGGGCTCGCCGTCCGCGAGCAGCCTCTCGAGTATCTGGTACTGGAAGATGAGGTCACTCTCGAGGAGAAGGGTGTCGTCCGCGGCGAGGTACTCCCGCGCGAGCCAGAGCGAGTAGATGTTGTTGGTCGTCTCGTAGATTTCGTTGGTCACGTATACGAGGTCGATCTGGGGGTATCGGCCTTCGAGGAAGGCGCGAAGGCGCTCGGCCCTATAGCCCACCACCAGGATCACGCGCTTGATGCCCACGCGGATGAGGGCTTCGAGGGCCCGCTCGATCAGGGATTTGCCGTTCACCCGCACCATGCACTTGGTGCCGTCCTCGGTGTACTTGCCGAGCCGCTTGCCCATTCCCGCGGCGAGGATCATAGCTTGCATTTTGAACGAAGATAGCACGGATGGCCTGATCGAACAAGGCGAAGCCCCGGGCCTTATTCCACGCGGAAGCGCTCGCCCATGGCGGCGAGGGCCTCCCTCCCCTCGATGCCGAGCTTGCGGCAGGCCGAGGCGATGGCGTTCCGTATCGTCGATACGGCCACCCCGTTCTCCGAAGCCAGCTCCTTGACCGTCTTGCCCAGGATTCGGCCCCTGACGACCTGCTCCTCGCGCCTGTTGAGCCCATAGCGCGAAAGCTTCAGCACGGGCTTCTTGGGGGCGAGGGCGGAGAGGAAGCGTCCTTTGGCCAGGCCATAGACGAGGATCGAGTAGACCGCGGCGCTGATCAAGGCCGGTACGAGGGCGATGGCAGGCTTCCTGGATGCCGCGACGGGGAGCACGAGAAAGGCGAAGCCGATCCCCGCGAGAATGGGCGCCTTGATCATTGCGTTGCGGAAAAACCAGCCTCTGCGGAAGAGGATGATTACCCCCACGGCGGCGAAGCCGAGTCCGTAGAAGCAATTGAGGGTGGCGACGGTCTCCACCGCCGCCAAACCGTAAAATAGCCCGGCCTGGAGCGGGCCGAGGAAAGAGAAAAAGGCTGTCGCCAGAAAGAGGAGGGCGAAGGCGAGATAGACGGGGCTCAGGAAAAGCTCGTCGGGCTCCGCGCAGTCGGTGATCGCCAAGCCGGCTTGGATCATGATCCCTATCAAGCCGAAACCCCGTTGAAAACCCTCATTATGTTTATTTCTCGATTTCATTTGTTTTTTTATTCGGTATTTTCCCCCGGCTGTCAAGTCTCATTTCTTTCTATTTTTCAATAAATCGGCGAAAGGATTGTAGGTCATCCCGTCGTCTTCCTTCTCGCGCCGAGGCGCCGGGGGGGGCGCGGAGAAAGGTTTTCGCGCCGCGACTACCCGCCGCGGAGCAGCGCCGGAAGCCCGGTTACTGCCCCTTTCGGGTAAGGCTCCCCCTGCCGCGGCCGGCGCGGCCTCGCGCCGCTGCTGCGTCCCTTCCTTGGGCGCGCCCGTGGGCACGCTTTTAAGCTCGCTCTTGAGCACGCTTTTAAGCGCGCTCTTGAGCGAAAGGCCTATGCGTTTCCTCGCCGCATCTATCGATATGATGCGGAATTCCCGAACGTCTCCCACCTTGAGCACGTCCATCGGATCCTTGACGAAGCGGTCGGACATCTCGGAGACGTGGATAAGGGCGCTTTCCTTGATCCCTATCTCGACGAAGGCGCCGAAATCGACGACGTTCTTCACCTTGCCGGTCACTTCCATGCCTTCGACGAGGTCCTCGAACCTGATCACGCCTTTCTGCAATACGGGCTTGGGGAAGCCTTCGCGGGGGTCGCGATTGGGTTTCTTGATCTCGGCGATGATGTCGTTCAGCGTGGCGTCGCCCGCTCCGTACTTGGACTTCAGCTCCGAGCGCGCTACGGAAGTCGGCTCGCCGCCCGACCGCACCAGCTCGAGTATTTCCTGGGCCAGGCTGTAGTTCTCGGGATGGACCCAGCTGTTGTCGAGGACATTGCCGCTCTCCGGTATCTTGAGGAAGCCTGCGCACTGCTCGAAGGTCTTCTCCCCCATCCCCGGAATGCGCATGAGCTGATCGCGGCCGGTGATGGTCCCGTTGGATTCCCGGTACTTCACGATTTTCTTGGCGGTGCCCGAATTGATGCCCGAGACGTACTTGAGCAGGGAGGCGCTGGCCGTGTTGAGGTTGACGCCGACCTGATTGACAACCGAGCCCACTACCTCGTCCAGGGTCTCCGAGAGGCGCTTCTGGTTTACGTCGTGCTGGTACAGCCCGACGCCGATGGACTTGGGGTCTATCTTGACGAGCTCGGCGAGGGGGTCCTGCAGGCGCCGCCCGATCGAAATCGCCCCGCGGACCGTGAGGTCGAGCTCGGGAAACTCGTCTCGGGCGACATCGCTCGCCGAGTACACCGAGGCGCCGTCCTCGTCGACTACGGTGAACTCGCAATCGAGGCTTCCCTCGGCGATGGCGGCGGCGACCACTTCCTGCGTCTCGCGGCTAGCCGTGCCGTTTCCTACGGCTATGAGCCGGAGCGCGTGCTTGCGCACCGACTCGGCGATGGCCTTCTTGGCGGCCTCGGGGTCGCGCTCCTGGTAGATGAGGAAATAATCGAGGAACTTCCCCGTCTCGTCCAGGGCCGCGCACTTGGTGCCGGTCCGTATGCCCGGGTCTATGCCGAGGACGCGGGTGCCCTTTATGGGCGGCTGCATGAGGAGGTTGCGCAGGTTCTCGGAGAAGACCTCTATGCCGTGCCCGTCGGCTCGCTCGCTCGCCTCGGTCCGGATTTCCCGCTGGACCGCCGGTCCCAGGAGGCGCCTGAGCCCATCGTCTATCGCCTCGCGATGATAGCGGTTGAAGGTCCTCGTCCGCGCCTGGAGCAGGCCGACGGCGCCCTCCTCGTCGACGGAGAGGCTCGCCTCGAGCTCGCCCTCGCGCTCGCCGCGGTTGATGGCGAGGACGCGATGAGGCTTGAGCGCGGACAGGGGCTCCGAATAGTCCCAATACATCTGGTAGGTCGACTGCGCCTTCTTGGATTCGTCGCCCAGGCCCCTGACCTTGAGCGAGCCGCCTGAGACGTAGAAGCGCTTGACCGCGGATCGATTATCCGGGTCCTGCGAGAGCCGCTCGGCCAGTATGTCCATCGCCCCCTGCACCGCGTCCCGCGCGGTCGGGACGGCCAGCTCCGGCGTCTCGGCATCGGCCTCGCGGACGAAGCTCGGCGCGGCCTCGTCCACCGCGGCTTCGTCGGAGCTTTCCATGATCTCGGCCAAGGGACCGAGTCCCCGCTCGAGGGCCAGCATGCCCCTCGTCTTCTTCTTCTTCTTGAAGGGAATCCAGATATCCTCGATCTCCGAGAGCGTCGCCGCCTTGCGGAGGTTCGCGTATAGCGCCTCGTCGAGCTTGCCCAAGGCGAATATGCCGCGAATAACCTCGAGACGGCGCTCCTCGAGGGCCTTGCCCGACTCGAATTTATGGGCGGAGTCTCGCACCTGGACCTCGTCCAGGCTCCCGGTGCGCTCCTTTCTGTAGCGGCTGATGAAAGGGATCGTGCAGCCCTCGCCGACGAGGGAGACGACCGCCGATACCTGATTCGTCTTTATCCCGAGCTCGGAGGCGATCTTGTCCATGATGGCTATCTCGTCGACCTTGAGATCGGCGATGGCGCTTTCGGTCAATTCCATGGCGGTTACGGTACGGGCTCGCGCGTAAAAAAGCAATAGAGGCGATTTTAAAAACTTAGCCTCTTCGCGACTGCCTTGTCGCGAAAACTTGTCTTTGACATTATGGATATAATGGCTATAATAACTCCAATCGTACCCAGGAAGGCCTATGGCAAAGAGCATCAAGAAAATCCGCATCTTTTCCGCGCTCGAAGTCGCTAACCTCTGCGGCGTGGTCAATCAGACCGCCATCAACTGGATCCGCAACGGCTATCTCAAGGCTTTCACCACTCCGGGCGGTCAGTATCGGATCTACGCCGAGGACCTCATCGGCTTCCTCGATTCGCGGGGAATGCGGGTACCGCCCGGGCTCGAGGTATACTTCAAGGAAGACGTCGACTGGAACGCGGTCCTCGTCGTCGACGACGACGCCGAGCTCAACGACCTCCTCAAGCGCTGGTTCGTGCGCAAGCTCGTCGACTTCGCGATCCATCAGGCCTTCGACGGCTTCGAGGCGGGGCGCCTCCTCGCCGAGAAGCGTCCGGGATTCGTCGTTCTCGATATAGACCTGCCCGGCGTGAACGGCCATGCCCTCTGCCGTAGGATCAAGGAGGACCCGGGCTTCGGCAAGCCCTTCATTATCGCGATGACCGGACTCGACCGGCCGGAGGAGGCGCAGGCGATGCTGGCCGAGGGCGCTGACGCCTTCTTCGCCAAGCCCCTGGACTTCGACGCGGTCGCGGCCACCGTGGCCGATTTCGCCGCGAAGGCGAAGGCCAAGGATGCCTAGCAAGGGGCTGGTACTCGTCGTCGAGGACGAGGATGCCATCCGATTGAGCCTCCGCGACTACCTCGCGCGGAAAGGCTACGAAGTCCTGGTGGCCTCGGACGGCGTGGGCGCCCTCAAGCAGCTCCTCGATTTCGACGTCGACCTTATCGTTTCCGATTATCGGATGGACGTCCTCGGCGGCGATTATTGGATAAAGTTCCTCCGCAAATATTGCTCGGCCAAGCGAATCATAATCACGTCCGGCTTTCTCAGGCCGGATTTCGAGATTCCCTTCGACGTCATCTACAAGCCCTTCGACTACCAGGATCTCGAAGCGCGCATCGCCGCCCTCATGGAGGTTCCTGCTGGCGGGCGAAGCTAGGAAAGGGGAATCGGCCTTCCGCGCCACGATCTCCGGCAGCGTTCAAGGCGTGGGCTTTCGCTACTATGCCCGCCGGGAGGCCCTGCGGCTGGGCCTCGTCGGCTGGGTGCGAAACCTTCCCGACGGCGACGTCGAGCTCCTCGCCGAGGGCGAGGCTTCCGCCCTGGCCTCCTTCAGGGAATGGCTCGAGGAAGGTCCGCCGGGCGCCTGGGTTCGGGGCGTCGCGGCGGAGAAACGCGCTCCGACGGGGCGATTTTCGGATTTTTCCATCCAATAACCGCCTGGCTCGGCCCCGATCTCCTCGATTTTTGCCTTTTTGGGCCTCTTGCGATAGGATGTATGCCGATACTATATAAGGCAAAGTATAACATTCGGGGGCTTTTATATGGCATCGCAGCGTGTCTCGGACTTCCTGACCTCCCTACCGAAGACCGAGATACATATCCATGCCGAGGCTACCGTAAACTTCGACAGCTATTTCAAGCTCAATCAAAAATATCGGGCCGATCCTTCGCTCAAGACCCCGGCGGATTTCCGCAAGCTCCTCGACATGGATAGCCTCGGCGTCATGATCAAGAATTTTTTCTATTTGCAATCCCTCTTCCGAGCTTCCGAGGATTTCGAGTTCGTCGTGGCCGACGTGGACGCCTACGCTCGCCGAAACAACATCCGCTATATGGAACTCTTCGTCGCTCCCTCCATGGTCCTCAAGCAGGGAGGGGTCGACTTCGACGGCATCATGGATCCCCTCATCGAAGGCTTCACCGCCCTCGCCGCCCGCGGCGGCCCCGACGTCAGGCTCCTCATCGACGTGTCGCGCAGCTTCGGCCCCGACAACGCCGCGCGCAACCTCAACTACCTCCTGGGCTACATCTCTGGCAAGCCCAACGACCGCATCATCGGCATCGGGCTCGGCGGGCAGGAAATCGGCAATCCCTGCATCGCGTATAAGGACGTCTTCGCCGCCGCTCGCGAGGCGGGCCTCCATACGGTCGCGCACGCAGGCGAGGAAGTCGGCCCCGAATCCATCCGGGACGCGGTCCTCGAGCTCGGCGCAGAGCGCATAGGCCACGGGACCTCGGCGATCCAGGATCCCTCCCTCATGGACCTGCTCAAGGAGCGCGCCATCCCCCTCGAGATTTGCCCGACCAGCAACGTCGTCACGGGCAAGTACGTCCGGCGCTACGAAGAGCATCCGATCAAGGAGTTCCTGAGGCGCGGCATCGTCGCCACCCTCAACACCGACGATCCCGTCCTCTTCG
>Ga0181520_10005175_pt1 | contig 21037 bp, 11 predicted proteins | sample PEATcosm2014_Bin_29_FD_132451 | JGI IMG/M metagenome (GOLD analysis project Ga0181520, IMG submission 132451) | Peatland microbial communities from MTU Mesocosm Facility, Houghton, MI, USA - PEATcosm2014_Bin02_30_metaG | ecosystem: Environmental > Terrestrial > Soil > Wetlands > Peat | place... | reverse complement strand
GGCTGACCTCTTTCACCAGAGGCAATGCGCTGGTGCTGCTAACCGTCGCCTGCGTAATAAGCAGATCACTGTCCGAGGGGTAAGAAGCCTCTATCGTGACGAGAGATTCGGGCGTTGTTATAAGTCTTCCGAGAAGAATGCCCTGCAATCCGTATCCGAGAGAGACGAGGACCACAACCGTTGCGATTCCCACCGACGTTCCTAGAATGGTGAGTATCGTCCTAGCGGGCTTTGCGAAAAAACTCCGCATGGAAAGGCGTATGAGGTCGCGCACGCTTAGTCGATTCGACACCTTATCTACTATTATTTCTTTCTGATCCATGTTTTATGAAGATTATACGGGAGAAAACGATCCGAGCTGCGGATGGCCATTGTTAAGTATGAAATCAAGCCTCTCTTTTATCCGCTCGGCCGTGTGTATCGAGAAGCCCAATCCGGCCTTGCTGCGAGGCAGGTTGAGTATTTCGCGCATGTCATCCGATGAGATCACCCCGCGAATGCGGTCGACTATGATTTCCCGCAGCTGCACGCTCTGAAGATCGGACAGTTCGCCCCTGTAATCGCTGACCAGCCAGGACTTGAGTTTCTCGACGTCATCGGCGAGAGGGGCCTCTGGATGCGTTTCAAGCTCTTTATACAGGCTCTCGACATCCCGTTTTTCTTCGATCACTTCTTCCACCCATTGGCTCACTTTGTTCGCCTTCTGCTTCCATAGCCCGAGGCCGTCGGAGTGCCACGGCCGACCAAGCATCATGCGGAATAAGTCGGCGTCTATCTTGTTTTCCAATCGCTGGCTGAGGAAGAACTCGAAGCGCTTTAGTTCCGGAGCCGAATATCCCCGAAGGAACAGGCTGGATAGCGCCTGAGCGGTCAATTGAGTCTTAGATAATTCCGGCGAAAGCTGGCTGTAGAGCCGCTGCGAAATCGTCTGGCCCACCTCCTTTGGACTGGAAGATTTATCCTCGGTTATAACTCCGTCTTTTATGAAGAATATTTTCTTGGCGTCCCTCAAACTCCACGCCTCGTGGGTGACCATAATGACCGTACGCCCGTCTTTTTCGTTCAGCTCCTTTAGGAAGGCAAGCACGGTCTCGGCGTTGGTGGAATCAAGGTTGCCCAGCGGTTCGTCGGCGACGATTATGGGCGGGTTGTTCGCCAGAGCCCTAATGATGCCGACCCGCTGCTGCTGTCCCCCGGACAGCTCGTCCGGGAAACGGTCGGCAAGCTGTTCAATGCCGACACGCTTGAGCAGTTCCATCGCCTCTACCTTGGCACGCTCCTGTGAAACCCCTAGGAACGACATCGGCAGGATTATATTTTGGACAACGCTTAGCGATGGAATCAGGTTGAATTGCTGGAAGACCATGCCCACGCCCACCTGCCTGTATATAGCCAGCTCCTGCTTGGAAAGAGTGGAGATGTCGCGTCCGTTAATTATGATCTTTCCGTCCTGGCTCTGCTCTATTCCTGCGATCAGATATAGAAGGGTCGTCTTCCCGGAACCGGAAGCGCCGAAGAAAGCGACATACTCCCCGGGGTTTATGTCGAAAGATATGTCCTTCAGGGCAAGGTATTCCGATGGCTTGCCGTGCTCATACCAGAAGTTTACGTTCTGCAGTCGGATTATTGGGTCCATATCGGTTATGCGATCTATTTGGCGAGGAGGCGGCTGACGAGTTCGACTATGTCCTTGGGCAGATTCTCTCCCTTGCGCAGATATATGTCGACGCCAGCCTCCTTGGCTTCGGCTTCAAATTCCTTTTCTGCGTGGTCGGAAAGCATGACTACCCTCGTCTCAGACATTAGCGGATCTGCTTTGATACGCTTCACGAAATCGAAGCTGTATCGCGGGTCGATGACGGTTCGGCCGCCGACCTTCTTCGGCAGGGATAGGTCGAGGAACACTATGCTGGGTCGCGAGGCGGGATCGACGACTGTGCGTTCGGCCGCATCCAGATCCGCAGCCACGGAAAGTTCGCAGCGGTCTTCGAACCCGTAGATCCAGAATATGTCATGGAAATATATCCTGATTACTTCGTCATCGTCGACGATCAAAACCTTTGTCTTCTTGTCTGCCATTACGGTTGCACCTTCTGCAGGAATTGGAATGTGTTTTCGAAATTATTGAGTATGACGTCTAGAATCGACTGGGATTGCTCGGAGACCACTATTGTCTGCGTCGGATAAACCGCCGTATTGGACGCCTGATCGGTCGACGATATCTGCACCCGGTACACCGCCCCCGGAGTCAGGTTGGGCACGATGACGACGTGGGTCAACGTGTAACTGGCAAGGTCCTGAATTGTATGGGAGAAGGTCTGCTGCGTCGAACCCACGCCTGAGTCGTAGTTAACTATCGAATTGGATGGTTTGTCGGTGCTCCATCCGACTATGGCTTCGGCAACATTCGGCGTCTGAGGGTCGATGATGGTCTGAATCTTTATATTGGATATCTTCGGGGGCGTCGTGTCCTTCAGTGTGGTAACTTTTATATTGTTCGCTGCGCTAACCGGATTGCCCTCGGCGGTTTCCCCGGAAGCCGAAACCTGATAAGTCTCCGCCGATGGGAGGTTCTGGACCTGCACGTCATGGATCGTGACTGGCGTATTGTCGGTTATTGTCTGCACCGTCCCCGTCTTCACATCCTCGTATTGCACCACCGAGCTGGTCAGCATGTCCGTCACCCACGTGACATTGAACCCGCTGGTCGTGACATTGGTCACGTCCGCGGTCACCTTCGAGGCAGCCGTCGTGAACGTTATATCCTTGCTCTTGCCAAACACTCCGGGGATGCTGAATGATTCCGCCATGATGTGATAGGTCGTGTTCGGAAGCAAATCAGTCAGATTTAAAACGTGGTCGGTTACCTTGTCGTTCACATCGGATGTCTGGGAAGGATACGGGGTCTGTGAGGTCGGGTCGTAATTGCTGCCGGCTGCATAGTATAGGACTGAGTACGAATTTATATTTGTCGTCCAGTCTACCTCGGCGCTGTTTTCGGTTACATTCGACACCGCCGGCGTGCTCAGGAACGGCGGCACAAGGCTCGGCAGCGCCGAAGCTATGCTGTTCTCGATCTCCTGCTGGAACTGATATGCGGTCGTCGGGCTGGTCGATGCCGCTGTGAGATATTGCGTCATAAAAGTGCCGGTGGAGGAAGTAGCCGTGTTCCCGGCGTTGTCTATCGCCTTTACGTAATAGCTGTAGTTCGTTCCCATCAGCAACCCGCTCAGAGTTATGGCGTGGGATGTGAGGAATGTCCCGTCAGCGGCGGCATAGCCGAAGTTGGTTCCGGAACCGTATTCCACGAACCCTATCGCCGATTTTGATGTATTAAAGGAAACGGTTGCATTGAACGCGGTCGAGGTCGCGGTCACGTTGGTGATCGTCGGCGGAGTTATGTCCGGGGCCGGCGCGCCACCGCTCGAGCTGACATAGATATACGTCTGCTGGCTACCAGAAAGCGTGGAGAAGGAACTTTCTCCAGAAGACCCCTCGACTCCTATGTTCGACTTGGAATGGGCGGTGAGATAGTAGGTTGTCGACGCCGTAAGTCCGGTCAGAGTAACGGCATGGTATGTCGTAAGAGTCGGATCTTCTGTCGTGCTAGAGGAATATTCGCCGCTCTCGATCCCGTACTCGACCCAGCTGGTCGAAGGCTTGTCGGTATTCCAGGTGACTATGGCCGAGGTCTCGTTCATTACAGGCACTTTGACATAGGATAGGACTGGCGGCGTATGGTCGGTCGTAGTGAATGTGTAATATTCGTTGAAATTGTTGTCGATGTGCATTATGTCGTTGGCGTCGTCAGACTGCAGGTAGTAGTAATATGTAGTACCTGGAATCAGGCCATCAATTGAAACCGTATGCTGGAATGGCGCCCCTCCACCGCCTACGAACGTGGACGTACCGGTTTCAGTCGCACCGACTCCTCCGCCGATCTGCGTAGGGTCGAAATAGTAAACATAGGAATCCGAGTCCATTGTGGTGTCCCAAGTCACAATAGCCGAAGTGTCGCCGACGTATGTCGTTGTGGCATCAGAGAATACCGGAGCCTGCGTGGTAAAGAAGAGGTCCGAGGACGAAGCCGCGTTTCCTGCAGCGTCCACAGAACTGGCCACATAGTGATACATGGTGTCCGGGGTAAGTTCGGTCAGGAATATCTGGTGCGCCGTGACCAAGGTGGAGCTCGATATACTGTCAGGATAAACTCCGGTGGAAGTGCCGTAAGACACCTCTGTGTCCGAAGGCTTATCAGTAGTCCAGGCGATACCCGCCGTGTCGCCGCTCAGGAAAGAAATATTGACGTTGGTGATCTGTGGAGGCTGACTGTTGGTTGTGGCGAATTGGTAGTATGCCCCGCCGTTCTTATCGACCGATACCAGGCCAGACGCATCTGTCGACTGTACGTAGTAATAATATGTCGTGTCGGGGACCAAATCCGGCAGCGACACCGAGTGGAAGTAGGGCGATGACGATCCCGAAACAAGGTCGGCGCTTCCGGCCGACATACTGAAAGAATCGGTGGACGTGGAATAGAACACATAGGAGTCGGAATCGGTGTTTGTATCCCAAGTTACGACGGCGCTCGTGTCTTGCGGGCTTGCCGAGACCAATGTTATTGCCGGGCCGCCGCCGTTTCCAGTCGAGGTTACGAACACTTGGGGCGTGAAGGCCGAGATATTCCCATTTGTGTCTTCCACCCTCATCTCATATGTATAGGCCGTCGACGGCATAAGCCCCGTGTCTGTATACGAGGTCATCCCCGCGGATGATATGGTCGCAAGCGGCGCAAAGGCCCCGCCCCCGACCGAACGGTATATGTCATACTGCTTGAAATCAGGCATGGTGCTGGTCGCCCAAGACACGTAAGCGCCATAAGCTCCCGTTTTAAGGTTGGTGATATCCTTGACCACCAGGCCTGACGGCATGGCCGGACCGGAGAACGTCTGGATATAATCGTTGCCGTACACGTCTTCCAACTCGACATAGACAACAGGAGTGCTAGTGGTGGTACTGGCGTTTCCGAAAGACAGGGCATGGGCCGATGTGTTTGTGGCATCCCCGCCGACCGCAACGAACGGCAATATCGAATCCGGCGTCGAAGCGGTGAACGGCGAGCTAGAAAGCCGATACGAGAAATTGGCATCGGCCGAGAAGTTGAAATTGACGATCCCCTGGCTGACGTCCATCGTGAGTGAGTTTACGGCCGGAGGATTGGTGTCTAGGACGAACGGGACGCTTGTTGCCGTTGCAATATGGTTGGCCAACTGATGGTCGTCCAGCGTTACGAGAACTTCCGTGTCAGTTGAATACTGCTGCCCCACGTCCGCCGACGAGTTCCAGACGATAGTGGATGTCGGAGAATAGTCGCCCTGAGGAAGCATGGAAATGTCTTCGGTCGGATCAGGAGTAATAAAGGTATTCATTGGGTTCCAGGTACTCCCGCCGTTAAGCGAATATTGATAGCTTGGCGTTACGGTCGATGTTGCGTGGCCGTTGGCAGCGTTGTCCGTCAGCGAATCTGAATCCATGCCCGAAAACTGGAACTGGACCAGATCGGGAGTCGAAGAGGTCCCGTGCTGCTCTAAGGCGGTAACACCAGTTCCCCCGCCGATATCCGCATTGAACTGCGGCGGAGCGTTGACGACGTATTTCACCGTCACATTGGATACGGTTGGCGTTGCGGCGCCAGTCGAACTTTCAGCGACTTTATACTGCCAATACTGCGCGCCGGTTTGAAGCGAAGAAGGGATAGCCACCCCCGAACATGCAACTACGGTCGACGAACCGTCCGGAGTCGTTGCGCATCCAGTGGTCGAGTCCGTAAGGCTGACCCAGCTTGCGTTGGATAAATCAGACGCGTTATCGCCTACGCGCACAGAAAGAGCTACCCCGGTGTTGGTCGGCACCGTCTCCGTCCAATCAATCTCCCCCACCGCATCGCTCGGATCGGTCGTGTTATACGGAGAAGAAATAACAGCTCCTGGCAGATATGCGTTATACGATATCGTCACGCTGTTTAAGGACGGCGTTATCGTAGTATTGGTCGTTGAAAGTGTGGCTTTATACTGTATGTAAGCATCTCCGTTAGTCACGCACCCGCCCGACGCGAGCGGTTGGCCGTTCGATATCTGCGAACAGGTCGACCAGTCGGGGGCATCGCTTGTATCTGGGTCGTTGAACGATCGGGCCTCCATAGTGAGGGTCTCGCCTCCGGTTTCATCCCACTGCATGCTCCCCCATGATACGGAATCGCCTATGTCTATCGGCGAAGACGTGAAGGTGCCCGTCGATGGATATGCGCTGAAGTCGAAACCCCAGAAATTGGAGCTGCCGTCGCCGGGTATGGCATAAAGATAATTTCCCGTCCCCGGATAGGCCAACAGACTCGAATACCCGCCGCTTGTTATATTGCCGGGCGCGTTGGGCATGATGTCCCAGGTATTATCGGACACGGTATAGCGCCACAGCGCACTGCCGCCGCCCTGAACCGCAAATATATAATCGCCGTCATTGGGGTAGATAAGGGATCCGCCAGATACGTCACCGGGGGCATTAGCCATCGAAGACCAGGTGCCGGCGGAAATGGAATATCGGTAGAAATTAGCGGTGCCGTCGCCGGGAAAGGCGTAAATATAGTTGCTATCGGGACCGTTAGTGATCTGGGGATATGCGCCGATGGTCGGAGGCGTTGGCAAGCCGCCCCACCCGCCGCCGATAGAATATACCTGGAACGTGTCTTGGGCGTATCTAGTGTAGTAGTCAAAGAGACCGTAAATGTTGTTGCCGGACCCAGGGTATGCGAGCGAACCGGCAATATTACAGAAATAACACTCGTTCGGACTGGCTAATTGGATCGTGGAATTTTGAGATATGGAATAGCCGAAAAACGGGGCCTGATATGTGTTTATCCTAGCGGAGTTGCCGATTACCGGCGGAAATACATATATATTGCCGTTGACGGTCACCGCGCCGCCGGCGTACGGGCCGCCGCTTAGATAATTCCACGAGCCGTTGTCATAGTCCCAATTCGGAGCATAAAGATTGTTGTTGTATCCGGACACAAGGTTTGTACTATTGCCCGGTATGTTGTTAACGGAGCTCCAACCGTTATCTGCGAGCGGCGAGTAGCGATAAAGAGTGGTGCCTCCACCGCCCTGCAGGGCATAGAGATTTCCATCGGGGCCCGGCGCAATGGTTCCCCCGCCGCTAAATCCGCCCGGGGCATCCGTCATAGTGGTCCATGTGCCCTGTGATATCGAATAACGCCATATGGCATTGCTACCACCTCCTTGTAGGGCATAAATATAGTCGCCCGTGCCGGGGTAGGTGCAGCTAGCGCCATCGCCAGGCGTGCCAGGTGGAGAATTTTGAAAGCCCGTCGTTCCGTCAGCGCCTCCGTCAAATCCATATATGCCGCCTTTGGCGGTGCAGAAACTATAACCAGTAGTATATTGCGAACGATTGTAGCCTACCGGATAAGCACTCCATGAATCATTGGATATGTTGTAGGCCATAACGTTTTCATCGTATGGGTCTCCGTAAAGAACCGCATCGGCATAGATAACACCTCCGCCTGAATAGGTGAGGTAATAATTATAATTCCATTCCGATTGGCCAATCGGACCAAAAGCACTCAAAGTGCTCCATGTCCCTTGTGAAATCGAATAGCGCCAAAATCCCGTACGAGCCAGACCAGATGGAGCCGCATAAATATAGTCATCTCCCGTGGAGATGAGATCATTCTCTCCTATACTGCCGGGTGCGTCCGGCATTTGAGTCCACGAATCACCAAGGACGGAATAACGCCAGAGCGAAGCGCTGCCCGCACCTTGTGAGACATAGATATAATTGCCATAGCCCGGATAGACCATCTGCGCATCCTCACCAAAAGCCACGGGGGTGTTTCCTATAGTCGTCCATGGCGGAGGCGAAGGATAGGCAGCGAGAATAACGCTCGACTGAGTACTGGATCCGTTCACTAAAGTATTTGAGAACGCCCCGGCATTGAAGTCGGCGCCGGACTGCTGTGTCACTGTTTTTGTGCCGATACTTAGACTTATATCAGTCGAGGCGGAGTAATTTGTCGAGCTTGCGAATTGGTTCCATCCGGATTCGTCCGCGGGGTGGGTCGCTGTATTTAAAGACGTTCCCCCACTCCAATCCTGCTGATTAAAGGTGTAGGTCTTCGCATCTGCGGGGAAGGTGCCAAAGACAGTTAGGAGCACAACTCCAGCAATAACCGCAACAGAAAGACCACCAGCCCTCACCCTCTTCATACTATGTTTAAATTATCCCCCTATATATAGTACGAAATCAAGTGTACATGCTCGCACAACGGCATTGCATAAAGAAGATTGCGTAAGCTTCCCGGCTTAATTGAGGCCAGCTATGTAATTTATGATATAATTTTCAGAAGATAACGACATGGATTGGTTTATAAAACTTTTCACCAGAGAAGAGAAGATCGCTGGACTAGAGGTCAGAGACGATTATCTGCGGATGGCTTTGTTGCAACCCGGGAAAATCGGGGACAAGCCCTCCACAGAGATAAGATTTCTAGGAGAAGAACCGTTGGACGAAGGCGTTGTAATCGGCGGTTCGATAAAGGACAAGGATAAGTTCGTTAAGTCAGTAAAAAAGCTGGTTAATAGGTCGCCTGTAAAGATAAGCTTCACGATGGTTTCCATCCCCGCTGACGGGGTGTATTCCAAGGTCTCTTCATTCCCCAAGACGATCATGGGCGATAAGCTAAAAGAATCGATGGATTTGGCTATGCAATTCCAGCTGCCGGACAAGCCCGAGGAGACTTATGCCAGTTGGGAAAAAATTGGGCCCAGCGACCGGAATGAGGTGTTGGTAGCGACTATATTAAAGAAACCCATAAACGAGCTTGTCGACGCCCTAAGCTCGGCGGGCCTGCGGGTCGTCGCCGTTGAATTCAGCGCTCTTAGCATATGCAGGTCTATGGATATAAAGGATTCCGAGACAGTTCTGGTTAGGGCGCCGCAAATCTCGGGCGTGGAAGTATTCATAGTCAAAAATAGATTACCCTATTTCGTTAGAGTTTTGCCGAAAGAATTTTTATCTTCAAAGGATCTGTTGGATAAGGAGGTTGATAGGATAGCAGATTTCTTCGGAGCAGATAAAGGCGATATCGACCGGAGGATAGACATAAGCGAAGCCAAAATTATTGATTCGCTATCCGGCAATCCGAAGATTGGCGAAAACTACGGCAAATGGCTGTCCAGCATCGGCATTGCGATGCGAGCAATGATCCCGCGGTCGGCGGACGACATGATCAGCCTGATGTCTGTAGGCACAGAGGACGCCTATGAATACCAAAAGGCCGTCGCCTTCTCCGAATTCATCCTAGAGAGTTCAATCGCCGTATCGCTGTTCTTCATCGCCGTCTTTATAATAGCGTTGGCATCTCTTTCGTCGTTCCAGCAATCCGTCATCAGACAGACAGCCTCGATTTCAACAACTCCTCTGCCGAATAACTCGGATCAATTACAGGCCCAGGCCGGACAGCTTAACAACACCCTAGCGATAACAGTGGGGATATTGAGGGGAACGGTTGATTGGTCTGCCGTCTTAAAGAAACTGGATGCGGACATAATACCCGGGATAACGTTGAATGGCATAAGCATGCCATCGCAAAACGGCACCATGTCGATCAGCGGCATCGCGCAGACAAGGGACATACTTAACAATTTCAACGCGACCCTAGAAGCCGATACTTTCTTGTCCAACGTCAATCTGCCGATAACCAATATCGATCAGTCCAATAACCTGCCATTCAATATCACCTTCACAATCTCCAATCCACAAGCACTTTACTATGCCCAGTAAGATCCAAACCATAAAGATAATACTTAGGAATGTGGCGGAGGCCTGCGCGGCCATAGCTGTCTGCGGGATTTTAGTGTCCGTATCCAGCAGCCAGATATCGAACATAGTCGGCTCCATCACCCAGGCCAGGGAAACATCCATGGAGGGGCAAGACCGGAGTGCTGCGATATCTCAGTTACAAAGCCAATTCGCGACCATCGATGGCAATGATGCAAAGATAAGCAATGCACTGATGCACGAAAACGACATCATCCCGTTTGTCGACGCACTGAACTCTCTTGCTAGCAAAGATTCCGTCCAACAGTCATATAACTTCTCCTCGCCCGCACCATATGCGTCTCAGGGGAACTTAAACGTTTACAGCATACCCTACAGCATAGGCCTTACCGGGAACGTAAACGCGTTCATGAAATATCTGAGCGACTTCCAGAGCCTGCCGTATTTCACCAACATTTCCTCGGTCAGTATATCGGCTCCATCTGGACTGGGGCAGAATTCCACTATGAACATGGCCGCAACCCTATACATACAACAATAATTCCATGCCAGATACAGACAATAAAATGAATATCGGCGCCCGGTTCAGCAACATAAACGGCAGGCAATTGATATACCCCGGCATATTGATAGTCGTGCTCGTATTGCTGTGCATGGCCTTCTATTCAACGGTACAATTCCTTAGCACGAATATAAATTCCGCGTTCACTCCCCCGTCGCAAAGCATCGTGGCCGCACAAACGCAGATACAGCAGGTGGATATGCAAGATTATGGCACGGTTCTGCAGAAGGTAGCGGCTGGCTTATCGGCTACGAGCTCATCGGCTGCAAATCCGAATGCATCGATACCATCGAATGCGGACGCAGCGAAGAAAGTCCCGTCGGCACTGGTAAACACAGGCACACCTAGCCCGAAAGTGAATCTATTGCCGTCGCCTCCGAATACATTAACGCCTTCGTCCGTCGCGCCGATTACGTTGACACCTACACAACCCTAGATCTAGGATCGCATTCACTGAGATATTTCCTGCCAAGTCGTGGTCGCTATCTGCCCGTACTCATTGGGCTGGTCTAATATGACGTTGACCTGGACTTCGATGCTGTTATTAGCGACGGCACCAGTCGAATTAATTACTATAGGGGTGGATGTCGATCCAGTATATCCTGGGCCATTAAGAACACTCACTGTGGCGCAGCCTGCCGGCGGCGTTCCGCAGCCATTGGATACGAAAGGTATCGTATAGGGCGTGCTGGTCGGTGCCGAATATGTATAGTTAACGGCAAGCTTTTGCAGGGCGTCCCTGGCCCCGGCTTCAGCGTATTCCTGTGCGGCCACCGTATTGGATTGATTGTATGAACTGGAAGATTCATTCAAAGACAAAGCGGTTATGCTGATGGCGACGATCAATATCAAAAGGACTATGACCAATATCGTCGTTAAAGAGGCCACTCCGTCAGAATTTGATTTATATATGCCCGCTTTTTTAATCATCTTATTAGCCTTAAATACTGTCTCTGCTCTAATGACTCAACTGGAATGTTGTCTGATTGGTCTGTGAATAGCTCCAGTCCGGACTGGAAGAATTGTACTGCACATTCATAGCCATCTGGACACTGACCACCGTCTCCCCCAGCGTACTGTTTGTATTCTGTATATTCGTGAAATTGAGGCTGGTCACGACCACGGAGGTGGATGTCATTGGTTCTGAGCTCGATGTGCAGGAACCTCCCGCTTGTCTATATACTACGCCGTTTATCAGACAATATGAGACCGATGCCCCGGATCCAGACACGATAGTGAGCGTGCTTGAAGATGTGCCAGCGGCGGATGGAACGGTGACCGTGCTGGCATAGCCGACATCCTGACCCACCTTATCCAAGACGAAACGGATATTGGAGTCCACTTCACTGCTTGAAGTTATCTGGCCTATCCCTCTATTAATGGAGGTAAGCGAGGCGACAAGCATGACCATGACGATCATAAGTATCGCCACATATATCAGGAGCTCCAACAGAGTAAACCCCTTATTGGACTTAAGCTTTCCCATATTCTGTTATGGGCTCCAGTTTACGACGACGTGGCTCACCACAGGAGTGGCTGACCCCGATGTGTTGCATGTGCTCGCCGAGCATATCTTGACCTGATAACTGAAGTATCTGTTGTTATTATTCTGGGAAGGACAGCTCAACTGCATAGGCGCCGCATTGGGATTAGGGGCATACCAATTGCTCGTGCCGGCGATACCAGTTAGACAAGACGGTCCGTAATAAGCCCATGTGCCAGTATTGCATGTCGGGTAGTTAGTCGCGCCGTTCGAGCACTTCGATGTCGCAAGTTGGAATCCGACCCATCCGCCAGTCAGGCTACCCTGCCAAGATATCGAATTGTACGCCGCCCCCAATGTCACACCCGTGTCGAATACGGCGGACTGCAGGGTGCCGTAGCTGGGGTACCCGCCGGTTATCTGATTCGCGCCCATGTCCCAGTTATTGCTTCCTGTGGCAAGCCTAGGATTGCCGGCGATGTCAGCTGTAGAATTCACATTATAGATATTGGAATCGCTCGTCAGATTAGCTCCCGTCGTGACAGTCCCCGTGTCGGACGATGACAACAGTAGATTCGGCGATGTGCCATTGGTGAATCCCACCGTCACACTTCGGAATGACGGGTTCGGGGAACTGGCGTCCTGGGATATATCGTCTTCGGAAGCGGCATTGAATGTCCCGGAGTAATCCGTGGTATCGCCGTTGGCTATAACATCCTTGGCGGTGAAATAGGAATCGTTGCTGTATATGCCCTCGGTATTTCCATAGAATGTGTCGTTATAGACATAGGCCGATGCGCTGCCCCCTATGTTCAGCCCGGCGCTGCTGGTGCTGTTCCAGTAATAGATCATATTGTTCCAGATATTCAATGTCTCGGAACTGGGCGGATTGTTGGCGATTATGCCCGCCGAACCCATGTCCGTGCCGATACCCCCGGAGTTCAAGCTTGCGCTTATTATATTGTCGGCGACATTGTAGGTTGACGAACTGGAGGTGTTTTGGAACGAGATGCCCGCAAGACCGGACGGATTGCCGCTGTCCGTGACCAATATTTGAAGCCCGGTTATGTTTACGTAGTCCGTGGATGCGTTGACGACGATCCCGTTATAGCCCGAGGGCGGCTGGAGGGTATAGGCATTATTGACCCAATCCCCTGAATTCCGCTGATTGGAATTTGCCTGAGTGGCGGTAGGCGCATAAATGTTTATATAGTTGGACGGTCTAGTGGTGTATCCGCTTATGGACACCTGTGCCGTATCGGGACTAGCTGAACTTCCGTTGCCGTCGTAGTAGCAGGGGATGTTCAAGACATAATTGCCGGTAACCAGATTGTTGGTATTCATGAAATTCGTACCACTGGCATTACTCAATGCGTTACTTAAAGAGGAGAAGGCATGAGCGATCGATACGACCGTGGAACTGCTGATATTGGCGGGCGCGGTGCCTGTGGCGGTCACAAGAGTCCATACGGTAGACGAAGTCTTTCCGGAAATGTAGGCGACCTGGTTGGTGTTGTACGTTACCGCATCGCCGACGCCCATGTCAGCCGTCGTCTGGCCGACAGAGAAAGTTCCGACTCCCCCGTTGGTAATGGTCAACGTGGGGTTTAAGTACATATGATTGGAGGTATTCTGTCCGACCGAATAATAGACTGGGGTCGCAATGCCGCTCAATGTGTTGAAGCTCGAATACGGAGAAGTCGAAGTACCTACGCTATTAACCGCATAACCCTCGTAATAGACGGTGGTGTTTTGAGTCAGGCCGGTGACCGACATGGTATAGACCCCCGTCGAAGTCGCCGCCGAATCAACGTTACAATTAGGCATTGAAGAAGACGTAAGTCCCCAGCACGTACCAACCGCCGTCAAAGCAGTCCCACCATTAGATGTCACGTTTGCTCCAAGCACCGCGCTACTAGTCGAGATGGAGGTAGCTGTTGGAGAGGTTAGAGTAGGAGTTTGAGCGGGAGGGCCGGCCGTCACAAAACTACTGGAAGTCGAGTATGACGTACCGGCGCTGTTCGATGCATAACCTTTGTAATAGATCGTGGTACTGGTTGCTAGGTTGGGAACGTTGACGGTAAAAGCTCCAGTGGAGGTGGCACCAGAGATAACCTGGTTAGACATAGATCCGCTGGAAAGGCCCCAATATATGCCGATACTGGTAAGCGCTCCACCCCCGTTTGCAGACACGGTGGCGCCTAAGGTTGCGCTCGTGGTAGCGATGTTGGTAACCGTGGGCAAGATAACCGTGGGCGGGATTACATTGAAATAGGTAACTATTGATAGGCTGCCATTAGTCTGGCTGGGCGCGCCAGTGCCCTGCGTCGTCGTTGCGCTGACGAGCGCCGATGAAATATATCCGGAACCGCCGCCCCCTCCGGCGCAGCCGTCGTTGTTTAGGTCGCCTCCTCCACCTCCCCCGCCGTAATAACCACCGCCCCCTCCGCCTCCGCCGTAATAGCCGGAAGTGGTGCCTCCGCCGTTCCCACCGGTTCCGGCAGCTCCGGCCGTACCGCTATTAGATGAATCGCCCGTTCCGGCAGCTCCGCCGGCTATTTGGGTTCCGCCGCCTCCGCCAGTGATGCCACCAGCGCCTCCGCAGGCAAAGCCGATCTGGCCGGATGCACCGCCTCCGGCGCCGCCAGGGACACCGCTTTCCCAACCGCCGCCATCGCCGCCTCCGCCGCCTCCTATGATAATCGAGTTTCCTTGAGAGAAAGTGTTAGCTGTACCGAACCACGTCATACCTCCTCCACCGCCTCCGCCGTAATCGTTACTGTAACTGGTACTTTGAGGGCCTCCCGTGCCCCCACCCCCATATCCGCCAGAGGCGTGGGCCGATCCACTAACCCCCACCGCACCGGCTCCGCCGACTACGTAGTAATAAGTCGTACTGGGGACAAGGCCGATCAGCGTCCCAACGGATGTTCCGCCTGGGCCGCCTTGGCCAGCGACATAGGGATTGCCTCCACCTCCGCCGCCGACCGCAGTTATAGTCGCCGAAGTCGCCCCGGCGGGTACGATCCAGGAAACAGTGGTGCTGGTGAATGAGTAATTGACGGTAGAAGGCACTATCGTGAGATATGGTGAATATCCGGTACCCAAAGCATTGCTCGCATACCCCTCGTAATAAGTAGGCACGCCCGGCGACATACCCGTAGCGGTGACCGTGTATGCGCCGGTGGAGGTGGCCGCCGAAGGAACCTGGTTAGTCATTTGAGTTGGAGATATGCCCCAATACACCCCTCTGGACGTGATCGGGAGGCCCCCTCCATCCACTAGGGTCGCGCCCAGCACCGCCGAGCTTGAGGCGATGGATGTCGAGGTCGGGGTGGTAAGGGTAGGCGTGCCGCTGGCTACGGTGAACGTGTTGAAAGCAATCTCGCTGGTCGTAGCCGATCCGGTCAAGTTATACGGGTCAACGTCGGCATAGATATTATAAGCGGTCCCGGCTACGCCGACGGTCAGGGACGCTTGAGCGGTTGAGGTCGTATTGCTATTCATGGAACCAATCACCTGAGTGGTACCGATCTGCGTTCCGCCGGAACTCGGATTGCCGTTGTAGAAATTAACCTCAGCCGGCGCATATCCATTTCCATACAACTCGAACCAGAACGCATCTCCGGAATCTACCGTCCAGGTTCCCGCCGTTCCTCCTGCGTTATAGGCCATACTGCCGCCCGTATAGTGTCCGCCGACGTCGGTATACAGACCTATGCAGCTTGTGTCGCTGGTGCAGTTATTGGCGTTACTTGTCACAACAAGCCAGTATTCCGTTCCGGCGGTCAGGGTGGGAGAGTTGAAGAAAGTTGATGTTGCAAACAGCGAGCCATTTGTTCCGAAAACCGCTTGGTTAAGGGTGGTGCTGGTCGCAAGCACGGTACCGCTGGGTTTTCCGGAACTGTTCGACTCTATATAATAGTTAACGTTCGGAAGATCACTGAACAGCACCAGGTTTACTGCGGCATTGGCAACAACTAAGTTTGCCGTAGGGGTAAACGGCACAGCCCACGAGGTGGTGGCGTCATCCCCTATGTAACCGTTATTCTCCGCGCCGTTGGTGGTATCAAAGTGATTGTCCTCCTGATACGGACTGCTCGGCCAGTTACTGCCGATATTACTCACAGCAACGGTCGTAGTGACGGTCTGGTTGTATGTCGGGGGATTAGGACTGAACGTTATACTTGAAGGACTGATCGAGAAATCGGGCACGGGCGCGGCCAGAACGGTTATGGAAGTGGAAGCAGTATTGTTGGTGTAACTGCTCTCGGGAATAGTCGAGCTTGCGTTAACCCAAGCATAGATGCTGTCCGTACCGGCTGAAGGAAGACTGAAGTTCGAGCTTACGCTAGCGGTAGCGTTTATGGCCAAGGAGGAACTGATCTGTCGCAAGGGACCCACCGCCTTACCTCCCGAGGAAGGGTTGCCGTTGTAAAACTGGACGTTGAGAGTCGGCTCAACATATAGCTCGAACCACATATTCTCGGCTATAGCGCCCCACGAGGCGCCGCTATTAGTAGAAACAGCTCCCGCTGAGCCGGAACTTGCGCCGACCCAACCGGCGTCATTGGAACCACTTGAACCGGCCCCCTCTACTTCAATCCAGTATTCAGTCCCTGCGGTAAGAATGGGAGGAGTCGGCCAGACTATGTTAAACCAGGTCAGACTGGTAGGTATGTTTGCCTGGGGTATGGTGGTACTCGCAAGGACGGGCGCGCCCGGGTAAGGCGCACCGGTATTTTGGATAATATTGAAAGTTATGGCACCGCAGGTGCCGGTGCAGTCCATATACAGGCTCATATAAGGGGCGTATGACGTCACCGTAGGGACGAATGATTGGGCTATCCACTGAGTTGCGTAGACGCCATAGGTACCGCTATTGGTGGTGTTGTAATACGTGTTCTCTACGGCAGTGCTCGTGCCGGTAAAAGGGGTATAGTTTGCCTGGCCTATATTGCTTATGACCGCCGTAGCGGTCGCGTTCTGGTTAATATACGGGCTGTTGTTGCTGAAGGATATACTCGAGGAGCTAAGGGTAAAGTCGGGATAATAGGCGCTCGTGGTGAAGGTCCCGTTGCTAGTGGTCGAAGTGCCGTAGCTATTCACCGCATATCCCACGTAATCGTAAAGGGTCCCCGCCGATAGGCCAGTTCTCGACTGGGTGAATGTCCCAGTCGACGTACTACCAGTGGCAAGACAGTTGGTCGTAGGATTGGGCGTTGTCCCCCAGCAAGTGCCTTCTGAAGTTATGACTGAACCGCCGCCATTCGTTATAGTTGCGCCCAAAGTAGAGGTAGTATAGCCGATCAACGTAGCTGTAGGGCTACCGATAGTTGGGAGGTTGCTGAATGTAGTGAAATTGGAACTTGGGGAATATGCCGTACCATAGCTATTCGTAGCGTAGCCGTCATAATAATATGTGGTGCTTGCGGTCAGTCCGGTGGTCGAATTGGTGAAAACCCCGGTAGTAGTGCTGCCGTTAGAAGTGCAGTTTGTATTAATAATCGTTGAATTGGTCGTACTCCAACAAGTGCCTTCCGCTGTTACGCTCGAATCTCCAGCGGCGGTTATGTTCGCTCCCAAGGTAGCGGTCGTCTGGGCAATGTTCGCCGCGGTAGGAGTGGTCAGGGTCGGGGCGGCGCTGAAGGTCGAAGTGATCATCTCGTCCAAAGTTGCGGTAGGATCGTCCTGAGCCAATGTTGCCTTGCCGCTAGAACTACCTCCAGCCACAGTGAAACTTAGATACAACTCAACGTATATATATTGCCCGGCAAGGATCGAAACCGTAGAGGTCGGAGTAAAAGTCAGACTTTCTTTGGTAAGACTTGAAGGTATGTTAGTAATATTCGACGAGCTTATTAATCCGGATAAGTTGGTAACCGAAGTCACGGTAGTCGAGTTGGCGGTCACCTTAAACACTTGAGCCCCGAGCACAGCGGTTCCGCTCGCGTTGGTGTCGTCGATACCGACGTTGATCGTCCATGCCGTTGCGGCATATTGTCCCGGAGTCTGCGCATCGAATATCCATCCCTTACTATCGGGCGACGTACTGGTCGCCCAAGTGGTACCGTTCGCGACAGCGACGCTCGGACTGAACTGCCAAATCGCAACGGTCTTATCGTTGGCGATTGTGGTTGCGGTATTGGCGGAGCCACCGATGGTCGTGGACAACTGGTGCACCGTTGCCGTGCCAGATACCACCGCCGAGGCGGTAGAGCGGAAATACAACGTCTGAGCAGCAGCGGCAATAGCCTTATTGGATGAAGGGTTGAGGATACTCGAAGATCCCAAACCAATTAAAACGACTGCGACTATAATCGCCGTGGACGCAACTCTAACAGCAAATCTGAAACGGTTATTTTTGAGGTAATTGATGCCTACTCTCATTTATACGTATTGCTTGTCTTCATTGCCCGCATGATAAATATCCGCACACAACGACACAACACTGGAAATCAAGCCAATGTTCATAATTCCGAGCCTCAATCGAGGTGCGACCAAAAATATTCTATTCATCTTTACTCGACTTTTCCTCACACAGTCAACCACAACTGTTTAATTCATTATACATTTTAATGGATACTCTATCTAACCTTCCCTGTGGAAGAACTAAAGGATCTGAATCGTGTCGCATTATCGGAATCTTTTAAGCCGCATCGACCACGCCCACGACAGATAGTCTTGAGCGGATGGTATTGGCGTAGGATGTGCGACCCACAGCACATTAACGTGGAGTTTTAAGAAATGGGCAGTGTAGCGCAGAAATAGTTGCCTTGTTATAATCGTAGTGCTAAGTTGTTGCAGGTATATTGCCTCCGTCGTTCAACGGATAGGACGCGAGATTGCGGATCTTGCAATAGAGGTTCGATTCCTCTCGGAGGCACACGTCGCATAAGCATGATAAATACCCATCAAATGTTGAAACGCAATAAGAGAATCGTTATCTCCGTCGCCATAGTCGTATTGGCAGTTGTGTGTGGATATATTTATTATCACTACAACGTGTCCACAAAAACCAATTCCCAAAGCCTGCCTGTTTTCCACGGGCCAAACGGAGCTCCGCACGTCGTTGGGCCAACAACCCTGCCGCCGAAGGAATAGTTTGATATTTATACCCAAAAAAGTAGAATCTTTATGTCTGGAACATCTTACCAGACATAGAAGCGAGTATCGTATAATGGCATTACCTCAGCTTTCCAAGCTGATGACAGGGGTTCGATTCCCCTTACTCGCTCAGATAGGAAAAACGTTATTCGACTTATCGTCATACGTCCAAAATGGTAGAATATTCACATGAATGAATATTTATCCAATAAAAAAATATTGATAGCTGAGGACGAGCCGGCGATGCTCAATGCCTTGGTCGATAAATTTAAGCGGGAAGGGTGTATAACCATACCCGCCGAAAACGGCGAGGTTGCATTCGATTTAGCTAATAAAGAAAATCCGGATGTCGTTCTGCTCGACATCTTGATGCCGAAGATGAGCGGCATGGAAGTAATGGCAAAACTAAGAGGAGAATCGGAATGGGGCAGGAAGGTTCCGATAATAATGCTTACCAACGTATCGCCGGATGAAAAGATAATGAGCGGAGTGGTCTCAGGCGAACCGGCATATTATCTAATAAAGAGCGACTGGAAGCTCTACGAAGTCGTTGAAAAGGTGGAGGACTGCCTAAAAAACCCGGCACACTAGTCCCATCACCGACGCGGAGCCGATGCTCCGAATAAACCCGTAAACGCTGTTTATAGAGAACGCGCAGCGGGTTTATTTGTTATAATTAAGATTGGTAAATATCTAAAAACGTCGAGTTAAAAAATAAAAATATGGAGCACGCAAAAGACAAACAAAGCGAGTTAACAGAGTCGAAAAAACTCGCCTTGCATTACATGAAAACACTAATCGATGTCGCTCAGGAGTCGTTTTTAATCCTTGGCGCCGATCTGAAGGTGCTTTCAGCAAATCCAACATTCTATCAAGCCTTCCAGGTCTCACCGGAAGATACAGAGGGCAAACCCGTCTATGCGCTAGGGAACGGCCAATGGGACATACCAGAACTTAGAAATCTAATGGGAAGCATTCTGCCCAAAAAGAAAATAATCACCAACTACGAAGTTACGCATGTCTTTGAGACTGTTGGCAAGAAAACCATGCTACTCAGCGCTAGACAGATAGATGCGGTGCAGCTTATCATCCTCGCCATAGAAGACATTACTACTAGGAAGGAACTCGAGAACAAGCTGGCCGAGAACGCTCAGGAATTAGAAATCAGAGTAGCCAAAAGAACAGCGGAACTTGATGACCGAGTCAAAGACCTGGAGACGCTGAACAAGACAATGGTAGGGAGAGAGCTAAAGATGATCGAGCTCAAGAAGGAGGTCGACGATCTAAAGAAATTGGTTCGTAACGGCAATGGGAATCATAATGGCCACAAAGAATGATTTTCCAAGCCCCCAAACCCCTTTATAAGTCGCTTTTTGACAATGCGCTCGATGGACTGGCTTACTGCCAGATGGTCTTCGACGAACAAGGCCATCCGGTCGATTTTATCTACATTGAAGTCAATAAAAGCTTCGAAAGGATAACGGGCCTAAAGGACGCTGAAGGGAAAAAGGTCACGGAGCTTATCCCCGATATCTTTGCATCTAATCCAGACTTGTTCCAGATATACGGCAGGGTTTCTTTGGGCGGAAAATCCGAGCGATTTGAGACATATCTCGAACAGCTATCAAAATGGTTTTTGGTCTCGGTATACAGCCCAAAAAGGAACTTTTTCTTGGCCGAGTTCGAGGACATCACTGAGAGCAAGCGGATAGAAAAGGATTTGGAAGATTCGCGTCTCGCCGCCCAAAATGTTTTTGAGGATTTAAGTGCCGAAAAAACAAAAATAGGGGCGGAGATGGCAAAAGAAGAAGCGATTCTGCTATCCATCGGCGACGGCGTCATTGTTACAGACGAAGGAGGAAATATTACATTGGTAAACAAAACGGCCGAAAAACTGCTTGGCGTAAACAGCAAAGAGGCTTACGGCAAAACCGTTGACGAAATAGTTCCTATCGAGGACGAGGGAGGAGTTCTGATTGCGGCGGATAAACGTCCGATGAGCGTGGCGCTTAAAACCGGCAGCAGTATCG
>Ga0181520_10005174_pt1 | contig 21038 bp, 16 predicted proteins | sample PEATcosm2014_Bin_29_FD_132451 | JGI IMG/M metagenome (GOLD analysis project Ga0181520, IMG submission 132451) | Peatland microbial communities from MTU Mesocosm Facility, Houghton, MI, USA - PEATcosm2014_Bin02_30_metaG | ecosystem: Environmental > Terrestrial > Soil > Wetlands > Peat | place... | reverse complement strand
GATGGCGGGCAAGATCCGGTAGATGCTGCCATCCGGGCCGCCGCCGCGAAAAAAGTCGCCTCCGATCTGCCGAAACTGGGCAAATTTGTGCCTTTCGACCCCGCCACAAAGATGGCTCAGGCGACGTCGGTAAATGCAAGTGGCGTCACCGTACGCGCCGTCAAGGGAGCCTTCACGGCAGTCGCGGGCATTGCACAAGCGCCGCCGGATGCGTCCACGACAGCCGACCAACTGGAGGCACGGGGCTACCGCGTGCTGGCCGTCGCAGTCGGCCCGCCGGAGGCGCTGAAAATCGCGGGGATTATCGCCCTGAGCGATCCGCCGAGAGCGGATTCGGCAGCGCTCATCGCCGAGTTGCACACCCTCGGAGTCCGCACCGTGATGCTGACAGGCGACGCCCCGGCGACGGCAGAGATCGTGGCCAGCGAAATAGGCCTGGATGGCGGTGTCTGTCCGCCCGGGCCAATCCCCGACGGGGTGCGTCCCGCGGATTTCGCTGTCTTCGCCGGCGTTCTTCCGGAGGGAAAATACAACCTCGTCAAGGCGTTCCAAAAGAGCGGCCATACTGTCGGTATGTGCGGCGACGGCGCTAACGACGCGCCGGCCCTGCGTCAGGCGCAGATGGGAATTGCGGTGTCCACCGCGACCGATGTCGCCAAGTCGGCGGCCGGTATCGTACTGACCAAGCCGGGCCTCGGCGGCATCGTCGCTTCGGTAAAAGAGGGCCGTGTGACGTTCCAGCGCATCCTGACCTATACACTCAACTCAGTTACCGGCAAGATCTCAAAGGTGTTCTTTCTGGCCGTAGGTCTGGTCATGACCGGGCACGCCATCCTGACTCCCATGTTGATGGTGATCATCATGCTCACCGGCGACATCCTCGGAATGTCCTTGACGACAGACAACGTACGGCCGTCCCCATTGCCCAATGTCTGGCGAATCGGTGCATTGACGATCGCGGGTGTTTTCATGGGAGTCTGCGAACTGATCTTCTGTACCGCCGTCCTGGCGATCGCCAAGTTCCGCCTGGGTTTTGGAATCGAGATGTTAAGGACCGTGGCCTTCGTGGTCATCGTTTTCGGAAATCAAGCCACCACATACACGAATCGGGAACGCCAGCGCATGGGGTTCTGTCGCCCTAGCGCCTTGCTCGTCGGGTCTTCTACCATGGATCTACTGATCGCCTCAGTCCTGGCTACTTGCGGAATCGCCATGGCTTCGCTACCCGTACTGGTGGTCGGAGCAATACTCGTAGCGGCGGCGGTCTTCGCATTCATCGTGGACTTTGCAAAGGTACCGTTGTTTAACCGTCTCAAGATTGCATAGAAGAGGAAGCGCGGTGCGAGACACGTTCGTCAATGAGCGGGCTGAGCTCTAACTCAGAGGCTGACAGGTCGCTGAAAAACGGCTGAAATGGTCCAGCCGCCGATGAACAGCGATAAACGCCGATTGAAGACAAAGTACTTATCCGCGTTCATCTGCGTTGATCGGCGGCCTATTTGCCTTTTTTCAGCATCCTGCTAGGGGCCGCCATGGACGCGTGGGCGCCGAGCAACAGTTTTCACGGCTTCCAGACAGTGGTGTGAACGGAAGAACCGGAGGGGCGCAGTACGTCCAGCCTCACTTGAATGGGCTTTACCTCGGTCATCCTGATGACTGCCGAGGCCCGCCCGCCCGGCTCAATCTCGGCCAACTTCGTCTCGAAGCGCTCTACCGGGATGCCGCCGAAACCATACACAACCGTCCTGAGGACATAACCCCGGAGCGCGTAGGCCGGCGTGGTGGCCCGGGCCTTCATTTGAACCTTCAGTTCCGCCTGGTTGCCGCTCACAGTGAAGAACTCTAACGGGCTGGATTCGGTCCGCAGGACGTCGAACGAAGGCTTGCGCTTACCGTACACGTCCACCACGCCGTGAACGCGCTGCTTCATCGCGCCCACGCCGCGGTCGCCAACGTGCGTGCGGTAATCGTTGTAACAGAAGAAGATCAGTCCAGCCACAAAATCCCGCTGCCGGAATACCTTGTCGTGGTTAAGCAGTACCGACACGCGGGCGTCATCGCCTTCCGGACGCTCTGGCGTGCAAGCGCAGTAACCGTATTCCGAGATGACCACGGGCTTTCCGGGAAAAACTCGATGGATCTCATCGAGGACGGTCCCGAGGGTTTCGATCGTGCCCGGGTGCCATGTCCCGATGTACTCGTTGCACATCACATAGTCCATTACGCCCGAAACATCCTTTTCGGGTGTCGTAAAGAGCGAGTTGGAGGCGTAGGAGACCAGCCGCTTAGGGTCCAGCGTTTTGCATTCTTCGTACATGCGCTTGGCAAACGCGTAGGCTGGGAGATTCTGACCGCCGATCTCGTTGCACACCCCCCAGGAGAAAATACAGGGGTGATTGCGGTCGCGGACGATCATCTCTCGCAGTTGTTCCAGGCCGTTGTTCATGATGTCCGCGGAAGGCTCTTTGCTCACGCCTTGGAACGTGCCGGAACCCCAGGTAGGGACTTCGGTCTGAATGAACATTCCATGGCGGTCGCACCAGTCAAGCACGGCTCGGTCCTGCGGCCAGTGAACACGCGTATAAACGCAGTTTAATTCCTTCATGTCGGCTAAGTCGTGCTCGATCCAGTCGAGGGGCTCGGCCATTCCGTACTCCGGGTTGCTGCCGGCCATCCGCTCCACGCCCATCAGGCGGACCTTTGCGCCATTGAGATAGAATGCGCCGTCCCGGATCTCGATTTTGCGTATTCCGAAGATCGTATCTAGCGAGTGCCCCCCTTCCAGTGCGGCGCTGAGGGTATAAAGGGCGGGATGGTCGACGTGCCAGAGCCGCGGTTCCCGTATAGTCGCCGCCGATAGCGCGATGGTCTTCGTCTCGCCCGCGGCCACTTGCGCCGGCTCCGACCCAATCGCCGTGAAGACTGTATTTCCAGAGGTTTCGTCGATAACACGGTAGTCCACGCGACCGTTCCAGGTCTTCTGCGACGTGTTCCGTACCACCACGGAAACGGCAATCGATGCGGTTCCAGCGGACAGATCGGGTTCAGCGTCTACATCGAGGTGTTCGATGAATACCTTCGGCGTGACCCGTAACTGTACTGGCCGATAGATACCGCCATCGTGTGCCCAGTCGCTCGAACGCCCGCGCGGCAGCATGTGCTCGTTGAAGGCGTTGTCCACTCTCACCACCAATACGTTCGGCGCGCCGTATCGCAACAGACGCCCAATGTCTAGCGTGAACGCCGTATAGCCCTTGCCGATATGCCGCCCGGCTTCCTTCCCGTTCACCCAAACGGTCGCCGTATGAAACACCGCTTCGAATTCCAACCGGACCGCGCGGTCGGACCACGCCTGTGGTGCTTCAAAGGTTCGTTTATACCATGCCAATCCCCGGTACTCTGTATTTTCCGGCTCGACCTGCCAGGTGTGGGGGACCCGTACTTCCCGCCAACCGGCGGCCGGACCTTCCGGGAGGGGCCACCCCCCTTGCTCGCCTTTTCCGTCTGGATCGAGCCGGAACAGCCACAAACCGTCAAGAGAAGTGCTCTCGCCGTTGGGACCAGGTGCGACAGAGGATACCGGGGCGGCTTCCGATGGGGAGCCGGCCAGGAGTGGAACGGCCGCGCCGGTAGTGAAGAAGCGTCGTCGGGTCAACATAGGTCACCTCAAGCGAAACATGGCAGCCGATAGACTGTCAATCCATAGGGACTGACTCCGAGGTTTGGCCGCGCCCTCACGCGGGCCCGGAGGCCCAGCACCGCGCTCCGCGAATCTTGCACAAAGGACGCGGCTCTGACTGCCTTGTCGAACCACCGGAAGCATCCGCATTGGTGAGTGGTCGCTATTTGGAATGACCCAGGAAGCATACACTGAAGAAGTACATGTGCGCATCGTGGTCGATGCCGCTGATGGGCCGGTTGGGGCCCGAGTCACGAGGAGAAACGATGAACCCCAGAAAACTCTTCCTGCTGGCCCTGGTTGTGGCCGCATCGCGCGGCTCGGCGCAGCCGCCGCCTCCAGACACACTGGTTTCGCCGGAGGTCCAACCGGACCGCAGGGTCACCTTCCGCGTTCGCGCCCCCAAGGCCGCTCAGGTCACGCTCTTTGGCGCCTGGATGCCGCTCGGGACCGAAGAGCCGATGACTAAGGATGCCGACGGCATCTGGAGCGTCACCGTGGGCCCGCTGGCGCCCAACGGCTATCTGTACACGTTCACCGTGGACGGCGTGACCGTCGCCGACCCGGTGAACCCCGACGTCAAGCTGCGGCAGCGAACCTCCGCAAGCCTGCTGGAGATTCCCGCGACTCCGCCGGCACCGTGGGAGGTCCGGGACGTGCCTCACGGCAGCGTGGAACTGAGCTGGCTGAAATCGAACGTGTTGGACGGCTCCACGCGCCAGGTGTTCGTCTACCTGCCGCCCGGTTACGACAAATCGACCGCCCGCTACCCGGTGTTCTATCTATTCCACGGCAGTGGCGATGTGGCGGCCAGTTGGACCCAGGCCGGGAAGGCGAACCTGATTCTGGACAGTCTCATCGCCGAGAAGAAGGCCGTGCCTATGATCGTGGTGATGCCGCTCGGCCATGCCGTGCCCTTCGGCTCCGCGCCGGCAATACAGGCGAAGAATATGCCGCTGTTCGAGGAATACCTGTTCAAGGAAATCATCCCCTGGGTCGATGCCAGGTACCGCACCGCTTCCGGCCGCGAGAACCACGCCATCGCCGGTCTTTCGATGGGCGGCGGGCAGTCCTCCAACATCGGTTTCGCCCACCTGGACTACTTCAGCGCCATCGGGATCTTCAGCTCATCGGGAGGCCCCGAGTTCGCCAACCGGTTCAAGGAACAGCTTGCCGACCCGAAGGCGACCAACGCCAGGCTGAACGTGCTCTGGATGGGAATCGGCAAGCAGGACGCCGGTTACGAACGCGCCAGGCAGTTCTCCGAGATGCTGACGAAGTACCAGATCAGGCACACCTTCCACGAGACCGAGGGCGGGCACGTTTGGGCTGTGTGGCGTTGGGCCTTGAACGAATTCACGCCACTGCTGTTCCGTCCCTAAGGTGAGACGCTGCCGAACGCCAAGGGCGTCCTGTCGCATCGCGCGCAATACCGCACGCCGAATTACAAGGAAGGTCGCACTGCCGTTCGGGAGCCTCCATCGGCGTCTGAAGTCACGGAGCGCTCGGACGGCTATCTCGTGGGAAGCCCGGTATAAGATGAGGACGTGAACCTTCCTGTGAACCCACCGGTGTTGCCGATGCTGGCAAAGCGAGTGGATGAGCTGCCGGCCGAGGGCAAGTGGATCTTTGAACCGAAATGGGACGGCTTTCGCGCGCTGGTTTTCCGGGACCGCGACGAACTTGCAATCCATAGCCGGGATGAAAAACCGCTAAACCGCTATTTTCCTGAGATTGTGGAGGCGCTCGAGTCTCAATTACCGCCGCGCGCCGTGCTCGATGGGGAAATCGTGATTGCGCGCGGGAGCGTGCTCGATTTCGAGGCGCTTCAACTGCGGCTGCATCCGGCGGCATCGCGGGTCAAGACGCTAGCTAAGCAGACGCCGGCTTCGATTGTCTTCTTCGACTTGCTTTCGGACGGTGAGCGGGATTTGCGGAATGAGCCCTTCGAATTACGAAGGATGATGCTTGAGGACATCCTTCGGAACGCGGCGCCACCGGTTTACATTACGCCGGCGACACAGGAACGGGCCACCGCCTTGGACTGGTTCCGGCGATTCGAAGGAGCAGGCCTGGATGGCGTGATGGCCAAGCCGGCTTCGGGAAACTACCAATCGGACAAGCGGGTGATGCTCAAAGTGAAGCACGAGCGGGAGTGCGATTGCGTAGTAGCGGGATTTCGCTGGTACAAGGGCGCGGAGAACGAAGCGGTCGGCTCGCTGCTGCTGGGGCTTTATGACCAGGCGGGTATGCTGCAGCACGTGGGTGTGTGCGCGAGTTTCACAGCGGAGAAAAGAAGGGAACTGCTGCACCTTCTGGCGCCATATCGCGCGAACGCATTGGAAAATCACCCCTGGAAGGAGTGGGTTGGCCATCTGACGGCCGACGGAGAAACGGGTGGCCGTGTCCCGGGGGCAGAGAGTCGCTGGAGCCGCGGCAAGGATCTTTCCTGGGAGCCGCTGAGAGCGGAGCTCGTGGTGGAAGTGGCGTACGAGCACATGCAGGGTTCGCGTTTCCGCCACATGGCACATTTCCGCAGGTGGCGGACGGATAAGAGACCGCAAGACTGCGCGTATGAACAGTTGGAAGTCGTGCCGCCGCATGAACTGACTACGATTTTCTCAGCCGCGCGGTGAGTGTTCGGAAGAGCTGTCAGGTGGCCTTCTTAGAACCACGGCCAGCGCGCAATTCGCGCCACTGGCGGGTGGGATCGTCATCGGGATCGGGCGTTTCCTGGCCAGGCCGGATGTCTTCGGGGACGTGGCGCAGGTTGACGCGAATACGGGTCCAGGTGGAGGAGCGGCCGCGCATGGAGTCGACCAGCACGTCGTCTACGGCGAGATACGCGGCGGGAGTGGGGTATTTGGCTTTCCAGCGTTCGAGGCCGGCCAGGGCAGCGTCCCGATCGGGCGAATTGGCGACGGTGATGAGAGGCATTTTGGCGCGCGGCTTGGAGGCGGAGCGAGAGCGTGAAGGTGCGACTCGCGGCTCCTCTCCCTCTGCGCGGCGAAAGTGAGGCGGCCAAGGGGCATCGGCGAGGCCCTCGGCTTCATCTTTGGCGGTGAGTTCCATGAGGTCTTCAAGCGAACCAGGGTGGCGGTCCATGCCGGCATGCGGGTCGCCAAGAGTCAAGAAGCGCTCGGGCACGGTGAAGATGGTGAAGTCGGCGGGGTCGCAGTCCGGGACCTCACGCCAGTCGAGGGGTGTGGAAACGCGAGCGTCGGGGAGCGGGCGGACGGAGTAGGCAGAGCAGGTGGTGCGATCCTTGGCGTTCTGGTTGTAGTCGAGGAAGACGCCGTGCCGCTCCTCTTTCCACCACTTGGAACTGGCGATGTCAGGCCGGCGTCGTTCGACGGCGCGCGAGAGTGCCACGGCGGCGCGACGCACTTCGGCGAAGGTCCACTTGGGCTGGATGCGGACGTTGATGTGCATCCCGCGGGAACCACTGGTTTTGGGCCAGCCTTGGAGGCCCATGTCGGAAAGGAAGGCGTTGACTTCGAGCGCGACCGTGCGGACGTGCTCCCAGGGAACGCCGGGCCCGGGATCGAGGTCCACGCGGAGTTCGTCAGGATGATCAAGATCGCGCGACCGGACCGGGTGGGGATGGAGTTCAATGCAGCCGAGGTTCACTATCCAGGCCAGGCCGGCAGCATCGTCGACAACGACCTCTTCCGCGGTACGACCTGAGGGGAATGATAAAACCACGGTGCGGAGCCAAGGGGGGCGCTCCTTCGGCGCACGCTTTTGATAGAACGCTTCGCCTTCAGCGCCGTCGACGAAACGCTTAAGCACGACGGGGCGGTCGGCGATGCCGGCCAGAGCGCCGGGGGCTACCGACAGGTAGTAACGCACCAGTTCGAGCTTGGAGACCTTCACGTGTCTGGAGAAATAGAGTTTATCCGGGTGGGTAATGTGGATCTCGCGCCCATCGATCACAAGGACTTCGAAAGCGTCTGGTGTCTCCACAAAAACAGCCTACATCATCGGGGGACGGCTGAGCACAGCACCGAGAGTTACCAGGCCGCCAATTCCATCACCAACCTGAGTTGGGTGTGAACGCGTGTGTGAGAGCCATACCCGCCGCTCGCCTCCACCAGCGAAATGCTATCTATCTGTTACAATGGCCGCTCGGTATAGACGCCATGCAAGCCGCTCTCTGCGCGGGACTTCGGATTCCGTACGATATCGCGTTGGCCGGGTGCGGCAATCTGAATTTCTCGGATGTTCCCCCGGTTCCGCCATCGACCATCGACCGGGTTAGCCGGATAATTTGGACGCGCGCGGCGAGGCCGGCTTCTTCTCCGATTGAATCCCAGCCGCCCCGCCCGCGGACCGCCCTGGTGACGCCGCGGCTTGTCATGCAGGCATCGGCGAATATAGAGCATTGGTCTCTGAATGGAATTGATCCAAAAATTGGATAATAAAACTATGCCATCGAATTTCAAAAACGGGACGCCTGGCTCTACGCGGCGCGGCATGATGCGGAATTTCGCAGCGGCATTGGCGGTGAGCGGCGCTCTGCCGGCATCCCACGCGGCCGAAAGCGCGGGCAGAATGAAGATCACGGAAATCAAGACTTTCGTGGTCGGCAATCCTTGGAAGAACTGGGTCTTCGTAAAGGTCAACACGGACGCCGGCCTGGTGGGATGGGGAGAAGCCACCGGCGGGCTGGAGACCAAACCTCTCGAGGCCCAGGTTCACGAGCTTGAGCGGTTCGCAATTGGCGAGGACCCCATTCATCCGGAGCGACTGTGGGAGAAGATGTACAAGGGGCTGTTCCTGGGCAACAACGTGGCCATGAACGGCATCGCCATCGCGTGCTGGGATATCCTCGGGAAGAGCCTCAACGCCCCCATTTGGAAGCTCCTGGGCGGCAAGCAGAATCCTTCGCTCCGGGTCTACGCCAACGGCTGGTATAAGGGGCCCCGGGAACCGGCGGCTTTCGCGGAAGAGGCCGCGCGGGTAAAATCGCTGGGCTATACGGCTCTGAAATTCGACCCGTTCGGCAGCACGTACCGCTTTTTCGACGCTGGAGAAGAGAAGAAATCCCTGGCCATCGTAGCGGCGGTCCGCAAGTCCGTGGGCGACGACATGGATATCCTGATCGAAGCGCACGACCGCTTCGGCGTCTCGACCGCCATCCGCGTCGGAAAAGAGCTGGAAGAATACCGGCCCATGTGGCTCGAAACCCCGGTGATGTCCACAGACATCCAAGCCACCCTCGAAGTGGCCCGCTCCATAAAGGTTCCGGTCGCCACCGGAGAGCGCTTCAACCGGCTCAGCCAGTTTCTGGAGCTGTTGGCGGGCCGCGCGGTGGATATCGTTCAGCCGGAGACTCTGGGCATCGGTGGTATCGGCGGCGCGCGCAAAGCCGCTGCCATTGCCGAGGCGGCGGAAGCGTTCGTCGCCCTGCATCAGGCGCAGAGTCCTTACAACACCGCGATCAACGCGCACATCAACGCCAGCATCCCGAATTTTCTGATTCAGGAGTGCTTTGACGACTTCCTCGAGCCGTGGGTACACGAGATTATGCAGGGCGTTCCGCAGGTGAAAGCCGGCTACCTGGAGCCGTCCGATGCTCCCGGCATCGGCGTGACCTTCGACGAGCAGGCTATGGCTAAACACCCCTACGGTGCGAACAACTTCCTGAGGCTGTTCGAAAACGGCTGGGAGAAGCGCACCGGCGGAATACAGAAATAACGAATCGCGCGAGCCGCCCCCATGGCGGGCCAACGGCAATAACGGGAGGAATGGACAATATGGCAGACTCGAACGATAGGCACAGCCCCGGACGCAGGGAGTTCTTCGAGAAGATTGCGGGTGCGGCGGCCGCCAGCGCCTTCTCCGGAGCGCTTCTGGCTGGCGGTCCACTCGCGGCCGCGCCGCCGGCCGGTCAGGCTGGGAAGGCGAAACAGCCTTTCCGCGGTGTGTTCACCATCCCCTCGACGCCGTTCAAGCAGGATGGAGAAATCGATGTCCCCAGTTTCCGCCGGATGATCGATTTTTGTATCGCCTGCGGTGCTCATGGGTTGGTCTTCCCCGTCAACGCCAGCGAATGGTCCGTCTTGAGCGACGACGAACGGTTCCAACTGGATAAGGTGCTGGTGGAGCAGAACGCCGGCCGCCTGCCGGTCATTATCGGCGTCGAGGCCGCTAGTCCCGAGTGGGCCGCCAAGTTCGCCGCGCACGCCCGCGAGATCGGCGCCGATGCCGTGATCGCCATGCCTCCCCACGGCGAGACTTCGCCCGCGGTGCTGTTCGATTATTACCGCAAGATCTCCGAAGCGGCCCGCCTTCCGGTGTTTGTGCAGGATCACGACGCCCCGGCCGGGACGCCCATGCCGGTGGATCTGCTGGGAAGATTCTGCCGCGAACTCGAGTACGTGAAGTACATCAAGGAAGAGGCGGGTCCGACCACGTTCAAGATCACGGCCGTGCTCAAAGCGGCTGGTGGCTCCTGCAAGGGAGTATTCGGCGGCGCCGGTGGGCGCTACCTGATTGAGGAGTATATGCGCGGCTGCTGCGGCCAGATGCCCGGCTGTCATGTGACCGACGTCGTGGTGGCCCTGTGGAACGCCTTGGAAAAAGGGGATCAGGCCCGGGCGATGCACATCTACAAGGAGATGGCACCGCTGTTCATGTTCGAAACCCAATTGAGCGGCTGCTACAAAGAAGTGCTGTATCGCCGCGGCGTGATCGCCTGTCCGCTCAAGCGGAACGGCGCCATGCCGATGGATGAGACCGCATCCAAGTACCTGGACCAAATTCTCAAGGACCTGGAACCGCTGATGACCGTCAAGAAGCGTAATTCCTGAGGGCGCCGCACCGTTTCCGCTCGCGCGCTCTCCGGAACATCGAATCCTTGTCCTGTTTGCGCTATCATGTAGCCTTCCGGAGGACCATGAGGCTAACGTTCTGGGGAGCCGCCGGCGAAGTCACCGGGTCCATGCACCTGGTGGAATCCGCCGGGAAACGCATCCTGCTCGATTGCGGCCTGCACCAGGGGCGGCGCAAGGAGACCGATTGGAAGAATCGTCACCTGCCCTTCCCCGCCCCGTCCATCGACGCCGTCGTGCTCTCGCACGCGCACATCGACCATAGCGGCAACCTCCCAACCCTGGTCAAAGACGGATTCACCGGCCCTATCTACTCCACGCCGGCCACTGTCGATCTCTGCAACTGGATGCTGCGCGATACGGCGCACATCCAGGAGAAAGATGCTGAGTTTTTAAACAAGCGGCGCGAGCATCGCATGAAAGCGGGCCTGGACCACACCACCGTCGAGCCGCTCTACACCATGGAAGACGCCGAGCGGACGTTGCCTCATTTCCGCATGGTTTCTTACCATACCCCACAGGAGCTGGCGCCGGGACTCCGCTACTCCGCCTACGACGCCGGCCATATCCTGGGATCCTCGGCCGTACTCCTCGAAGAGAGTTCCAACGGCGCACCCGTTCGACTGGCGTTCTCCGGCGATATGGGCCGGCCGCACGTGCCCATTATCCGCAGCCCCGAGCCGCCGCCCCAGGCCGATTACCTGATCCTCGAAAGCACCTACGGCGGACGCCTGCATAAGAGCATCGATCACGTGATCGGCAAGCTGGCAGACGTCGTGAACCGTACAGCCCGCCGCGGAGGCCGCATCATCGTGCCCTGTTTCGCCGTGGGCCGCACCCAGGAACTGGTCCTCCTGCTGCACCAGTTGGCCGCCGAGAAACAGATCCCCGCGATCCCCATCTTCGTCGACAGCCCGCTCGCCGTGAACATCACCGATGTGCACCGCGCACATCCCGAGTGCTTCAACGAGGAGACGAATAAGTATATTTTAAATCATGAAGATCCATTCGGATTCAGCCGCCTCGCTTATGTCCGCGAGGCGGCCGAATCGAAGCGCCTCAACGACCTCCACCGTCCCCTCGTGGTCATCTCCGCCTCCGGCATGTGCGAGCAGGGCCGCATCCTGCACCACCTCCGCAACGGCCTCGAGGACCCCCGCAACACCGTGCTCATCACCGGCTTCCAGGCACAGGACACCCTGGGACGCAAACTCATCGAAAAGTGGCCCGAAGTGCGGATCTTCGGTGAGCCCATGCGGGTCCGCGCCGAAATTTCCAGCCTGGATGAGCTCAGCGCCCACGCCGACTACCGCGAGCTGCTCGACTGGCTGCGGCCGGTGGCGCACGGGCTTCGGCAGGTCTTCCTGGTCCATGGGGAACCCCAGCAGGCGGAGAGTTTCGCCCAATTGCTCCAATCTACCTGTAATTTAAAGGTAGCTATTCCTTGTCCTGGCCAGGTATTCGAGCTTGAATAGACGAAACCCGATGGCCCAGGCTAGCCATCTATACTGTAAGATGTTCGCATAAGGAGAGAACGATACGTGAGTCCCACACCGACATACAAAGAGGAGCCACCGAAATCCGGGCTGATGACGGCACTGGTCGCGGGCGCGATCATCGCTCTCGTGGCAGCCAACATCTACCTGTACGTGCAGGTCGATCATGTGCGCAGCGACGTGCACGACCAAATGACCAAGATGCACGATTCGATCATGGCCGAAGTAGCCAGTTTGCGCGATTCCTCGTCCGTCACGACCGCTTCCACGCAGAAACACATCGATACGCTGAAGGAAGAACTCGAGACCGCCCGCAACCAGGCGCGCACGATGTCTAGCCAAGCCAAGGCCGAAGCCGAGGCGCGCGCCGAGCAGCTTGCCAAGCAGCTTCAGGCCGAACAGGCCAAGACCACCCAGCAGGTGCGCACGGAGATCAGCGGCGTCAAACAAACCGCCGATACAGCCAACGCCAAGCTGGCGGATGTCTCCACCGATGTGGGCAACGTCAAGACCGATCTAACCTCCACTAAGTCCGAACTGCAGAAGACCATCGCCGATCTGAAATCGGTGCGCGGCGACTTGGGCGTGCAGAGCGGCCTGGTGGCCACCAATGGCTCCGAGCTCGCGGCCTTGAAACGCCTGGGCGAGCGCAACTACTTCGAGTTCAAGCTGGGCAAGAGCAAGCAGTTCCAGCGCGTGGGCGACATCACCCTGAAGCTGCGCGATGCCGACCCCAAGAAGAACCAATACTCGGTGGACGTGATGGCGGACGACAAGTTGACCGAAAAGAAGAACAAGAACCTCAACGAGCCGGTCCAGTTCTACACCGCCAAGGGCGGCCACATCCCTTATGAGCTGGTGGTCAACCAGGTCCAGAAAAACCTGATCGTCGGCTACCTGTCTACACCCAAGGAAACGACATCGCGTTAAGGAATACGGCCGGACCGTGCGGTGCTCATAACGTGCCGGCCTCCGTTTTTTCCACCAGCCGCTCCACGTCGATCCCGTAAATCGCCGGCTTACCGTCGCGGTCGGTCTGGAAGTAGATCTTCTGGCTGTCGGGCGAGAACACGGGCGCCACCGTCTCGGGATGGCTGGCGCGGTGCTCGCAGAGGGTCAGTTCCCGCCGCGTAACCCGCAGCAGGATCAGCACCACGGGCGAGGCCGCGTTCCGGCTGGCGCCGACGAACACCGAAGTGTCGCGGTTGAATCCTAAATCGACGAACTGGCTGGTGCGCGCCACCAGCCGGTCGGTCTCGGCTTCCGGAGCATATTCCCGTATGGCGTTCAATTGCGTCGGATCGGAGGGGAAGCTGAGATACAGCACCGTCTTGCCATCCGGCGCCCAGTTAGCCGGGCCAATTCGTCCCTCGGCCAGCTTAAGCCGGCGCTTGGATTTCCCCGTGCCATCGGCCAGCCACAAGCCCTCATCCCCCTGCCGGTAGAGCACCTGCGGACGTCCCGGCCGGGCAATCGGATCGGCCATCTGAAACGGCGCATCGAGCACCGTGCGAACCTTCGCGCCGGCGCTGAGGGCCGCCGTCTGCAACCGCGAGCCGTCGCCCTGCTTCTCGATAAAGTAGACGTGCCCGCCATCCCGATCCACGCTCGCGCCCGAGCCGGGCTCCCATCCCCCGGCAACCTGGCACACTTCGCGCTCACGGGGCGTGGCCAGCGCCGAGACCCGCAGCGACCGCCCGGCGAAGAAGCAGAATTCGCGGTCCCCGGCCGTCAGCGCCAGCGAGCTGCCATCCAGCCCTTCGGCCTCGGTCAACTGGCGCATCCCGGCGTTCTTCAGGTCCATCAGAAACGCTTGTGGCGATCCGGAGCGATCGCAGCAGAAGAGCAGATCGGAGCCGGTGTGCGTGATGGAGCGGTTATACCAGGCCGTAAGCGTGCTTGCGTAGGAAGGCGCGGTGAGGCGATAGACCTCCAGTTCCGTGGCGGCATCCGCGTACCGCTTCACGTCGGGGGGAAATGCCGCGCCCTTGGATTCGGCGGCGATCATGCGCGCCGCGGCGGCGCCGGACGCGAGCAGCAGCCGGCGTGAAAAACGGCCTGCGATCCCGGCCATATTGACGATGGTAGCAACACCGGCCGCCCGGCGGCACCGCCAGAATCGAGCGGCCTATCGCGGCCCCTCGCCGGGCGCGCCAAATCGCTGGCGCTTGAGTGCGTACATCTTGTGGTCGGCTTCGTCCAGGGCGTCGCGCAGCGGGCGGCCATGTGCATCGGCCGTGCCCCAACTGAAGGATATGGGAAGCACGCCCAGTCCGCGCACACGGAAATCGCGCAGGCGCGCCTCGATCCCCGTCATGCGTTTCTCGGCCACCGCAAGCCGCTGGTCGTGAAACAGAACCACGAATTCATCCCCGCCCCAGCGGTAGGCCTCGTCCTCATGGCGGATGGAGGCGTGCAGCAGATGGCCGATATTGCGCAGAATCTCGTCGCCGGTGAGATGGCCGTAGCGGTCGTTGACGTCTTTGAAATTATCCATGTCGCAGACCGCCACCACGCCCTCGAACCTGGCCGGCTCTTCCACCCGGCGCGCCAGGGCGGCCTGGTTTAACAGGCCCGTCAGGTGATCCAGGGCGAAGTTCTGCCGGCTCTCGCGGCGCAGGTGGTCGAGTTCGCCGCTCAGGTCGCGCAACCGGTCCATCTCCGTTTCGCCCCACATGGCCATGGCACTATAAGCCAGCACGCTGTTGAGGATGAATTCGTAATGCGTGTCATACAGCAGGCGCCGCGCCCATGCCGGGGAGACGCCCAAGTGCACCAGGTACACGGCCAGCCCGGCCTTTGCCAGGTAGGCCGCCGCCAGCACCAGCAGCGCCAGACGGAACGCTCGCCCTCCCCGGCCGGCCGGGTGGCCCAGCAGGGCGAAGTTGTACACGTAGGCGGTGGCCACCGCCAGGGCCTCGGTCACCTGGTAGCCTTCCAGGTGCGAATACCAGCCGAAGGCAAACACCAGCGCCACGAAAATGGGCAGGATGGCAATCAGCCGCAGCACCGTGCGCCAGTCCTTGAAGCTCGAGGCAAAGCCCGCGCGCGCCGCCGCCACCAGCACGATGAGGAATGCGAATTCAAAGGTGGCGTAAGGCGCCAGCCACCCCGCGTGAGCGCTCCGCAGCAGCGCGAAGCCGCACAGGCCCCCGATCAGGCGCAGCACCCAGGCCGCCGACCACAGCCCGAAGTAGACCGCGCGGGATTGGCCATACAGATAGAGAAAGACGATCCCAAACAGCACCGCGCCGGTCTCCTGAATCAGGAAACCGGTCCAATCCGGAATCGCGCCCGCTGGATCCATCGGCTCAGTCTCCCTGAATGGCGTGGCGGCGCACGGCCAGCGCACGGCCGCTCGATGGATCCACCTCCACTATGACCGCGTGCAGTTCGGGCGACTGCCGCGCAGCCTCCATGCGCACCGGAAGCCCCGTCAGAAAGCGCTTGAGAACGATCTCGATCTCCACCCCAATCACCGAATGGTACGGACCCGTCATGCCGCAATCGGTCTGATAGGCCGTGCCGCCGGGCAGGATGCGCGTATCCGCCGTGGGCACGTGCGTGTGGGTGCCCACCATGGCCGAAACGCGGCCGTCCAGGTACCACCCCATGGCGACCTTTTCACTGGTTACTTCGGCATGAAAGTCGACAAACTTTACCTTGATCGCGGGGTCCAGCTCGGCCAGGATGCGGTCGGCCTTCCGGAACGGGCAATCCGTGAGCGGCATATAGGTGCGGCCTTGCAGATTGATTACCGCGCAATCCACGCCGTTGCGTGCGCGCAGCACGGTCACACCGCTGCCCGGGGCGTCGGGATAGTTGGCCGGGCGCAGCAGGCGCGGCTGGCGCGCGAGATAATCGCCGATCTCGCGTTTATCCCAGACGTGGTTGCCGGAGGTCAGGACATCCACACCCAAGCCGAATAGCTCCTCGGCGATGGCCGGCGTGAGGCCGAAGCCGCCAGCCGCGTTCTCCGCGTTGGCCACCGCCAGATCGATGTGGTTGGTTTCGACGATGTCCGCCAGATGGTCCGCCAGCACCCTGCGTCCCGGGGACGCGAAGATATCTCCCACAAAAAGAATGTTCATGCCTCGATTCAAGTTAGCACGCGGCGCCCGTTCGCCCCGCGGTTGCCGCGCTGTGGCGCGTGCCCCGATCCATCATCTCAATATATACTTTACAAACCCACTCCGGAATAGCATGATCGGGGTGTGGAAGACCGGCCGGTTCTCGAACCGCGCTTTACCGATCCCGCCCGGGCCCGCGAATTCCTGGAAGCCCAGCGCTGGCCGCGCGGACCGGTTTGCCCGCATTGCGGCTCCGCCAATGATGCCTACCGTCTGGCCCCGCGCTCCGGAGCCCGCACCCACGCCCGCCAGGGTCTCTGGAAGTGCGGCGTCTGCCGGGCGCAGTTCACGGTCACGGTGAACACCATTTTCGAGGGTAGCCATATCCCATTGAACCAGTGGCTGCTGGCCATCGACCGGCTCTCTCCCGGCGGCAAGACCGTGGGCGCGCGAGAACTCCAGCGGCTCTTGGGAATCACCTACAAGAGCGCCTGGTCGATGGCCCAACGGATACGCTCGGCCATGTCTCAGAGGCCCGCGCCGCCTGGATCGAAGGGGCGCCTGGGAGCCGGCGCGGCCTCGGGCCCGCCTTTTTGGGTTTGCAAAAGGGATAAACGCAACGGTTCCGGCGCCACTCAGCCGATAGATGAGGCATGAAGTGGTGTTGGAAGATCTTGACGGCCCTGGCGATGGCCTTGATTTTCTCCCCGCCCACGGCGGCCCAGACCGCCGGCCCGACGGCCAGTCCATCCACCCTGAGCTTCTCTTACCAGGTGAACAGCACTACTTACCCGGCGGCGGCCAAGGTTACCATCACCCTCCCCAAGGCCACCAGTTCGCTGCCGCTCGAGGTCACGCAGCCGGCCCAGGGCTGGCTGATCGTCACCCCCGCCAGCGGCCATTCGCCGTTGACGTTGAGCGTGCTGGTAAACCCCACCGGGCTGACTCCGGGCAGTTACCCGGGTGTCATCAGCGTCGATTCGGTACCGGCCAGCAACAGCCCGGCGGTGATTGCGGTGACCCTGATGGTCTCCAACCCGCCCTCTACCCTGACGATCGGTTCCCCGTCTTCCAACTACACTCCGGCCGGGTCCGGCGCTACGGTGCCGAGCCTGAGCTTCACCTATACCACCGGGGCAACCGCGGTGTCGCCCGTCGAATCCGAGATCGATGTCTCGACCACCGGCAGCGACGCCATCTCGTTTAATGTGACGGCTTCGGGTGGGATGACCAAGACTACCGGTGTATTTCTGCGGGTGAACGGAACGGGGGGCGCCCTACCCAACCTGACGACCAGCGGCGTGGCCCTCTCCGGCTCCAGCGTTCCCATCTACGTGACGCTAGACCTGCCCACGGTTCAGGCCTTGCTTCCCGGAAGCTATGCCGGAACGATCGTCATTGCTGCCGCCAGTTCGGCGAATGGAACCGCCACCATCGCGGTGGCTCTGGTGGTCTCGGCGGGGGCGCCCAGCGTGACTTCCATCAACCCGCAGCGCCTGATCGCGGGTCCGGCGATCAATCCCATCATCACCATATACGGCAATAATTTCTTCAGCACCTCCGTAGTCACGATGCAGCAAGGTGCCGCAACGCCAATTACGGTCCCTTCGACCCTCCTGAGCCAGCAAGTCTTGCAGGCCACCATCAATGCGGCCTATCTCGCGGTGCCCACCGGCGCGACCGTGTATCCGATCCAATGGACGATCGCCGTAACCAATCCCGCGCCTCCCAACAATCCCGGACAGACCCCCGCAACCATCGCCTTTTACGAGGACGATCCCACCCAACCCGGGATCACCTCGATCGTGAATGCGGCCAGCTTCCTGGAGACGTCTGTTTTCACGGGGACTGGCTCCAACCCGGTCAATCCGCCTACGACTCCGGTCACTTCCGTGGCCCCACGCGAGATCATCTCGATTTTCGGCCGCAATCTCGGGCCCGCTACGGTCAGCACCGCAACGCCCTCGACCGGCACACCGAGCCTCTACCCGACCACGTTCGGAGGCATCCTGGTAGTCTTTACCATTCCCGGCACACCTTCCACCACGGCCCTGGCGCCGATCATCATGATATCGAGCAACCAGATCAATGCCATCGTGCCGGTCGAGGTGGCAGCCGCGCTGACCGCGTCTCCACCGGTAGTGACGGTCCAAGTCGTCAATGGATCCGCCACAACGCTCGGCTTCCCCGTCACGGTGATTCCGGAGGACCCCGGAACGTTCACGTTTGGCGGGCTGGGCCAGGGCCAGGGCGCCGTTCTGAACTTCGACAGCACGTCCGGATCGTACACCATCAATTCGTCCAAAACCGGCGCTCCGCTCGGATCGACGGTATCTATCTACTGCACCGGCCTGGGCGATTTCGTCGGCTCCATGGCCGATGGCGAGGTGGCCACCGGAGCCGTTAAGGTGTCCGACGCCACCGTGCGCGTGGATATGGATGGCCAGCCTTCCGTGGTCACCTATGCCGGCACATCGGGCGGCTCCGTCGCCGGCCTGGTCCAAATCAACGCCATTGTCCCGCCGACGGTGCGGAGCGCCACCTGCGTCAGCCTGGCCGTCTCGATCGGGGGTGTAGCCGTTTCGCATAAGAGCCAGCCCAACGTGACGCTGTGTATCAAGTAGCGCAGGCGCGGACCGCGCACGGACACCCGCTGCGTTCGGACAAGTCCGGCCCCGTCCCGGGAGTGTGCCGTAGCCCCTCCCGTATAATGAAAGAAACGTGGGGAAATTCTTCGTTCAAAACTTCGGCTGCCGCGCGACCCAGGCCGATGGCGCGGCCCTCGAATCGCTGCTCGCCGCCTCTGGGTTCGACGCCGCCGAGGAGCGCCGCGAGGCCGATTTGGTGGTCCTCAATACCTGCACCGTCACCGGAGCGGCCGATGAGGATGTCCGCCACGCCATCAACCGCGCGCATCGCGAGAATCCCGGCGCTCGCATCCTGGTGACCGGCTGTTACGCGCAGCGCGCCCCAGCCGAACTGGCGGCCCTCCCGGGCGTCTCATGGGTCGTAGGAAATTCCCACAAATCCCAGATCGCCGAACTGGTTTCGCTGCCCGAGCCAAACGCGCCCTACCACGGCAATATCCACGTCGGCGATATCTTCGCGCAGCGCGATTTCCTCTCCGCTCCGGTGGAAGATGCCGCCGGAGATCGCACGCGCCCCAACCTGAAAATCCAGGATGGCTGCAATAACCGCTGCTCTTTCTGCATTATCCCGTTCGTGCGCGGCCGCAGCCGCAGCGCGCCCGCCGGCGAGGTCGTCCGCCAGGTGCGCGCCCTGGCCGGCCGCTACCGCGAGATCGTCCTCAGCGGCATCAACCTGGGCCGCTGGGGGAGAGAGCCGGGCAGCCAGATGCGCCTGGCCGATCTCCTGCGCCTGCTGCTCGCCGAGACCGAGGTGGCCCGCCTGCGGCTCAGCTCCGTTGAGCCCATGGATTTCTCCGACGACCTGCTGGGCCTGATGGCCGAATCGCCGCGCATCGCCGACCACGTCCACGCGCCCTTGCAGACCGGCTCGGACCGCATCCTGCGCCGCATGCATCGCAAGTATCGACCGCGCCACTATGCCGACCGCGTCCTTAAGGCGCGCGCTCTCATGCCCCTGGCCGCCATCGGCGCCGACGTCATGGTGGGTTTTCCGGGCGAGACCGAAGCCGATTTCGAAGAGAGCCGCACCTTCATCGCCGGCCTGCCCTTCACTTACCTGCACGTGTTCACCTATTCGGAGCGGCCCGGCACGCCCGCGGCGGCCGATCCCGAACAGGTCCCGCTTCCCGTGCGCAAGGAGCGCAACCGCGTGCTGCGCGAGCTGGCCGCCGGCCGGAATCTGGCCTTCCGCCAAAGCATGGTGGGGAAGACACTTTCCGCGGTCACGCTCAACCAGTCCGGCACCGCGCTCACCGGGAATTATCTGAAGGTGGAATTGGCCCAGCCGCGCGAAGCCAACCAGCTTGTGGATCTGCGCATCGGCGGAATCTTCGCCACGGGCCTGCGCGAAGCCTCGTAAAAAGCTCCGCCGCTACATCTCCCGGCGGCCTTCCATGGCCTTTGAGATGGTCACTTCGTCGGCGAATTCCAGGTCGCTGCCCACCGGGATGCCCATGCCGATGCGCGTCACCTTCACTCCCAGCGGCTTCAGCAGGCGCGCCAGGTAGACCGCCGTGGCCTCACCCTCGACCGTGGGATTGGTGGCCACGATGACCTCCTGAATCTCGCCTTGCCCGATCCGTTCCACCAGCCCCTTGATCTTGAGGGCATCCGGGCCGATGCCGCGCAGCGGCGAGAGCGCGCCGTGCAGCACGTGGTAGCGCCCCTCGAACTGGCGCGTGGTCTCGATGCCCACGATGTTGTGAGGCTCCTCCACCACGCACACCACCTTCGGATCGCGGCTCGTGTCGCGGCAGAACTGGCACACCTCGCCGTCACTGATGTTGTTGCACACGCTACACAGCCCCAGCTTGTCCTTCACGTCCAGCACCGCCTGTGCCAGGTGCTCGGCTTCCTCGCGCCCCGCCCGCAGGATGTGGAAGGCGATGCGCTGCGCGGACTTCTGCCCGATCCCGGGTAGCCGCTTGAATTCGATGATGAGCCGCGCCAGCGGCTCGGCAAAATCCGGCATCGCTCAGAACAGGCCGGGCGGCAGACCCATGCCGCCGAGCATGCCGCCCATCTTCTGCTTCACTTCGTCGTCCACTTTCTTGATGGCTTCGTTAGCCGCCGCCACGATCATGTCCTGCAGCATCTCCACATCGCCCGCCACTTCCGGGTCGATCTTGACCGCCAGCAAATTCTTCTGGCCGTCCATCTGCACCGTGACCATGCCGCCTCCGGCCGACGCCTCGACCTTCACCAGCGCGATCTCCTGTTGCAGTTTCTCCTGCATCTGCTGCGCCTGGCGCATCATCTGCTGCATGTTGCCGGGTAGTCCCTTCACGTCGCTACTCCTTCAGGTTTCT
>Ga0181520_10005173_pt1 | contig 21040 bp, 16 predicted proteins | sample PEATcosm2014_Bin_29_FD_132451 | JGI IMG/M metagenome (GOLD analysis project Ga0181520, IMG submission 132451) | Peatland microbial communities from MTU Mesocosm Facility, Houghton, MI, USA - PEATcosm2014_Bin02_30_metaG | ecosystem: Environmental > Terrestrial > Soil > Wetlands > Peat | place... | reverse complement strand
CATGGGTTTGCAGCCTCCGGATACGGTGTATCGAGAGATGGCGAAAGCAAAATTCCTGGTCTTTCCTTCAGAGTGCTTTGAGACCTTTGGGCGCACAGTTGCGGAAGCATTTTCCCAGGGGACGCCGGTTCTTGCCTCTGACCTTGGCGCCGTGCGGGAGTTAGTTGAAGACGGTGTAACTGGATATCGTTTTTCACCTGGAGATATCAACGCTCTGATAGAGGGCGCTCTTCGTTTTCAGGTAGGCGAAGCATATCTCCAGATGCGATCGAATTGCCGCAACGTATTTCTAAATAGATACACCGCTGAGATGAATTACAATCAGCTCATCGATATTTATTCCAAAGCTGTTAAACTCAGAAATCAACGGCACAATTGAAGCTGCCCTGATTCAAATCCTGCCTCGCAAGACTCTCACGCCAATCCAGACTTCATATCTCATGTCCGGAATCGGGATTATCGAAGCGCGTGAAACGCGCAATGAAGTTCAGAAACACGGTGTCTGTGGGACCATTGCGCTGTTTGGCGACGATGATCTCGGATTTGGCTCGGTCCGCCTCGCTCAATTCCTCGCTGCGGTTGTAGTAGGACTCACGATGGATGAAGGCGACCACATCGGCATCCTGTTCGATCGAACCGGACTCGCGCAGGTCGCTGAGCAGAGGCCTCTTGTCGTCTCCGCGGCGCTCGCTGGCGCGGGAGAGCTGCGATAGCGCCACCACTGGCACATTCAGTTCCTTGGCCAGAGCCTTGAGTCCGCGCGAAATCGCAGAAACCTCCTGTGTGCGGTTTTCATAATTCTTCTTGCCGTTGGAAGGCAGAGTGGCCGACATCAATTGCAGGTAGTCGACCACGATCAAGTCAAGTCCGCCCGCATTCTGCTTGAGGCGCCGCGCTTTGGCTCGCATCTCCGCCAGAGAAATGCCCGCCGTGTCGTCAATGAACAGGCGCGACTCGACCAACTGTCCGAGGGCACTCTCCAGCTTGACCTGATCCTCGCGCGCAATGAAGCCCGTCTGCAGTTTGCGCTGATCGACCCAGGCCTGCGATGCCAGCATTCTTCTGAGCAGCGACTCCTTGCTCATTTCCAAACTGAATACAGCCACGGTTGCGCCGTGGTTGACTGCCGCGTTTTGAGCGATATTGATGGCCAACGCGGTCTTGCCCATCGAGGGGCGTGCGGCAATGATGATCAGATCGCCTTTTTGCAGACCGCTCGTCATGCGGTCCAACTCGGTAAAGTCAGTGGCCAGTCCGGTAACCTCGCGGCTCTGCTTATAGAGGTTGTCGATGGTGCCGAAGGAGTGCTGAACGATCTGGTCGAGAGATTGAAAGCCGCCAGTGAGTCCCTTCTCGCTCACTTCCATCAGCTGCGATTCGGCCGCGCCCAGCACTTCGAGCGCTGTCTCGCCCTGGTCGGCGGCACGCGCGATGGCCGCTGAGCAGATCAGCATCAGCTTGCGCAGCAGGCTCTTGTCTTTGACGATGCGGATGTATTCTTCAATCACCGGCCGCCGCGGCAAGCCTTCTGTCAGCCCGGCCAAGTATGCAACGCCGCCAACGGTTTCGCGCTCCTTGTAGCGGTCCAGCTCGGCGGCGAGCGTAACGATGTCCACCGCGCGCTGGGCATTCATCAGCTCCGTCATCCGCAGGAAGATGCGGCGGTGTGAGTCGAGAGAAAAATCCTCGGAGTCGAGCTTCTCGGCAGCCTCGGCATGGGCGGCATTGTCCAGCAGGATCGCGCCGAGAATGGTTTTTTCGGCATCGACGTTAGCCGGCAGGCCGGTATCGAAGGCGAGATTGGGCATCGTGGCCATCTCTTCGAGTGTAGGACGTTGGCAGGCTGTGCAGAAGGCGGCTGATTTTGGAAATCTGGAAAACGGCGGCAAAAATGGCGGGGCGTGACAGCCAGAAGCTGTTCCACGTATTGAAAATGCCGTATTCTCAATAAACAGCGAGGAGAAAAGAATGGCCAATGGAACGTTGAGCGGCGCGAAGTTGAAGAAGGTTCTGACGGCGCTGGAAGGCAATTGGGCGGCAGAGATGGAGGGCTACCACACCTATCTGGCTCTGGCCGACCGCGACTCTGACCCGGTACGCGCGCAGGTTCTGCGTCACTTGGCCGGAGCCGAGTGGGAGCACGCCGCACTCTGGCATGGCCGCATCGTCGAGCTGGGCGGCACCGAGCCGGTCTATCACGGCAAGCCCGGCGGCGAAGCCGACTCGCTCGCCACTCGCGCCGGCGGTATTCGCATGGCCCTTAGACGCCTGGAGATCGAGGAGAGCCGCGCCATCGCCGGCTACGGCGAACAACTCAAAAGCCTGGGCGACGAGGAATCCATCGCCATCCTTGAACACGTTATCGAGGATGAGAAGGACCACTACAAGGAGCTGGGGTCGTTGCTGCGCGGCCATTATCCACAGCCCGCCGGCCCACACAAGATCAACGCCCAAGCGGTTCTTGACGAGATGCTGGCCAAACGCGCCAAGGGCCGCAAGCAGCCCGGAAGCTGGATCGGCGACGCTATCTACGGCGTCAACGACGGTCTCGGCGCCATCTTCGGCATCGTCAGCGGTGTCAGCGGCGCTACCATGGGCGACCCAGCCCAGACCAGCCACTATGTTTTGCTTGCCGGCATCAGCGGCCTTATCGCCAGCGCGCTCTCCATGGGCTCCGGCGCGTATCTCGCTGCCAAGAGCGAGCGCGAAATCTATATGGCCGAGGTCGCCCGCGAACGCGAGGCCATCCAGATGAACGGCCCCGAGGCCCGCGAACTGCTCTCGCTCTACTACCAGGTGAAGGGACTTCCTGAGGAAGATGCCCTTCACATGGTCAACCACATCGCCAGCGACCCCGATCAATTGCTCCGCGCACTGGCCTCGGAGCGCCTCGGATCGAGCGAGGAAGCGCTCGCCAATCCCCTCGTCTCCGCCGGCTCCGGCGCGCTTTCAACCGCCATCGGCGCAGCCATCCCCGTCATTCCCTTCTTCTTCCTGAATGGAATGGAAGCGGTCATCGCCGCCGCCGTCGTCTCCCTCGCTGCACACTTCGCCGTCGGCGCAGCCAAATCCCTCATCACCGTCCGCAGTTGGTGGTCCTCCGGCCTGGAGATGACCCTCGTCGGCGCTCTCGAAGGCGTCGTCACCTACGGCATTGGCATCATGCTTGGCAAGGGCGGGATGTAGGTTTTGTTTCTCTTACAGAAAAACTTCCTCAGGGGCCAAAACCGGTAGAATGGATTCGGCTTTTGGCTCTTGGGAGAAGAATGTGCTGAAAAAGACTCTTTGCCTGCTCGCCTTTTCCGCAACTTTGCTGCCGTGCATCCCTGTTATCGGACAGACCGCAAACGACATCGTCATCGAGCGCAATGTTGCGATGAAAACGCGCGACGGTGTAACGCTCTATGCCGATATCTACCGTCCGGCTGCGGAGGGAAAGTATCCCGTGCTCTTGCAGCGGACGCCCTACAATAAGGACTCGACTGCGAACTTTGCGCGTCTGGCCGCCGCGCGCGGCTATCTGGTGGTCGCGCAGGATGTGCGCGGCCGGTATCGCTCCGAAGGCGAGTGGTACACCTTCAAGCATGAGACCAGCGACGGTTATGACACCGTTGAATGGGCTGCTGCGCTGCCGCAGTCGAATGGCAAGGTGGGGATGTTTGGCGGCTCGTACGTCGGCGCGACGCAGATGCTGGCGGCCATCGGCCATCCTCCGCATCTGGCTGGAATCTGTCCGGTCGTCACCGCCTCGAACTACCACGAAAACTGGACTTATCAGGGCGGCGCCTTCGAGCAGTGGTTCAATGAATCGTGGACCACTTCGCTGGCCCAGGATACCTTCGGCCGGGCACTCCGGCAGGAGGCCAATGCGCTGCTAGGCGACAGTGTTTTGCCGCTCAGGAACTATCCCGTCTTCAATATCAAAACAGCTCAGGATGGCGCGGCCCTGACGCACACGCTCGCCCCTTACTTTCTTGACTGGCTCGATCATCCGGCTTACGACAACTATTGGAAGCAGTGGTCGATTGAAGAAAACTACAGCCAGATTCAGGTTCCCGCTCTGACGGTGACAGCTTGGTATGACATCTTTCAAGGAGGCTCACTGCGCAATTACATGGGTTTGAAAACCCAAGCAGGCAATGAGACGGCACGCAATGGCCAGCGTCTTGTGGTTACCATCGGCGGCCACTCCGGCTGGGATCGCAAGGTCGGCGACGTAGATTTCGGTCCCGATGCAGCCTTTGACGAGAACGAAGTTACTCTCGATTGGTACGACTATCTTTTCCTGGGAAAGCAGAACGAGTTCGCCGGCAACAAGCCGGTGCGCATCTTCGTAATGGGCGAGAACAAGTGGCGCGATGAGGAGGCTTGGCCGCTGGAACGCGCTAAGCCGACACGGTACAGACTGTTCGGTCGGCTACCGGCTAACGGAGCCAGTGGAGACTCAGGCAACGGTGGGCTCCTTGCGCCTGGAGTCTTGACACGGACGAGCGGTTCGCCCAGCGACACCTTTACTTACGACCCTGCCAATCCCGTCCCCACCGTCGGCGGGCCGCTCTGCTGCGACCCGCTTCACTTGGCTCCCGGACCACGCGACCAGAAGGAGGTAGAGAGCCGCGCTGACGTGCTCGTTTATTCTACTGAGCCTCTGGAGCAGGACCTTGAAGTTACCGGCCCTGTAACTCTTGACTTGTTCGCCAAGTCTTCTGCCGTGGATACGGATTTCACCGCCAAACTGGTGGACGTGTATCCCGATGGCCAAGCCATCAACCTTACCGAGGGAATCCTGAGAGCCCGCTATCGCGAGTCAACCACCGGCGCGCCCAAGCCCATCGTTCCCGGGCAAGTCTACGAGTACAAGATCGATATGTGGTCCACGAGCAACGTCTTCCTGAAGGGCCACAGAATTCGCCTGGAAGTAAGCAGCAGCGACTTTCCGCGCTTCGACCGCAATCTGAATACCGGCAAGCCCGCCAGCACCGACGCGAGCTATGTGAAGGCAACCAATGAAATCCTTCACGATCCTGCGCATCCTAGCGCGTTGATACTGCCTGTGGTGCCGCGATAAAATCTGTGGATTACGAGTTGGCGGCGATCAGATCCTTCGCCGCCTGCCGTCCCAGCCGGATGCAATCGGAAACCCCGATGCCATCGTAAGCGTTGCCGGCCAGACGGAGTCCAGAGAGAGCAGCCACGCGCTCGTCGATGCGCCGCTTGCGCTCCTGGTGGCCAACCGCGTACTGGGCCATCGCACGCGGCCAGCGCGAAACCTGCGTATACTCCGGCGGAGTTTGGCTGGAGAGAATCCTCTCGCCGAGAATCTCGCTCAGTTCGCGGCGCACCGTGGCCACCAGCTCGGCATCGGAGGCAGCGAGCAGGGCCTCGTTTCTCATCCCGCCCAAAAATGCTCGCAGCACCGCTTTACCCTGTGGCGTGCGGCCCAAAAACTTTCTGTGCACGAAGGTGCAGGCCAGTATCGCGCGTCCTTCAACCGCCGGAACCAGAAAACCGAAGCCGTCGGGCAGCCGGCCCAGTTGATATTCGTCGTAGACCAGATTGATGGTGATCGACGAAGAGTATGGAATCGCGCTCAGCTCCTCGCCCAGCGCTTCGTCCACGCTTCGGAGCAGCGCGCCTGCGGTCCAGGCGGGCGAGGCCACGATCACTGCATCGTAAACTTCCTCTTTGCCGCCTGCTTCGATCTTCCATCCATCGCTGATCTTCTCGATGCCGCTGACCGGAGTGGACAATCGCACCGCAGCCGGATCGAGCCGTGCGCTCAGCGCGTCAATCAACTGCTGCATTCCACCGCGCAGAGCGGTAAAGACGCCGCGCGGCGCGGCAGTCGCCATGCCATTCCTCTGCGCAGGGCGCGGGGCTGAGCGCATCCTGCGGTGCGCGGCCAGCATTCCGCGCGTCAGCGATCCGTACGCGTTCTCCATCTCGACAAGCCTCGGCAGCACGGTACGTGCGCTAAGCGCAGCGGCATCGCCGCCGAAGATACCGGAGAGCAGCGGATCGGCCAGCCGTTCAACTGTCTCGCGTCCAAAATGACGTTCGACCAGCGCCGCCACCGACTCGTCCGGCAGCCCCACGGGCCGCGGCGGCAGCAGCAGCTCCAGCCCCATGCGCAACTTGGTCGACAGGCTGAAGAGCCGGGTCAGCGCCGTAGGAATCAGCTTGGTCGGCACCAGAAACATCAGCCCGTCGGGCAGCGGAACCAGCCGGTTGTGGACCACAATGTAGGTCTTGCGCGCCGCGTCATTCGATGGGGTCAGAGCATCGGCCAGGCCCAGCTCGCGGCAGAGTTCGGCGGTGGCCGGCTTCTCGGTGAGAAACGAATCCGGCCCGCGCTCCAGCACCGCGCCGTCAACGATCTCCGAGCTGAGCGATCCGCCCAACCTGCCCAGCGACTCAAAGAGCGTGTAAGCGACCGCCGCGCCGGACTGGCGCGCCTGTTGCAGTTCATACGCCGCCGCCAGGCCCGCGATTCCTCCGCCGATGATCGCCGTACGCTTGAGTGAACCCATGCATTGATTAAAACAGTTCCGGGCGGAATGCGGCAGAGGCGAGCAGAATCCAGACAGGCGCTCAGCGCGCACTTTCAATCTGCCGGCTGATCCAACGACTCAAACTCACACCTTCGACGGCCGCGTGCAGCGCTGCCTTGCGATGCAGCTCCGGTTCGGTACGCAGCAGTATCTTTCCGTTGAAGGGGCGGTCGGGCTTCTGGCCGCTCTCTGCACAAAGCTCCAGATAGCTGTCGATGCTCTCGCGGAAGGCGCGCGCCAGCTCCGTGGCTGTTCTTCCCTCGAAGTGAATTACATCGCGAAGGCCGGCGACCGTGCCCGAAAATGTCTTCTCTTCCGGATCAAAGTCGATTGGTCCGGCAGCATAACCTTTATATTCCATCATGGCTTCACCCCCGCATTGACGAGAAATTGCCGAACGGCATCGACCGCGCCTTTTTTGGTTTCAGGCTGTGGATGCGGACGATGAAAGACGGCGGTCACACCGTTCAATCTTGCGGCAACCCGGCTGCCTGCGCGTTCCATCACCTCGCCGCCCAATGCGTGAATCAACGATTCAATCGCGGACCAGCGGATGTTCGCGCGCGTTGGACGGGTAAAGATGTCGTTCAGCGTGACTTGTTGCACCTTGTTCATAACGAATGCAACCCGGCTTTCTCAATTCCAGCATCGAAAGAATGATAGCATATTCCGCTATCAAATGACGGGTGCGGCACTTGATAAGCCATCCCGCGATGCGTAAAGCTGGAAGTGCTGTAGACTTGTGATTGGCAGGAGGACCGGGCGGTCGCTGCCGGAGGACGTGCGCAAGCGCGGTTCGCCGGGAGAGGAAAGTCCGAACTCCGCAGGGCAGTGTGCCGGATAACGTCCGGGACGTGAGCGTCAAGGCTCATGGACGGCCAGTGCCACAGAAAAGATACCGCCGGATGCGTGTGTTACGGCATACGCAGGACTGGCCCGAAGGGCGTAAGCCTGGACGGCTACTCCTCCGGTAAGGGTGAAAAGGTGCGGTAAGAGCGCACCGCTCCGGCGGTAACGCCGGGGGCATGGTAAACCCCACACGGAGCAAGACCAAATAGGGAGGGAGACGCGCGCCTGGAGCAGGGTTCGCATCCGGTGCCGGCCCGGCGCCGCAAGGCTGCTCAATGCAATCGCCGAAACCTCCGGGTAGGTCGCTGATGAGTGTCCGCGGCGACGCGGCGCCTAGAGGAATGACCGCACACGACAGAATTCGGCTTACAGGTCCTTTTGCCGATTTCTCCACATCCAGATGGAGACATTGCTCCATCTGGAAGATGACGACAGCCCTGGCCGGCAGAACCTCCGGCTGGGGCTGGCCATTTTTGGGGGCATTGTTGGCTGTGTCAGTCGCGCTTCTACAGACTTTCTCAAATTCCCAACTATCGCCAAGATGGCATCCAGAATTGGTGCGGATTATTGAATAAACACTATTTCCAGATAGTTTCCCACTCCTATTTTGATTGCGCTGTGGAGAACGCGGTACGGGACTCCTCTCTCTGATTGACCCGTGAATTCGAGCTTTCTATTATTAAGAAACTTAGGGTTCCTATGCCTCGAAATAAGCGTCACGATAACGAAAACCTCCTGCTCTTTCCTTCTCCGTTTCCCGATACCGAGGAAAGCAGCGAGGCGTCTGTTATTCGCAAATCTAGACCTAAAGCGATTGTCAATGCGAAGGCGGCTTGTCAAATCCATTCAAAGAACTCGCTACTAGTAAAACTTTTAGAAGTTGGAGCCCGGCTACCCGTGGTAGCGCATCCACGCGAAGATCTTGGCTATGACGTTTTCGCCCTGGAAGGCGCCGTTCTGGAGCCATTGTCTAGGGTGAAGGTGCGGACCGGCATTGCCGTCGAAGCGCGGCATCCGGTGACCGGCGAACCGCTTGGCTTGCTGGTGCGGGACCGTTCGTCGATGGCGGCGCGGGGAATTGCGACCACTGCCGGAGTGATCGATGCCGGCTACCGGGGCGAGATTTTGATCCTGATGACCAACCTGGGCGAGACGGCCGTCGAATTGAAGGCCGGCGAGAAGATCGCCCAGATGATTCCCATGCCGGTGCTGACCGGCGGGGTGCAAGAGGTTGAAAGCCTGGAAGAGTCGGCACGGGCGGCGAAGGGCTTTGGCAGTTCCGGGCGGTAACCACTGCGGTGGGGATGGCTGCTCGCTATTTGCTCGCATGAGTTTCGTAGTATCCCAAGTCACAGAATTTGAACTTGGGGCAGCCGGCCTTACGATGGAACCGAAGCGCGGCTGGTTGCGTATGAAATGATTGCCGGACTCCGCTTGGCCGGGGCGTGTTCCGGTCACGCTGTGGCAACGAAAGCAGGACCATGCTATTCAGTGAGGCATTCAAACTCGCTTTGCAGTCCCTGTGGGCCAACAAGATGCGCACAGTCCTTACACTGCTGGGCGTGGTGATTGGCGTAGCGTCGGTAATCCTGGTGGTCACGCTGACCAACGGGGCCAAGCAGTATGTCACCACCAAGATCAACACCTACGGCGCGGATGTGGTGACAATCAGCAAGATGCCCGAGACTTTCATTACCATTGATGAATATCTCGAATTCAAGAAACGCAAAGACGTCACCTTCGACGACTACCGGGCCGTTCTCGATCTTTGCAAGTCCTGCGTATCGGTCGGAGCCGAGCGCGACACTACCGGCAAGGTCGTCTATGGGACCAAGTCCACAACAGATACAAACGTACGCGGCTGGACCTGGACCATGCCGGCAATCTCCAATCTCAACGTCGATCTGGGACGATCCTTTACCGAATCGGAGGACGAGCATTCCGACCGTGTGGCGATCATCGGCGCGGACATTGTGGACAACGTGCTGGGAGACGGCGACCCGCTGGGAAAAGTGATACGCGTCGATGGCGCCGAATACACAGTGATCGGAGTGGGCGAACGGCAGGGCAAGATGCTGGGCATGAGCATGGACAATTGGGTCTCCATTCCCCTCACCGCCTTCCTCCACGCCCACGGCTCACAGGGCAGCATGGAAATCTTCGTGGATGCCGGCGGCGGCGGCGAGGTGATGGACTCAGTCTCCGGCGAACTACGCACGATCATGCGCACGCGCCGTCACTTGAAGCCGGATGCGGCGGACAGCTTTACCATCGACACCAGCGCCACCTTCCTGAACTTTCTCGGCAAGATCCTCAACAGCTTCGGAGCCGTGGTCGTATCCATTGCCGGCATCAGTCTGGTGATCGGCGGCATTGTCATCATGAATATCATGCTGGTATCGGTGACCGAGCGAACCCGCGAGATTGGCGTCCGCAAGGCTTTGGGAGCGCGGCGCAAGGACATCCTGCTGCAATTCCTGATCGAGTCGGCAACCATGTCTTTGGCGGGCGGCGTGATCGGCGTCATCTCGGGCATCGGTCTGGCCAAGCTCATCACCTTGATTCTCGCCTTTCCCACGGAAGTGGAACTTTGGTCGGTCCTGATCAGTTTATTTGTCGCCACCGCCGTCGGCCTGTTTTTCGGTGTGTATCCGGCCTATAAGGCCTCGCAGCTTGACCCCATCGCAGCGCTGAGAGCGGAGCTATAGAGATGAGACTCAGTGATTCAAAGGAATCCGTGCTGTTGGCGCTCGACACTCTGCGCAAGAACAAGCTGCGCTCGGGGCTTACCGTTCTTGGAATCTCCATCGGCATCGCCACAGTGATTCTGATCTCCTCGGCGATCAACGGATTGAACAGCAACATCGACGAATTTGTAAAATCTCTGGGCACCAATGTGCTTTTGGTCTACCACTTTATGCCCTGGGGGAAGCGTCCCACCACCGAGGAGCTTAATCGCAAAGAGATTACCTACGAGGATGGCGTAGCCTTGCGCGGACTTCCGCATATCGTTTCCGCCGATCCCTGGATCTCCTACCAGAATTTTCAGATGGGTCTCGGTCTTGTCTCCCTCAAGCATGGCAGCCACAAGATTCAGAATTCTATTCTGAACGGTTCAACGACGGCCATCAAAGAATCCGACAACCTGGTGCTTCTCGAAGGCCGCATCTGGACCGAAGCCGAGCAGGAGCGCGCCGCCAAAGTGGTGGTTCTGGGCCACGATGCCGCCGAGGATCTCTTTCCCGGCGAGTCTCCCATCGGCAAGGACATCGAATGCGAAGGTAGCGTCTTCACAGTCGTCGGAGTATTCGACGCACAGGTGCAGCCCTTCGGCAGCGGCCGGAACAGAAACGATAACTCGGCCTACTTCCCCGTTCAGACCTTCCATCAACTTCATCCCGAACTCAAGTATTACTGGGTCACAGTGAAGTACGACGATCCGGCCAACAAGGCGATTGTCACAGAAGAGATTCGCGAGCTTCTTCGCGTCCGTCGCAAGGTTCGCCTGGAGCAGGACGATAATTTTGCCATCTTCAGCACTGACTCACTGACCCGGCTTTGGAATTCGCTGACCGGGACCTTGTTTATTTTCATGGTGGCCGTCTCTTCGGTTGGCCTGCTGGTGGGCGGCGTGGGCGTGATGAACATCATGCTGGTCTCGGTGACCGAACGGACGCGCGAGATTGGCGTCCGCAAGGCGATCGGCGCCACCAGAAAAAATATTCTTTTGCAATTCACGCTGGAAGCAGTGACCCTCTGCCTGGTGGGCGGCCTGCTCGGCATCATCGCCGGAGCGCTGTTTACCTTGATTCTGCACTTCGCCGTCTCATTCCTTCATGCGGCGCTCTCGTTCACGTGGGTTGTCATCGCCTTTGTAGTCTCCTGCGCCATCGGCCTGATCTTCGGCATCTATCCGGCATGGAAGGCCGCCAATCTGGACCCGATCGAAGCGCTGCGATACGAGTAAGGCAGTAAATGAGTGAAGAAGTGAACAAGTGAATCATTCGCTGCAATCAGATGATTCAGGCGATCCTTCACAACTTTACTCATTCACTTCTTCACTACTTCACTTCTTCAATCTTCTTTGAATTACACTTACCCCAGTGACACCGCAAACTTTAGCCGTATCCGTCGAAATTCTCACCACCGTCCTGGCCGTGGCCGGGATGGGATATTATCTGGCTGCGATGCTTGCGGCTCGCGTATTTTTGGCGGCGCGGCGCGAGTCTGCGCGAGAGTTTTCGCCCTGCGTCAGCGTGTTGAAGTCGCTCAAGGGTTTGGACCCCGGCATGATCGAGGCCTTCCGCAGTCACTGCCGCCAGTCCTATGCTGGCGAGTATGAGCTGCTCTTCGGAGTGGCTTCGCTGCACGATCCCGCAGTGCAGGCCGTTGAGCAATTGAAGGCCGAGTTCCCGGAGCATTCGATTCGGCTGATCGTCTGTCCCGATCGGCTGGGGACGAATGGCAAGGTCAGCACGCTGGTACAGCTTGCCGCTCATGCGCGCTACGATTATTTGCTTATCAACGACTCCGACATTACCGTCAGCCCGCGCTATCTGGAGCGGGTGATGAGCTGCTTCGGCTCGTCTGCGGAAGACGGCAAAGCCGCGAAGCATATTGGCCTGGTCACCGCGCTTTATCGCGGCCGCGCGCACGGCACGCTCGCCTCAAGGCTGGAAGCGCTGGGTATTGCCACGGACTTTCAGGCGGGTGTGCTGCTGTCGAAGTGGATCGAGGGCGGATTGCATTACGGTCTAGGCTCGACGCTGGCGGTGAGCCGTGAAGCGCTCGAAAAGGCCGGCGGATTGGAAGCGCTGGTGGATTATCTGGCCGACGACTACGAGTTGGGTGCGCGCGTGGATCGGGCAGGCTATCGCGTGGCGCTGAGCGCGGAGGTGGTCGAGACGAATGTGGCGGCCTACGGCTGGCGCGGCTTCTGCGATCATCAGTTGCGCTGGGCGCGGACGGTACGCGATGCGCGGCCCTGGGGCTACGCGGGAATGATCTTTACGCATGGACTGGGCTGGGCGGCGGTGAATGTACTGGCCAGCGGGGCAAGCCTGCTGAGCCTGTGGCTGCTGGGGTTGAGTTTTTTTCTGAGGCTGGCGATGGCGATGACCGTGGGCGCGGCGGTGCTGGGCGACCGCGATGTCCTGCCTACCCTGTGGCTGCTGCCGCTGCGCGATCTGGTGGCGATGTTGGTATGGGTTGCGGGCTTCGCTGGCAATACGGTTGTCTGGCGCGGCGAGCGCTTTGCGCTGAAGAATGGGAGGCTGGAAAAAATCGTCTGAGCATCAAGCGCCCTTGGCGCGCTTCCGCAACTCTCAAAATTGAAGAGGTCTGCCTCGTTGCCGCCTCTGAGCGGCCTCAATCTCCGGTGGAAGCCAGGGCCGGGTCCTGGGTGCTGATGGCGGCGCAGTCAATGGAGAGACAGGCGCCCAGATCGCTGAAGTCCTGGTCCCAGCGGGGGCGGTCCTCTGCCAGCAGCGCAGTGAGGGCATAGCTGGAGGTGCGCAGGATTTCGTACCAGATATTTTGCGCCTGCCAGAGATTCAGATCGAAGGGCAGTTCCGCCAGCAGACGGCCAAGTGAGAGCGCCCGGTCCAGCGTATCCATGGAACCGGAAGACATTTGCAGCTCGACCATGATGCGCTTCATGCGCTGATCGGCAAGATAGGAGAGCGTGGGGGTTTCCAGCGGCACCTGATCGGCCCTTGCCAGGGAAAGGAAGGAGCGCAAGAGCGGCTGGTCAATGGGATCGGCTTCGAGAGCGCGGCGCAGGCCCGCATTGATGGCAAAGCCGGCGGCGAGGGTAAGCGCGGGAGGCTTGGGCAACCCGGCCTGGGAGAGAAAGTGCAAGAGACTGGCGTGGTCTTCGTAGATGGTGGTCAGTGAGTTTTCGATGTCCGCGAGCGTGGAGTTGAGGATGAGCTGCACGATGCGTCGCTGTTCGTCGGTAAAGAGCGAGGTGAGAGAGTAGTCCATATGGCCGTAGAAGCGGTCGAGCAGGCGAATCACCTCAGGGAAATCGGCGCGCTGAACGTGCGCGGCGGCCTCGGCGGCGAAGGCATCGAAGGCGGCTGCATCCTCCGGCTCATAGGCCTTGACGGCGGCGGTGATGTTCTGGTCGCCGAAGTGAAGGACGGCGAAGGAGAAGCCCCCCTGCTTGCCGGTAACCGCTCCGACGATCTTGACGCGCCCCAGAGCGAGCCGGCCACGTCCCGATGTATACACATCGTAGGAGTTGCGCCAGACGCGGAAGCAGAACAGATCGGTCTCTTCGGCAAAGGAGGAGAAGATGGAACTGATGGCGTAGTGGGCTGCCACCTGTTCCAGGTCCAACTGCTTGACGCTGACCTGCTCTTTGTAGATTTTGGCTCCATCGCCGGCCGCGGGCAGGTTGGAGCGGGCCTCGGCAAGCGCGGCCAGAAAGGCCGGCTCCAGAGGCGTGGACAATGCGCCAAATACCTCCCTGGCCAATTGCAGCGCACGCGCGGCATAGGCAATGATCTGCACCGTCTCAATGCCGGAGATGTCATCGAAGAACCATCCGCAACTGGTATACATGAGCTGCGCATGGCGCTGCATCTCCATCAATTCGAGGGCGCGGATGCGCTCCGGCACAGTGAGGGTATGCAACTGGTGCCTGCGGAGAAACCGCTCAACCGACTGCGGGCTGTGATCGAGCATCGCTTCTATGTACTCGTCGCGCGCATCCCAGACGTCCTTGAAGAGCTTGGCTCCCTCGGCCTCGGTGAGTGGAACCAGCGCGTCGCGCAACAGGTCGAGAGCCTTGCGCAGCGGCGCGCGCCAAGCCTGGTTCCAGCCTGCCCGTCCGCCGTTGCAGCCGCAATCGGAGCGCCAGCGCTCGATGCCGTGAACACAGCTCCAGGAGGTGTTTTCTACAATCTCGGCTTCGTATTCGGGAGGAAACTGCTCGAGGAAGCAGCCGTAGTTGGTCAGATTGACCGTCGGATCTTCTTCCAGCAGCTTCACCGCATAGGCCAGCGCCATCTCGCCGTATTTGTGATGGTGGCCGTAGGATTCGCCGTCGGTGGCGACGTGGACCAGTTGCGGATCGGGGTTGAATTCAAAGCCGCTTTTAAGCCTTCCGGCGAGACTTTCGCCGGAGTTGAGCAGCCCTTCAAAGGCAATCGCCCGCGAAGCTGGTCCGTCATAAAAAAAGACGGCAATCGCAGCGCCGGAGCCGAAGCGGACCAGATACGGCCGGGTGGTGTCGACCGTGGCGTTAGAGGTGTCGGTCCAGCCTCCGCCCTCCTTCATGCGCCGGATACGCTTGCATTGGTGAGGCGCCAGCACCGTGAACTTGATACCGTGCTGAGCCAGCAGTTCGAGCGATTCGTTGTCGGCCGCCGTCTCTGCCAGCCACATTCCCTCCGGCGTGGCGCCGTAGTGGTATTGGTAGTCGGCAATGCCCCAGCGAATCTGCGTGATGCGGTCGCGGCGGCTGGCCAGCGGCAGAATGATGTGGTTGTAGACCTGCGCCATCGCCGAGCTATGGCCTTTGAAGGCCTTGCGGCTGCGCCGTTCGCCGTCCAGAATCATGCGGTAGGTGCGGGGCGCATTCTCCATCAGCCAACTGAGCAGCGTAGGGCCGAAGTTGAAGCTGATGCGCGCGTAGTTGTTCACGATGCGCGTGATCTGGTTCTTGCTGTTGACGATGCGGGCCGCGCCGTTGGTGGCGTAGCACTCCGCGCAGATGCGCTCATTCCAATCGTGATAGGGCGCGGCCGAGTCCTGCGTCTCGACCGTCTCCAGCCAGGGATTCTCGCGGGGAGGCTGATAGAAATGCCCGTGTATGCAGATAAAGCGCTTGTTCGCCCCCATGCGAGCCTCTACCCCTGCCGGTGTGCCGGACCTATGAAGTTATTGTAGGCTCTATCGGCCAGCCGGCGCTGTGACGCGAGCCAGATCGCAGGCCCTCCACAGATACCAACTGGCCACGGAACGGAAGGGCGCCCAGCGTTTTCCCCTTTTGAGCAGAATCTCCGGTTTGGGCAGATCTTCGGCGGCCAGAGGGCGGGATTTGGGCAGGCGCAGAAAGGTGAGCGCAAAGCCCTTGCGCACACCATAGTCGGTTGCGGGCAGCACATCGGGCCGTCCCAGGCGAAAGATGAGCAGCATCTCCACCGTCCAGGGGCCGATGCCGCGTACTTCGGTCAGCCGCGCGACGATCTCTGCGTCAGACATCTTGCGAATCGCCGCCTGAGTAGGAACGGTGCCGTCCAGCGTGCGTACCGCCAAGTCTTTCAATGCACGCGCTTTGTTGCCGGAGACGCCCGCCGCCCGCAGGATTTCGTCGGGGGTGCCGAGCAACTGCTCCGGCGTGGGATCGCCGCCAAAGAACGCGCGGACGCGGGAGTGGATGGTAGCCGCGGCCTTGCCATTCAACTGCTGGTAAAGGATCGACTCGACGAGCGACTCAAAGGGAGAGGAGCGTGGATCAAGGCGCAGCGTGAAGGGACCGGCCCGGTCGATCAGCGCGCCCAGTTTGGCATCGCTGGCGCGCAGATGCTCTGCTGCCTCGGCGGCGTCAAAGGGAAGTTTGCGGCTGCGCCCGTCGTGAATCATAGGGGAAGTCTAGCGCAGTGCCCGCCTGCACTGCCTCTCTCACGCACGGAATTCTGCCCGTGCTGGACGCTGTATTTCAAGGAGCCGTACGATTTGCGTTCGCGGGGTTTGGGCATGTTGAACGAACCCCATCGACGTGTTCGTGAAGAGACGCGTGTATGACGCTCCACAAGGGATCGAGTATGAAATCGATTCCCTCGCGCCGCGCCAGCTTCGCGGCGGGAACAAAATCCGAATCGCCTGCAACCAATACTATTTGATCTACTTGACGCTTGAAGCTCAAAGATGCGATATCCAAGCCGATGCGCATATCCACACCCTTTTGTATCGTTGCAAACTCGAAATCCTCATCGGTAAGATTGTTGAAATCGAGGCTGCCATCCAAAAGCTGCTTTAGCCTTCCAGTTCTCAATTTCCACTCAGTTTGGTCTAGCAAATGACCAAGACGCAACGCCACCTTGCGCTGCTTTCTCAATTCATCATGCAAGGCTAGGCGAAAAATCGATTGTGGTGTCTTTGAGAAATCTACGGCCAAACGCGTCTTTGGATGGTGGGCTTTTTTGGAGAGGGGAGGACAATCGTAGAAGAAAATTCTGTAAAGTTCATGGCGGACTGTTCGATGCTGGCTTTTCTCCTCAAGGTGAGACAGCGCCATTTCAAAAGCTGTTCTGGCAACTACTTTCGCATCCGTCTTATCCTTATTGGGATAGCAGGAGGGAAATCTGCGAAGAAAAAAACCGCCGTCGATCAGAATCGCGGTTGGCATATGAAAGGATAGCCCTCGGGCTCGGCCCCCACGAGATCGTATGTGGATGGCGTACTGCCGGGGCTAATCATCAAGATAGCACCCAATAAAAAAGTAGTAAAGAAAAATAGTCGAGGGTGGGACACTCAGCATCATCGCATTGTCCGCAAGACGATCACTGCTTTTATGGCGTCAAAGGGAAGTTTGCGGCTGCGCCCGTCGTGAATCATAAGCTCCTGACTATCTCCCGGACTTGCTCTCGATCTTGGCCCATGAGTCTTTGAGCGGGAGCGTCCGGTTAAAGACCAGCTTCTCCGCGGTTGAATCTGGGTCCAGGCAGAAATAACCGACACGCTCGAACTGGAAGCGATCCTCGATTTTGGCGCCGGCGAGAGAAGGCTCCAGCTTGGCCGTAGTGAGAATCTCCAGCGAGTTGGGATTGAGATTATCGAGAACATCCTGGCCCTCTTCCAGGTCGTAGGGATCGGCCTTGGCGAAGAGCTTGTCGAAGAGACGAATCTCGGCGGAGATGGCGTGTGCGGCAGAGACCCAGTGCATGGTGGACTTGACCTTGCGGCCGTCGGGAGAGTTGCCGCCGCGGCTGGCCGGATCATAGGTGCAGTGCACTTCGACGATCTCGCCGGCGGCGTCTTTCACCACGCTGTGAGCGGTGACAAAGTAGGCGTTGCGCAGACGAACCTCCTTCCCCGGTGAGAGCCGGTAGTACTTGGGCGGAGGAACTTCGCGGAAGTCGTCCTGCTCGATATAAATCTCGCCGGAGAAGGGAACCTGGCGCGTGCCCGCGCTGGGATCTTCAGGGTTGTTGGCCACCTCGACGAACTCCGACTGGCCGGCGGGATAGTTGTCGATGACCAGCTTCAACGGATGCAGAACGGCCATGGCGCGGCTCGCCCGGCGATTCAGGTCGTCGCGCTGGAAGTGCTCGAGCATCTCAATATCAGTGCTTCCGTTGGTGCGCGAAACGCCGCTGGCGGCAACAAAAGCGCGGATGGCCTCCGGGGTAAAGCCGCGGCGGCGGATGCCGCAGAGAGTCGGCATACGCGGATCGTCCCAGCCGTTGACGCGATTCTCCTTCACGAGCTGCAACAGCTTGCGTTTGCTGAGCATGGTGTAGGTGATATTGAGACGATCGAATTCAATCTGCTGCGTGGGAAAGATGCCGAGTTGCTCGATATACCAGCGATAGATCGGCTGATGATCGGTAAACTCCAACGTGCACATCGAGTGCGTCACGCGCTCCAGAGAATCCGACTGGCCGTGGGCGTAGTCGTACATCGGATAGATGCACCACTCGTCGCCGGTGCGGTGGTGCGTGGCGTGCAGGATGCGGTACATCACCGGATCGCGCATATTCAAATTCGGCGAACTCATGTCGATCTTGGCGCGCAGCACGCGTGAGCCGTCGGGGAACTCGCCGGCCTTCATGCGCGTAAAGAGGTCGAGATTCTCTTCGACGGAGCGGTTGCGATAGGGCGAGTCCTTGCCCGGCTCGGTCAGCGTCCCGCGATGCTGGCGAATCTCGTCGGCGGAGAGATCGTCAACGTACGCTTTGCCCGCCTTGACGAGCTGCAAAGCCCACTCGTAAAGCTGGCCAAAATAATCCGAGGCGTAACAGAGGCGCTCCCAATCGAAGCCCAGCCAGCGCACGTCGGCCATGATGGAATCAACGTACTCCTGCTCTTCCTTTTCAGGGTTTGTGTCGTCGAAGCGCAGGTTGGTTTTGCCGCCGAACTCGTCGGCTAGGCCGAAGTCGATGCAGATGGCCTTGGCGTGGCCGATGTGCAGGTAGCCGTTGGGTTCGGGGGGAAAGCGGGTCTGGATGACAGCGTCGCCGTACTTTTTGGTGCGGACGTCCTCCGAGATAATGTCGCGGAGGAAGTTGGAGGGAGCGGCGGCTTGGCTTTCCGGATTTGCGTTTGTCATGGTTCAGTTATTATAAATTTTTGCGAGAGCTGGCACGAGATTTTAGAAATCAGGATTTGGTGCGTACCAACCTGCGAACTATTTGTCTCTCCCCTAGTGGAACCCCATTTCGTCGTCTCCCCAGGAGTTGACTGAATAATTACCTGCAAGGTTTTGAAGATAAATATAGGGAGGCACATACTTTCCAGAAGATTCAGAGGCGGATTCCGGTTCTTTTGCGCATCCATTCATTTGTATGATGCAGCAAGGCAAGGTATTTTTCTGCAAACGCCCGCTGTGGTCTGCCGAATATAATTCCTCTCATGACAGCAGAAGAACGACAGGCAGTTCTTGCTTCATTGGAGAAGGGTTCCGCGGCTCTGCATGAGGCAGTGCTGGGAGTAACGGAGGAGCAGGCAGCGCGGGTTTCCGACTCCGGAAGATGGTCGATCTTGCAGTGCGTGGAGCACGTGGCCGCAGTGGAAGATTTTCTTTTTTCCTTGATTGCAGGGGCGCAGGACGCCGATGCACCGGCGGGCAATGCTCAGCGGGAGGCAATGATCCTGGCGCGGGGAGCGGACCGGACGAACAGGAGAGAATCGCCGGCGGAGGCCCTACCGAAAGGGCGTTTTGCGACATTGCACGAAGCGCTGGAAGGCTTCCGGGCCAGTCGAGGGCGGACGATTCAATTTGTCAACGAGAACGAAGAAGAGCTTCGCTCGAAGATCGCCATGCATCCGCTGATGGGACCGGTAAATGCCATGGAAATTCTGCTGCTGATGGCCGTGCATCCTGAACGCCACGCGCGGCAGATTGAAGAGATCAAAGCGGCTCTAACAAATGGCTCTGTTAACGAAAATGTGGGGAAAGAAGCATCGATGGAAATTCACGCTCCGATGGGAAAAATCAAGTCATTGAAAGAATTTGCCACGCACATTCTGATTGTAACGATCGGCATCTTGATTGCGTTTAGCCTGGAAGGAGCAAGAGAGAGCTGGCGCGAGCACGTGGCGGTAAAAGAGACCCGTGAGATCCTGCTCGCGGAGTTAACCAGCGACCAGGAGCAACTTGGCAAAGATCTGCGCCAAGTCCGCGAGTGCAATACGCAACTGGATAAGATCATTGCCGAGATGCCCGGTTTGGCGAAGTCGCCGATAGAACTCAATCGGCGGGTTGGCGAACTCAGACCGGGCTTCTATGGGCTTAATACCACGGCGTGGGAGTCGGCGCTCTCCAGCAATACGCTGAATTATATGGAACGAAACGAGCGCAATCATTATGTGGGCGCGTATTTCGGCCTCAAGGCGTACCGCGAGATACAGATGAGCTCCGCTTTTGCAAGTTACAACGATGTTGCAACCTATTTTCCGAGTCATCGCTCCTATGCGACGGAAGCGGAAGAAGCCGAGGCAGAGCGAAAGCTGCGCGTGCTCAAAAACGAATTCTGGATATTGGATCATTTCGGACAGCAGATCACTCCGGATTTGCAGAAGGCATTGGATTCCAAGTAGCCTTTCACGGCGCATCTGGAGAACCTGGGGAGAACAACCGAAATGCAGCCGCAGGTTCTTCGGCTGCGTTGGGCGCCCGACCATCGTCCTTATCGAGGGCCCGCCAGGACCGCCGCCGCGTGTCGATTGCCATACGACACTGTGATGGAGGTGCCGCCGCCCTTGGGGTCGTGCAAGGACCACACCTTCCCCCACGGAAAGGACCAGCTCACTGGGCGATTTAGGATGGCCTTATCTTTGGATACTCTGCCAGCGTGGAAGCTTGCGCCATTTGCGGCTTCGCCAAATATGGACTCGAGCAGGCAGTCATGAAAGTCCTTGGTTGCGGCTTCGGTCGCCAGGTCGTACGTGGTCCAGGACCTCGGGCCAGGCCGATAAAGATCAACACTGAGGTCCACAGAGACCAGCGTCTGATCGTAGAAGCACAGGCTTACCGCGAGTTCTCTGCCGTCGATACTTCCCCCGGAAATGTGGTAATGAATCCACGGCGGAGTTCCGCAATCCTGGCTCTTCGCATTGGCGAAGTTCGGCGCGTCACGAAAGGCATCTTGCGTAAGTCCCGCACCGATCACGATTCCGTTCGGAAGGCAAATCGTCCCGTTCTGTCTACTAGGGCCTGTTAACACTACCTCAGGCGGATGGCGTTGCGAGCGAAAAACCGCTCAGACGAGGCGGAGTCCGCAGAGTTTGGTTGTTCCAAGCACAAGGACGACAACGAAGTATGAGTGATTTTTCGCCGCAACCCGAGGGACGGGGCCAATTTCCCCCATTTCTTCGTTGCTCGTCACTCCAGTAACCGGCTACAGTTCGCTCCTCGCGCCTCGAACTGAGAAAAATTGGCCGCCGTCGCCGCCACCTGAGGTAGCGTT
>Ga0181520_10005171_pt1 | contig 21043 bp, 12 predicted proteins | sample PEATcosm2014_Bin_29_FD_132451 | JGI IMG/M metagenome (GOLD analysis project Ga0181520, IMG submission 132451) | Peatland microbial communities from MTU Mesocosm Facility, Houghton, MI, USA - PEATcosm2014_Bin02_30_metaG | ecosystem: Environmental > Terrestrial > Soil > Wetlands > Peat | place... | reverse complement strand
TGTGGACCCCCGGCTTCAACTCGCTGGCCGAGGCAGCAAAGCAGGGGCTGACGACCGAGGACCTCATCACCCAGTCCGCCGAACGGCTCTATACCGGCCGCTTCCAGCTGGGCATGTTCGATCCCCAAGGCTCCAACCCGCTGGATAACCTGATGTTCACCGCCGGCATTCAGAATCAAGACCGGCAAACCTCGCTCAAGGCCGCCGAGGAGAGCATGGTTCTGCTCAAGAACAGCGGCATTCTGCCCTTCAAGACCGCGCCGGCCAAGATCGCGGTCATCGGCCCCACCGCCGACCTGCTGCCTTCGATTCTGGGCAACTACGTGGGCACCCCGATTCGCCCGGTCACTCCGCTGGACGGCATGATCCAGCAGTTCCGCGCATCGCAGATTCTCTATGCCCAGGGCTCGACGCTGGCTACGGGCTTCGCCGTGCCTGTGCCGCGCACCGCCTTTGGCATGAGAGATGGCCTGAACACCGAGTTCTTCGCCACCCCCGACTGGACCGGCCGCCCCGTCGCCGTCACCCGCCAGCCGCTCATCCAGGCCGATTGGGAGAGCGCTTTGCCGGTGCCGCAACTGGCCACCCACAACTACTCCGTGCGCTGGAGCGGCCACATCGCCGTGCCTTCGGCCGGCCACTACGTGTTCAGCCTGGAAATCGGAGACAGTTTCCCCTATTCGCCGGTTGAAACCTACCGCTTCATCCTGGACGGCAAGGTTCTCTCGGAAGGCAGCTTGCGCCAGGTTGCCGACCTCTCGATGTTAGGCAACTTCAGAACCGAGGCCGGCGCTTCGGCCAGCGCGCCGCCCTTGATGCAGTTCCCCAAGACTCCGTCGATCCCGGTGGACTTCACCGATAGCCTGCCCCACCAGATCGTGGTCGAGTATTCGCACAACGGCGACATGGCCGGCGGCGGCCTCACACTCAAGTGGATTCCCCCGGCCGACGACCTGATCGAAGAGGCCGTGGTGCACGCCAAGGAAGCCGACGTGGTGGTAGCCTTTGTGGGGCTTTCACCGCAGCTCGAGGGCGAAGAGATGCCCATCAAGATCGACGGCTTCAACGGCGGCGACCGCACCAGCATCGACCTGCCCGCTCCGCAGCAGAAGCTTCTTGAGGCCCTCAAAGCTACAGGAAAGCCGCTTATCGTGGTTCTGCAAAGCGGCAGCGCGGTGAGCCTGAACTGGGCCAAAGACAACGCCTCCGCCATCCTGGAAGCCTGGTATCCGGGCGTCGAGGGCGGAACGGCCATCGCACGCACCCTGTCAGGCCTGAACAACCCGGCCGGCCGCCTGCCCGTTACCTTCTACGCCTCGCTCGACGGGTTGCCGGAATTCACCGACTACGCCTTCAAGAACGGCGACAAAGGCCGCACCTATCGCTATTTCCCCGGCAAGCCATTGTGGGGCTTCGGTTACGGGCTGAGCTACTCCAGTTTCAAATACAGCAGCCTCAAGCTCTCGGTCGATCCGGCAACGGCTACGCTGAAGGCCGGCGACCCGCTGACCGCAACTGTCACCGTCACCAACAGCGGCACCGTGGCCGGCGATGAGGTGGTAGAAGCCTACGTGAAAACGCCCCAGGAGGGTGGACCGATTCACTCGCTGGTGGGCTTTGAGCGGGTCAACCTCGCTCCCGGGGGCAGCCGCGAAGTGAGCATCGTCATCGATCCTCGATCGCTTTCGAGCGTGGACGACAAGGGCGAGCGGTCGATTCTGGAAGGCAAATACAACTTGACCCTGGCCGGCGCCCAGCCGCAGGACACCAAAGCCAAAGTCGAGGCCGACTTCGTGGTTGCCGGATCTCTGACACTGGAAAAGTAAAAACACAAACAGCGCGGGCAGACCTTTGGAAGGTCTGCCCGCACTGAAACTGGACGATTATCCTAGAGCCCGACAACCGCGGTGATGCGCTTTTTACTCAGAAACTGGTATGCCCAACCCTTCATGAGCCTCTTCTACTCTCTGGTCTTTTTGCGAATCTCGATGCTCAACCGCTTGATCTTCTGGTTCAGCGTCGAAAGAGGGATGTGGAACTGCTCGGCTGCATCGGTCTGGTTCCAGTTGCAGCGCTCCAGCTTCTCAATAATGATGCGCCGCTCAATGTCCTCGAGAATATCGAAGAGCGAGGCGTTGGGGTTGTGCTCCAGCAATGCGTCCTGGAAGCTGCGGCCCGTAATGTGGCCCGGCAGTAACTCCGAGCCGATTACAGGGCCGTTGGAAAGCACGACACCGCGCTCGATGGAGTTCTCCAACTCGCGGACGTTGCCGGGCCACTCGTAATCCACCAGCGCGCGCAAGGCGTCGGCCGAGAGCCGGCGCGGCGGCACTGCGTTCTCAGCTGCATAGAACTCAAGAAAGTGCGCAGCCAGCAGGGGAATGTCTTCGCGGCGGGCGCGCAAGGGCGGCAGGTCGACAGTGATGACGTTGAGCCGATAGAAGAGATCTTCGCGGAAACGCCCGTCGCGCACAGCCTGACGCAGATCCACGTTGGTGGCGGCAATAATGCGCACGTCCACCTGGATTTCCTGAATGCCGCCCAGATGCATGAAGCGGCGATCCTGCAGCACGCGCAGGATCTTGGCCTGGGTGTCCATGCCCATGGTGGCAATTTCATCCAGAAAGAGCGTGCCGCCGTTGGCTACTTCAAACAGGCCCTTCTTGGACGCGATGGCGGAGGTGAATGCGCCCTTGACGTGTCCGAAGAGTGTAGACTCGAGCAATTCCGAAGGCATGGCCCCAGTGTTGATGGGGACGAAGGGCTTGTCTTTGCGGGGCGAGTGGGCGTGAATGGCCTTGGCGATGAGCTCTTTGCCAGTCCCGCTCTCACCCTGAATGAGTACCGTGGAGCGGCTAGGCGCGATCTGCGCTACCAGGTCGAAGATCTTCAACATGGGCTCGCTCTTGCCCACGATGTTGGCGAAGTTATAGCGCTGTTTGAGCGTGCGTTTGAGCTGCAGGTTCTCTTCTTCGGCGCGATGGCGGGCCACGGCCGAGCGAATATCGGCCAGCAGCTTTTCGTTGTCCCAGGGCTTCTGGACAAAATTCTCCGCACCGGCGCGGACCGCTTCCACCACGTTGTCTACCGTGCCGTAGGCGGTGATCATGATGACCGGAAGCTCCGGCTGGCGATCCTTGATCTGCGGCAGCAGTTCGATCCCGCTTTGCCCAGGCAGGGCCAGGTCCAGCAGCACCAGATCGAAGTTTTCCAGTTCCAGAATGCGCAAACCCTGCTCGCCATCGTTGGCCATGCGTACCGCATAGCCCTCAAGCATCAGCAGCACTTCGAGCGATTCGCGGATCCCCGCCTCGTCGTCGATTACGAGGATGCTTGCACCTGCGGCCGCACCGGAGCTGGCGGATTGTGAAGCGGAGACGTTCAGGGGAAAATCAACCTCAGGCATGGACAGATTTCCTTAACAGGGGGAACTCAAGATGAAAGGTTGTGCCGGCGCCGACAGCGCTCTCGACATGAATCTTGCCCGCGTGTTCCTGGATGATGCCATAGGAGACGGAAAGCCCCAGTCCCGTGCCGCGCCGGTCGCCAGGCTTGGGCATGGTCTTGGTGGTGAAAAAGGGATCGTAGATGCGCTTCAAATGCTCGGGGGCAATTCCCGTGCCTGAATCGCTGACTACGGCTTCGACGTGTCCATTGGAAAGCGTCGCCACGCGCAGGCGTCCGCCACCGGGCATGGCCTCTTTGGCATTCAGCAGCAGGTTCAGGAAGACCTGTTGCAGCTTGCCGGAGTTGCCGTGAATGGTGGGCAGATCCTCCGTAAGATCCAGGTCAACCACGATTTGCGCAGTCTTGAATTGGTGTTCCAGCAGCGAAAGTGTATCGAGAATGACCTGGTTGAGATTGGTTTGACGAAATTCAGTGGTCGAGGTGCGAGAAAAATTGAGAAGGCCGTTGGCGATCTCCGCGGCCCTGAAGCTCTGCTGCGTGATCTTGTCCAGCACCGGACTCAGCCGGGCGTCGCCCTTCATCTGCTTCGAGAGCATCTGCGCATAGGAGGAGATGACCGCCAGAGGGGTATTGATCTCATGGGCCACGCCGGCCGCCAGCAAGCCGATGGAACTCAGCTTGTCAGCCTGAGTCAATTGCGCTTCCAGCGACACGCGCTCGGTGATGTCGTCCACCAGGATGATGCGGCCCACGGGAACGAAGTTCCGCGACAGCAGCGGGGCGATGGCAATGTTGGCGGTGCGTTGTTCGCCGGCCCGTGTGGTGAGGCGGAACTTATAGAGATGATGCACGCCTGATTCGTGGCGGAATCCGTCCATTGCATCAACCAGCTCGACAGGGAAGACGGTACGAAGTACCTGGCCGATGGCCTCCGAGCGGCTGAAGGCGTACATTGCTTCCATCTGCGCATTCCAGCTCTCGATGCGGTCGTTCAGATCGACGGCCAGGATGCCTACGTTGATGGATTCGACGATGTTCTCGTTGAACTCCTTGAGGCGTTCGAACTCGGTGATCTTCTCCTGCAGGCTGGCATAGAGGCTGGCGTTCTGCAGCGCGATACCGATGTAGCTGGCCAGAGACTCCAGCAGTTCCACGTCTTCGCTTGAGAGGAAGTCGCCACCGATCGTGCGGCCCAGGCCAATCACCGCAATGGTTCGCATGGCCGACCTGTCCTTGATTTCGTTCAGCGTCTCGCCCTGATCGGGCGCAGGAGCCACCCGGCAGGGCAGGTAGTAGTTCAGATCGAGCAATGCGGCGGTGCGGCGCTGGTCCTCGGGAAGATGCAGGGCCTGTTGAGCATTTTCCAGGAAGATGTGGGAGTGATCCTGTGCGTGGTCGAAGTCCAGGAAACCGACAGCCAACTGATCGTGCGTGCTGCGCGCTTCAGGCGGCAGGCCGTGCGCTGCGGCGAGGTGTAGACGCCCCGAGCCCTCTGCCAGGAAAACGGCTACCCGCGCCACCAGAAGCGTGCGGGGCAGGCGCTCGACAATCGACTCCAACAGGGCGTCTATATTCGTCTCCGCGCTTAGTCCGCGGCCGAATTCAACCAGCGCTTTGCGGTAATCGTAACGGTGGCGATCGAACGCCCTGTCAACCCAGCCTTGGATCCTGCGCTTGAGAGGATCGAAGGACGCCGCCACCAGAACAATGGAGACAGCCTCGCCCAACTCCCGCATCGACTCGGGAAGACGATTGTGTGCTACACCGGCAGCCAGCGCGATCAGTCCGAAGTAGCCACCGAGAATCAACCCAGTGGCCAGCGTGTAGCTGACGCCGCGTTTGAAAATCAGATCGGTGTCCATCAGCCGGTAGCGCACAATCGCCCAACTGAAAGTCAGCGGCAAAAACAGCAGGGACAAGCCCCCGAGATTGGTCAGGAGCTTGTATGGGTGCCAATCCAGCAAGTAAGGAATGGCGGAGAGCAACGTGAATGGGAGAACCGCGAGCAGCGTGCCCCGCGTGACCCATTTCAACTGCTGGCGCAGCAGCGGAGTGTCTGCCCGGCTATAGGCCCGCAGGAACAGCAGTGCAGCCAGGATGTAGAACCCTGCTTCATAAGCAGTGCTGATGCGGTCAAGCCAACTCAGCAAAAGCCCGCTTGCCTGCCTTGTTCCGAGGGTCCAGATCCAAAGAGACAGAACTCCGGCGCCCGGTGCATAAACCAGCGGCAAAAGCCATAGCCTGCGGATATTCTTGAACCGCTCTTCAGGGAAGCTGAGCGCGAAATGAAGGAACAGCGCCGGCTGCAGCGCTTGAGCCAGAATATTCAACCAGAAGACGGTCCTGTCCAGAGGGTCCAGTGCGCCTGTGTACTTCAGCGTAAACAGCGCAAACGAGACTAGGCAGAACATGTAGAAATGGGTGGCTCTCGGCGCGGTCCAACGGCGGAAAAGGACGTAGATCCCGATGGCCAGGTAGACCAGCCCGATCACGCGAAGCCACTGCGCCAGGCTGCGGTCCAACGGCTCCGGGATCACCTTGACAGGGGAATCGAGAGCTTCTCCGCCGCGCAGAATGGTGTAATAGGCCTGACCGTAGCTGCCGGTGTGATAGAGAACCCGCACCAGATCGGGCACGCGCGTGATGGGAATCTCGTCGCAGGACGCGCAGGCCGCCACTCCAGTCAGCAAATCGTGTGCCTGCAGACCGGCCACCTGGCCTGGCATATTGGGCAGAACCTTGTCGGCTTCCAGCCCACCCGCTACCTCGCGCCACCACACCCCGTCATCCGGCTTGTCGAAATTGCTCTCCTGCCGCAGATTCAAAACCGCCAGCACGAAGAGACCAGCCGTAGCTACGGCCAGCAGAGACGCCTGCAAACGGTTGAAGAGACTGGTTACCATAGGGGAACGCTCGACGTACCTTTAGTTGCACGTTGCTTGCCATGTCCAGGCGGCGCGCAACTTTCCCTCGAGCGCTTCGGCAATCGGTTGAGAATGCGCAAGATAGTGACTTCCCCTGAGGCTGAAAGGTCAACCAGGATTTTCCGGATGTCACGATCATAATGCAGGAAATGGTAGGGAGTCTACAGTTAAGAGGATCTGCATATGGAAATAGGTAGCTGCTTGAAGGGGGACGGGTTATTACCTAAAGATGCAATACTCCGCGGTTACTGAAGGGCTTCCTGGGTGCCTTCTGCCCTATGCCTGAATGGCCTAATACGGTTCCTCTCCGTATTTTAATCATCGAAACGATCAATTCTGACCATAGGTGGCCTTGGGTCCGTGCTTGCGCTGGTAGTGGTGTTCGGAGACGTACTCCGGAATCCCGGATTCGGGCGCTCCCAGCAGGATGCTCCGGAAGGCCAGGCGGGCGATGTACTCCAGAACATCGGCGTTCTCGACTGCATCCATTGCAGTCTTGCCCCAGGTAAACGGCGCGTGGCCGGCCACCAGGACGCCTGGAACAGCCAGCGGGTCAAGCCCACCTGCGCGAAAGCGCTCAACGATCACCTGGCCGGTATTGCGAACGTAAGCCTCTGCTACTTGCTCGGCAGAAAGAGGCAAGGTCACCGGAACTGGTCCATGGAAGTAGTCGGCATGGGTGGTGCCGAGACAGGGAATGGCGCGGCCAGCCTGCGCCCAGGAGGTGGCAAACTCCGCGTGCGTATGTACCACCCCGCCAATCTGCGGGAATTCCCGGTAGAGCAGAGTATGCGTGTCCAGGTCGGAGGATGGGCGCAGGCGGCCTTCCACGATCTTGCCATCCAGGTCGGTCACCACCAGGTCTTCGGGGGCCATGGAGGCGTAATCCACGCCGCTGGGCTTGATCACAACGAGCGGCTGAGGACCGGAGCGATCGATGCCACTGGCGTTACCGAAAGTATGCGGGGCGAGCCCGCGGCGGGCGATTTCCTGGTTGGCGCGAAGAACCTGATGGCGAAGATCGGTGAGCAGCATGGGGACAGTCCTTGAGAGAGACGGTAGCGGGAAAGCGTTTACCGTAAGTAGTTTATCACCGTCCCATTCCGAATCCTCCGTCCCGTCTGCGATTTTCCTGCCCGTTCGGCTCTCCCTCGTTTGCCTCTCCGGTTTTCTGCACTTGCCCGGGAACTTTGTTCGTCTGAGCCCTAACCAAATCCATAGAGGTATCCGATAACCAAAACGGGATCTCGTCGCAGAAGAAAGGTCGACGCGAGCTCCAAAGAACACTGGCTGTCTCATTGAATAGAACCCCAGGACGGTTGGTCGGTTTCCCGGCCTGGGACGACGAGATTCGAAGAACATCGCGGGGCATGCATTGCGTCGAGTGGATAACGCAGACGGTTCTTCAACCAAAGTTGCGCGGAACGCGCTGCTGGTGGCGGCTAGTCTCGCGCTGGCAGGCTCGATATTGGGCGTGGCCGCCTCGGAACGGGGCACCGTTACCGGTGTTGAAGTCGCTCTGGTGTATGTCGGTGGCGTGTTCGCCGTGGGCTTGCTGTTGACGCTGTTCGTTTTTCGCCGGGTCCCGGTGCAGAGCGCAGCCACTGTCTCAACCGCGTTCTATACGTCCTATCTTTGTGCTGGATTGTTGATCTGGCGTTTTGCAACGTCGGATTTCAGCAACCTCTGCATTTATATGATGTGGTTCTTTCCTCTCCTGGTTTTCAACAGGATGGTCAACTCGCCCGCCATCGGGCGATTCCTGGCCCATTTCATTCGCTTTGCTCCTCTGGTTCTTCTCGCCTGTTTCTTCCCCCGGTTGATGGCCGCTCTCTCTTTCGGCCATTTCAACGTCGTGATGGTCTTCTGCCTCAGCTACATCTGCTTCGGCCTGATGTCCAACGCCGAGAGCCGCTACCGCGAAGCCTATATACGGGAACGCGAGCGGGCCGAGTCTCTGCGCATCGAATCCGAAGTGCTGGAGAGCATCTCCGACTGTTTCATCTCTCTCGATGCGGAGTTCAGGCTGGTGTATCTGAACGACGCAGCGTGCGCCGAATTCGGCGTGAAACGGAATATGGCTCTACAGGCTACTATTCCGAATGCTGTCCTTGGATTCTTTTCTGCGCCCATGCTGGCAGCCTTGTGGGACGCCGCCGCCAAACCCGCTGCCAGCATGTTCGAAGCCCAGTGCGAGAGCCGCGGCGAGTGGTATGAGATGCGCTGCTTTCCACGCCCTGACGGCATGAGTGTCTATTTTCGCAACCGCACCGAGGCCGTCTTGTCGCGACACAAACTGGAAGTGGCGCTCCAGGAACTGAGAGAGCAATCCGACCTGCTTGACAAGGCGCAGGACGCTATCTTCCTGCAGGACCTCCAGAGTCGCATTCTCTACTGGAACAAGGGCGCCGAACGCCTCTTCGGATGGACAGCGGAAGACGTGATGGGGCGCAAAGTTGCAGACATTTTCGACCAGGACGCGGCCGGAGTCAAACACGCCTTCAACTCGGTAGTCAAGCAAGGCGAATGGACAGGCGAGATTTCCAAACGGCACCGCAACGGCACCAGACTCATCGTGGAGAGCCGCTGCACGCTGCTGCGGGACGAGGCCGGTAATCCCCGCGCCATCATGGCCATCAACACCGATATCACCGATCGCAAGGCAGGCGAAGCGCGCGTCCACCAGCTTGCCTTTTATGACGTGCTCACCGGCCTGCCCAATCGCGTGCGCCTGCGCGATCGTCTTGAAGCCACGCTGGTGACCGCCAAGCTGAAGCAGAACATGAGCGCGCTGCTGTTGATCGACCTGGATGACTTCAGGACTCTCAACGACAGTTCCGGACACGCCATCGGCGACATGCTGTTGCAGCAGGTGGCGCAACGGCTCACCACCCTGGCGCAAACCTCCGATTCTGTGGCGCGTTTGGGAGGGGACGAATTCGTTGTCTTGCTGGAGGGGTTGGCCGCCGATGCCCTGACGGCGGAGGCGCAGGCAAAGACCGTCGGTCAAGAGGTAGTTCGAGCGCTCCGGGAGCCCTACAATCTGGGCGGCTACGAATACGAAGGCACTGCCAGCATCGGCGTGAACCTGGTCACGGGAAATTGCGTTCTGGCGGACGATCTGTTGAAGCGCGCCGACCTGGCTCTTTATCGGGCCAAGGCGCAAGGCAAAAACTCCATCTGCTTCTTCGACCCCGGCATGGAGACGCGCGTGGCTTCCCGGGTCGCCTTGAAATCCGACCTCAAGCGCGCCTTGCAGTACCGGGAGTTCGAATTGCATTACCAGCCACAGGTCGACACCAACGGCCAGGTGACCGGAGCCGAAGCACTGCTGCGGTGGCGCCATCCCCAACGCGGTATGGTTCCTCCCAACGAATTCATCCCCCTGGCCGAAGAAGCCGGACTGATTGTGGAACTCGGATACTGGGTGCTTGAAACCGCTTGCGCCCAACTGGCGGTGTGGAATCGCCGGCCCGACATGGAACAGCTCACCATCGCGGTCAACGTGAGCCTGCGGCAGTTCCTGGACTCGCACTTTGTGGCCCTGGTGGAGAAGGCCTTGACCGAAACCCAGGTGAACCCCAAGCGGCTCAAGCTGGAGATCACCGAAAGTTTCCTGATGGAGAAGGCCACCGACACCATTGCCCAGATGACCGCGCTGCAATCGCATGGGCTCGGCTTTTCAATGGACGATTTTGGAACCGGATATTCTTCGCTATCCCAGTTGAAGCGCCTGCCCCTGAATCAACTCAAGATCGATCGCAGCTTTGTTTGCGATGTGCTGACGGGCGTGATGGACGCCTCCATTGTGCGTACCATTATTGCGCTCGGCCGAAGTCTCAATTTAGAGGTTATTGCCGAGGGCGTTGAGACCGAGGGGCAGCGCGCTCTGCTCCAGGAACTGGGCTGTTACGCATACCAGGGCTATCTCTACAGTCCTGCGTTGCCGGCCGTGAAGTTTGAAGCCTTCGTTGAGAAGACAACTCGAAAGATCTTTGACGTCGCCTGAACCTGGCTTGCAAGGCCTTCCGTCTCATTCAGTCCAGTCCAGCCCCTCCCCGGAAGAGCCCGCGCTCAAGATGAAATTCTCTTCCGCCGATTGCGAGGCATGAAGCGGCAGGTCTACCATGGAGGCAAATCTGGCTATAGCCATTTCGAGGGGTGGTTTCCATGCGTCGTACGTTCTTTTCCTGTTTAGGCGGGGTGGCGGGTTGTTTGTTGCTTTCAACGGCGGTACTTGCCGGTGGGCGCAATACGGCCGACTACCCCTTGCGGGTGCATATCTTCCAATACAACGGGCATTCACACTACCACGACCGGGTTCTGGATTATGTCGATGGCGAGGGTCGGGCCAATCTTTACGAGAATGGCGCTCCCCGGGGCTTCGACTTCAGCTATCGCTGCTCCGACCGCCTGCGGGTTTCGCCGGGCTATGAAACCTATATGGCCAAGTGGAGGAAGCCGGGCAAGGAACTTGAGATTCTGCTTCCCGAATTCGGCAAGCCGGGGGCGGAGGAGGCCTGCGGGCTCAAAGTGGACATGAAGGACACGGCGTACTTTCGGCACAATGGCGGCTTGGACGAGGAACCGGCGGCTGCATTCAAGCAGTGGATGGACAAACACCAGTACGATCCTGAAAAAGGGTTGAATTTGCCCATTTCCGCAGCACCACCTGCGCCCAACCTTCCGTCTGCAGGACCGGCCGGACCTCAATGAGGCGTTGATCCGGCCTTTGAGAAAGGTCGAACATGAATCGTAGAGGCTTCGCCAAAGGCCTTGTGTGCCTTCCGCTGGCTGCAGGGGCCGGGCAAGGCTCCCTGCGTGCGATTGCACAGGCCGCCCTTGAACCCGGGGCGGCCGCATCGGGCGCATCGAGTTCGGGCTCCACACCTTCCGGCCCGCTCGAACTCCGTCTCCAGCAAACCCTGAATCGGGTTCTCTCCGGGGATGGCCCGGCCTACACCGAGGAGTTGCTGCTCGCCGATGTCCGTCCCACCGCGGAGCGAAGGTTCACCGAATACAGCGGCGACCTTTCCGGGCGGTACGTTGGCGCGTTGGCCGTGGTGTCGGAGGGCAATCCAGGGCGCTTCCCTGCCCTGAAGGCCCTTGTAGAGAGAATTGTCGCGCTGCAGAAGTCTGACGGGTACTTCGGCGCTGCGTTTCACTACGACAAGCCGACCGACGACGATCTCGCCCTGCTCTGGGGAAACGGCCGCCTGTTGGTGGGCCTTCTGGAGTACTACAAGCTGAACCCGGCTCCGGAGGTACAGGTCGCGGCCGTGCGCCTGGGGGATTTCCTGGTCCGCATCGGCCCCCTGATGCTGTCGAAGGAGACGCGGGATGCCTTCGGTTCCAACCACTTCGCCACCAGCTACATCTGCTGGATGCAGCAGACCGAAGGTCTGGCCCTGCTCTACAAGGCGACCCGGGATGAGCGGTACAGGAAGCTCGCCGACCAAATTGCCGCAGTGACCGAGCGCCGGGCCGGCGATCATGTCCACGGATACCTGTGCGCCTTGCGAGGCATCGTCTACCTCTACCGCGAAACGTCGGATCCCGTCCTGTTGCGGCAATCTGAGACGGCTTGGCAGCAGGTGGCCGAGTCGCAGGATCTGCTGTTGACGGGCGGCGTTCCCGAGGGTTGGAGCCCCAACAGGCACCGCACAGAGGGTTGCGCCGAGGCAGACTGGGTTCGACTCAGCCTTGCTCTCTGGAAAACGACCGGGAACTCCAAGTATCTGGCTGCCGCCGAGCGGGCCATCTTCAACGAATTCGCCTTCAACCAGTTTCTCAGCGGAGATTTCGGACATCGCGTCTACACCGAGACGGGCTTCGTGGCGGCAGGGGCCGTCCGTGGATGGTGGTGCTGCACGCTGCATGGCCTGCGATGCTTTCCCGATATCCAAAGCAGCTCCTTCCGCAGCCAGGATGGGGCTGTGTGGTTCGATCTGCCCGTCGACGGACGGCTGCAAACGGATACCCTGGCCGCTAGCGTTGAATCGTCGCTCGGGCACAACGGCGCGCTGCAAATCCGGATCACGTCTGCTGGAAAGGCCTCGACTGCGCTCCGCATCCGCAAACCGGCTTGGGCCACGACGGTCGAGATTCGCCTGAACGGCAGAGCAGGAGAATTCCCGGCCCAGGACGGATACCGAACCATCGAGAGATCGTGGGCTGCCGGGGACACGGTCGAGGTGAAGTACGGTATGGAGCTGCGCACTGAACCGGCCGGCAACAACCGTGTGGCTTATTCCTTTGGGCCTTGGCTGCTCGGTGCCTCGGCCTCTTCCAATCCCGACTACTTCAATGAGCTCACGGTCGACAACAGGCTCATGGTCGAAAAGCGGGATTGGGTCGCCGCGGCAGGCAAGCATGCGGCTCAGGGGCAGATCCCCATCGCGGGGGTATCCTTCGCCTATCGCCCTGCCGAGTACCCCGATCAGCCGGGAACGGTGATGCTTCGTCCCATCGCCGAACAGGCTTTCGAGCCTCCTACGTCGTGGGAGCTCCGATTCCTGCGGGAAGACGCCTGAGCGCGCATTTTTCCCAATTCGCGGCCATTCACGGCGATTTCCGCACTCAGGTAAACTTGCGCACAGTGCGGGCGTCTACCTGAGTGATGGCAGCCAGCACAGCATTGGAAGCAATCAATATGACCACGGTGGAAGAAGACGCCGCGCGAGCGTTTGCGCTGGTCGTGGAACGGCACCGTCCGCAGATCTTTCGATTCTTGCTGGCTTCGTCGCGCGACGTGGATCTCGCCGAGACGCTGACCCAGGAATGTTTCCTGAAAGCGCACCGCAACTGGAAGGGTTTTCGCGGAGACTCGAGCGCCATGACCTGGTTGATGCGCATTGCCATCAACCTGCAGAAGGATCACTGGCGTAACCGCCGCATGCAGTTCTGGCGGCAAACACGGAGCAACTCCGTGCCCCTGGACGAGGCCAGCGACTGGCTGCCTAGCGGAGAACGCTCGGTGGAGCAGAAGATGCTGGCACGGGAGCAGGTGGGGCACGTCTGGGAAGCGGTAAAGGGCCTCAGCGAGCGGCAGAGAACGGTGTTTCTTTTGCGCTACGTCGAGGAGCAGGAGTTGAGCGAGATTGCACGGGCCACGGGGTTGAGCGAGGGAACGGTGAAGGCGCATCTTTCACGGGCGCTGGGAAGAGTGCGCGCGGAACTGGGAGGCAAACGATGAGTTTCCTGAAGATTTGGGCAGCAAAACAGGATGATCGGAAAGAGCAAACGGAGATGAGCGGTAAAGCGGTTGAGGATGTGGAGTTGGAAGCGGCGCTCAAGAACTTCAGGGAGTGCGTCACGGCGTGGAGCGACGCGGAACTCAGCCGGCCTCGCACCCACGTAGAACTGGTTCGGCACCGTAGTTGGCGGCTGGCTGCAGGGTGGGCGCTGGCCTGCGCGCTGCTGGCCGGCGGGGTTTCCGGTGGTTTGTACGGCCACCACCAGAAACTGGAGAAAGCAAGAATCGCGCTGATCGAGCGCCAGGCAGAGCAGCAGCGGCTGATCGCTCAGGAAAGGGCTCGCGCCGAAGAAGAAGATTTGCTGGCCAAGGTGGACAGCGACGTTTCGCGCGAAGTTCCAAGCGCGATGGAACCATTGGCCCAACTGATGAACGGCGACGAGATCAAGTAAGAACCTGGACCACAACAGAATTACGAAACTGAATTGGACCTTTGCGAGACAAAGGGGAGGAATGGGAAATGAAGGCAAGCATGGCAGTACGGCTGGGACTGGCAATTGCAGGACTCGTGATCACAGGATCGGCGCTAGCGATGGCGCAAGGCGGCGAAATGGGCTCACGGCCCGGGTTTGGCGAGCATCGCCCTCCCTTTGAAAGAGCGCTCGGGCCACAAGGCGACCACGGTCGCTGGTGGAACAACCCCAACATCGTCGAGAAACTCAAGCTCACCGCCGAACAGCGCAAGGCGATGGACGACACTCTCTTTCAGCACCGCGAGAAGCTGATCGATCTGCGCGGCTCCGTGGAGAAGGCGGAGTTGGAACTGCAGCCGCTGATGCGGGACGACAAGCCCGATGAAGGCCGCATCCTGGCTCAGATCGACAAGGTAGCCCAGGCCCGCGCCGAGCTGGAAAAGGCCAATGCCCGCTTCCTTCTGGCTATCCGCAGCAAACTCACGCCCGAGCAGTGGACCGCGGTGCAGGCCTTCCGCGCCAACCATGAGCAGGAGCGCGGTGGTTGGGGCAAGGACGGCAGGGGACGCGACGACCGCGGACCGAACGAGCCAAATCGGCGCCGCATGCCGCCTCCGCCTGCTCCCCAGGGCGCGGGCCCACAAGGCCCGGGACCGCAGGGCATGATGGACGAAGGCCCCGGCGCGGGTGAGCCTGGGGCTCCTCAGGCGGGCGCCGGAGCAGAGCAATAAATTTATTTTTCAACCAGAAGTTTCAAGCAGAGAGCAAAATGCGGTTGCAGTTGAGACCGGTGGCGGCAAGGGGCGATCCTCTTGCCGCCGTTTTTTTTGGTCTCCCGAAAGGGGCCTGCGCGGCCCTTTTCGGGAGATGGAGAAGCGGTAACTTGCTGCAAAGAGGGAGTTTGCCGCCTTCCTCACCCAAAACCTGTCGCGAAACGAAGCAAATCGATGCCCTGGATCGAGACACAGAATGGAGCGCATCGAGGCACATGCTGCGCTAAATCGAGTCATCTTGCGTCATGGCGGAACACTGTGTTCTGAAAAAGAACGAAGCGCCATGACTAAAGTTATTTTGGGAAGCACCGATGAGATGGTTGGATGCAAGGACGCTCAACCGGTAAAACCGGAGGGTCAGACGGAAAGAAAAACACACCGTCGGCTGGATGCGAACCAAGCAATCTCAGAAGGAGTTTGACATGGCCCTCGGTGTATTGAACAATTTGTCGGCAATCTACGCGGAAAACAATCTCAACAACACCAGCAACAGCCTGCAGACCGTTTTGCAGTCTTTGTCTTCCGGTTCGAAAATCAACTCTGGCGCGGACGACGCTGCCGGCCTCTCCCTGGTTGACGGGTTGCAAGCCAACGCCACTGCCCTCACCCAGTCGTCCACCAATGCCCAAGAGGGCGTAGGACTTTTGCAAGTGGCCGATGGTGCACTCTCGCAAGTGACAAACCTGCTTAACCGTGCCGTTACGCTGGCTACCGAAGCCTCGAACGGTACCCTTGACTCTTCGCAGGAAGCTGCTGCGAATCAGGAATATCAGTCGATCCTTTCAGAAATCAACAACATTGGATCCACCACCACCTATAACCAGCAGCAGGTTTTTACCGGCAACCAGGCAGGCGTGTCGATCTATACCGGTGACTCCTCCTCGGTGGGCAGTGCGGTTGACAGCCTGTTCTTTGCCAAGCTCTCTTCTTCCAGCGTGGGCGACCAGGGTGGCACGGTGAAACAGAGCTCGGGCGGGCAGTTCTTCGATCTGTCGAAGGATACCGTTCCCGGCACGTTGACCACTGCAGCAGCAACAGGCAATGCCCTTACGGGAGCGCTTACCTTCACCACTCTGACTCCTACGGGAACTTCCACCACCTTTACCACGACCGCCACCACGGTAAGCGCGCTGCTTACCCAGATCAACGCTGCGAACATCCCCGGGGTGTATGCGACGTTTACCACGGCCGCCGCGGTGGGCAACTCGAGTTCGACAATCGCTGCAGGCGATACCGGCATCCAGATCACCAACACCAACTCGAACGTGACGATCGCTTTGGGTACGACTGCGCTGGCCGATACGCCGACTGGCGCCACCACGACTGAGAATGCCAACACCGCAGCCACCACGACCATCAGCTATGCAGTCAATGCCACGGGCGATAACTCCGCCAATCTGGCCGCCACCAGTCTGAGCACGCAGTCGGGTGCGCAGAACGCCGAGACCACGTTGAACGCAGCCATCACCTACGCCGCGGCACAGGACGGCTACATCGGCGCCCAGATCAACACGCTGAATGCCATGTCTCAGGTCATGACCACCCAGCAGGAGACCGTGGTCGGCGCGCAGAACGCAGTGCAGGCCACCGATTACGCCTCCGCGACCTCGAACATGTCGAAGTACGAAATTCTTAGTCAGACCGGCATCTCCGCGCTGGCCCAGGCCAACACGGTGGAGCAGGAAGTGACCAAGCTCTTGCAGTAATCGGGCAAGGGTGACCAAGTTTACCAGTAGGAAACGCAAAACTGCAGTACCTTCAAGACAACCCAGGGACGGGCGGCGGCAAGGATCCAATCCTTGCCGCCCATTTTTTGCGTCCGCAATCGAGGGCGAGCGAGTATGAAAGTGTTCGAAATCGGACACCTGGACCCTCATAAGTCCTTTGTTTTCAGCGTAAGCCGATCTACTGTTTTATGTAACGCCTTTGTTTTGTAGCGGTTAGGCTGAAAATGGGGGTGGGGGAGGCTAGGGGTGGGGGTGTTTGCGTTTTTGGCCACCGCAGTTGGCCTCAGAAGGGCCTCTGACTTCTCTATCATGCGCCAATCGGAGCTAATTCTACGCAACGGCAAAGAAGTTCACGATCTGGGCGTGGCGGGAACAAGAGCAAGGCCGGCTTGGGGAAGAGTTATAGTCCTTCCAATCGACATGGGCGTTTTCCGTTACCGAACCCACCCTGTTCCGCGTGCAGATGCTCCGCCAAGAATTCCCTATCTTTTTCGTCTTTTATTCGCTAAGATAGCTTCTTACATCGGCACCTACCACAAGGGCAGAATACGCACCGACCAGTGACACGTGCGAGAATTGGATGCACAAGAAGAGGTGCTTTCAAGGGAAGGAACGGAGCCATACGGTGGCCACAGCTATTCAGCCGCAAGCAATCAGGGCTCCCCTTATGGCCTGTGGCTATAGGCCCGATCTTTTACGCTCCGATTTCAAGTTTGGGAGTGGCCAAACCACGCCTATTGTGGGGTTTGCGCAAGCGCCGACGGACTCCCGCTCGGCCTGTATCGCGGTCACCTCATCCACTAGTGATCCCCGCTTCGCAGCTGAACAATGCCGCGCTCTCGGAGCTCCGATTGTTTTTGTATGCGCCGGAAACATGCTCCAGTGGTGGAAGCAAGGGAGCAAATCGCCAGAATTCCTTGAAGGCATCCCAAGCGCGGACGTAGCGCAGTTTTTTGATCGACGCAAGAGCGAATTCGCTCCAGAGGTTGTCTATCGTGCCAAGACATGGGGCCGTTTCAAGACGGAATACCAGCTGAGTTTCGTGGACATGGGGTTGATGCCGCTGGTCGAGGAAGAAGTGGGAAGGTCACTTGCGGACCTCATCGAACGCAATGTATCAGACCTTGAAGACCGTCTCGGGCGACCAAACATTTCAGCTGCCACCGGTCATTGGCTTCTGCAAACTGTCTTCTGGCTAGTCTCCGGCAAAATTCTGCATGACAAACAGGTCGGAGCATTTAGTAACTTAGACCTGACAGATGCGGAGCAGGTCTTCACTCGTCTCGCTGCTCATTATGGAACGGTCCCGCTTACGATTCGGAATGCCAAGGAGCGCGAAGGTCTCCATGCCGCGGCGCAAACCATCGGTCGTTTCAGCAGCCTTGCTCTGACGACTACTGAATCACTCGCGTATGTGTACGAGAACGCCCTCATTTCTCAAAAGACCCGAACCGAACTTGGTACACACAGTACTCCGTCTTTCTTGGTGGACTATGTAGTCGGAAACCTGTCGGATTGGATAGCTGAAATTCCCGTCGATGAGAGGAGCGTTTTTGAGCCTGCCTGCGGCCACGCAGCATTTCTTGTCTCGGCCATGCGACTCCTGACTGAGTTGCTGCCGCCTGACAGGGCGACGGCAACCATGCGGGGACCGTATCTCCGCAGTCGATTGCATGGGTCCGATATCGATCCATTCGCACTTGAGTTAGCACGCCTCTCTCTCACCCTCACCGACATCCCGAATCCCGATGGATGGGATCTGAAGGCCGGAGATATGTTTCTCGGCGATGGACTCGGCGAGCAGGCAAAGGCAAGCACAATCCTCCTTGCAAATCCTCCATTCGAAAATTTTTCGTCCAAGGAACAGGCATCTTATGGGAAGAAGAACTCGGAGCTAGCTTTCGTCAATAAATCCGCCGAGATGCTGTGGCGCACTCTTCCTAAATTGAGCGGCAGAGCGGTATTTGGGCTCGTGCTTCCCCAGTCGTTTCTGCACAACAGCAATGCTAGGGAAGCCCGGGAAATGCTCCTGAGCACCTTTGAATTACAAGAGATCTGCCTTTTCCCTGATCGGGTGTTTTCTTTCTCCGATGCCGAATCAGTAGTCCTTCTTGGCCGCCGTAAGGAAGCGAGGCATTCAGACTCTGTACGGTACCGTAGGGTGCGCGAACGGCAGTTGCCATCTTTCCGGGCGACCTATGATACATCGAGCACCGCGACCGTCACCCAGTCGAGATTCCTCGAGAGAAAAGACCAGTCTCTGCGACTTCCTGACCTCGGGGAAATCTGGAGCTATTGCGAAGATAATCCAAAACTTGAAGATGTTGCTTCTGCGGGGCAAGGTTTCACGTTTCACAGCGCTGAACTCCCGGAGGGAAACCATACATATTCTGGCAAGAGGTTCGCCGGAGGTCAGGTGGGTTTCGTACGTTTCGATCAGGGCCTGCAACTGCACGAACTACCGATGGAGTATTGGGTCAACCTCGACCCAAAAGTGATTCAAGGCGCTCGAAGTGGAACGGTTGTTGGAGTTCCGCAAGTGCTTCTTAACTACGCTCCGTCCGGTCGTGGGCCCTGGCGTTTAAAGGCGCTTTTCGACCCGAAGGGTCATCCGGTTTCGAGCCGCTTTATTGCTGTTCGCCCGAATGCTGAATCTTATTCAACCCTCGCTCTTTGGGCCATTTTCAATTCGCCATTTGCAAACGCCTTCGTCTTCGCCCATTTGGGGAAACGCGACAACTTGGTAGGGGAGATCAGAAGAATGCCGATGCCCCTGAAGGCGTCGTTTGGTGCGTTGGAAAAGGCCGCCGCTCAATATGTTAAAGAGGCGTCATCGAACCCCGGCTCCCCGAGATTGAAAGATCTTCTGTTGGATGTTGACTGCGAGGCACTCCATCTTTATGCACTCCCGGCAGAGCTTGAACGACTCGTACTGGAGACTTTCACTGGATGGGAACGGGTTGGCGTTCCGTTTAGCCAATCCGCTTATTTGCCAGAAGGCTTTTGCGCTGATATCTCTCTCGCAGACTTCAGGAAACTCGAAGCTAGTTGGCCGAGAACGAATCGGGAACGGGGCAAGTTAATCGACCTAAAGATCGCTGGCAAGTTGAACGATATCCAACGGGCCCGACTGGAGGTTCTGCAAGAGTACGCGGACTATCACATCAACAAGGTTGCCCCCGTACCGATCAACGAACTGGATGAGTTCGAAAGAAGGATCCTTACCAAGTTGATCGACGGGGGTGAGAAGCGTTGACGAACGCATTTCAATATCCCACCCAGCCTCACGTTCGGCGACACGGTCCAACCGGGTATTCGGATTATGAGAGCTATCGCGATTGGCTGCGGGACGAGTTCCTTTTTCGGTGTGTGTATTGTCTCCATCGAGAGCAGTGGTATAGTCGAGGTGCGACTTTTCATATCGACCATTTCATCCCAGTGAAATCAAATGCGGGCGGAGTTTGCGAATACACGAACCTCCTGTACGCCTGTGCGGCCTGCAATGAAGCGAAGAATGCGATCCTCGGGATACCCGATCCATGTCAAATTGCATTCAGCGAATGCCTTCAGATCAATTCGGACGGACACGCAGTTTCACTCAACCAGAGCGGTGAGAAGTTGCTTCAGGCATTGCGCCTGGATAGTCCAAAGAATGTTCAGTATAGATCGCGCCTCATGCGTATCCTCAATGCCCTCCAGAAGAGCGATCCAGGCCTATACCAGGAAATGATGAGCTTTCCGACTGATCTTCCAGATCTCCGAGTGAAGCGTGTACCGTCGAACACGAAACCGGAAGGCACGCTCAATTGTCATTTTGTTTTGCGCGAAATTGGACAGTTGCCTTCCATTTATTGACCGCCATAATCGAACGCGAAGAGACACGACGACTCAAGCATTTGGGCCAATTCGGTTTATTCAGCTAATTTCTCCTACGAGATCGCTGAGTCTGCGAATCGATCCCCAAATGTCGCCTGGTGTTTAGCGAAGAGTCGAGGAGATATGGGACTTCCCGGGTTTGTGGCATCCCAGGTCTCAAGATCGAGACCTGGGGCACCCAAGGTGAGTGGCTATGCGTGGACCGGCTCGGCGGTTTGTTTCACTTCGCGCTTCAACAGCCGGCTCAGGATCACGTAGAGCACGGGGATGAAGAACAGGTTCAGGACCGTCGAAAGCAACATGCCGCCGACAATCGTGGTTCCCACCGAACGCCGTCCCAAGGCGCCCGCGCCGGTGGCAAACACCAGGGGCAGAACGCCGAGGATGAAAGCGAACGAGGTCATCAGGATGGGGCGCAAGCGGAGTTCCGCGGCCTCGATGGCGGCCTCGGCGATGGAGCGGCCCTTGCGGCGAAGCTGCTCGGCGAACTCGACAATCAGAATCGAGTTTTTAGCCGAGAGTCCGATGAGCATGACCAAGCCGATCTGGCAGTAGACATCGTTGGCCAAGTGGCGCAGCGAGACCAGGCCGAGCGCGCCCAGCACCGCCATCGGTACCGCCAGCAGGATGATGAAGGGCAGCGCGAAGCTCTCGTATTGGGCCGAGA
>Ga0181520_10005170_pt1 | contig 21044 bp, 11 predicted proteins | sample PEATcosm2014_Bin_29_FD_132451 | JGI IMG/M metagenome (GOLD analysis project Ga0181520, IMG submission 132451) | Peatland microbial communities from MTU Mesocosm Facility, Houghton, MI, USA - PEATcosm2014_Bin02_30_metaG | ecosystem: Environmental > Terrestrial > Soil > Wetlands > Peat | place... | reverse complement strand
GTCAGCACATCGCCACTCAGAAGGTCGCGATGACCTATCTGGAGTTGCGTTACTCGGCCTTCTACCAGCGCATCAAGCAGATGATCGACACGGGGGACATCGGCCGTCCCATCCTGGCTGAGGTCGCGGATAACTGCGGCCGGGTGCTGAACACCTTCTACCATCGCAGGAACGCGCGGCGCGCAGAGGTGATCTTCAGCCTCCCTCTACAAAAGGGCGTGCACACGCTCGACCTGATGAACTGGTTCATGGGCGGCCATCCGCGCAAGGTCTTCGCTCTGGGGGGGCGTGACTTCTTCGGCGGTGACGAGCCCAACGACAAGCGCTGTACGAATTGCGAGCAGGCCTCGTCATGCCGGTTCTTCACCGACAGCAGCTACAACCCCGTCGGGTATCCCGATGTCACAATGACCATCGACAACTTCTGCGTGTGGGCGCGTGAGTGCGACGTGGATGACAACACGGTCATCGCCGTCGACTACGACAACGGCGCCCGGGCCAGCTACATCGAGAGCCAGTTCGCGCCGGAGTACTCCCGAGAGTTCAAGATCATGGGCGACGAGGGCAAAATCACCGCGGTCTCCAACGAGTTCACCGGCGAGACGCTCCTCCGCCTGCACCGCCGGTACACCGCGCAGGCGCAGGAATTCTCCGGCGCCACCGTGGAGGGCCACGGAGGCGGAGACGACCGGCTCGCCGACGATTTCATCTCCGCGATCTGCGACGGGCATCATCCGCTCTCGGATGTCATTGCCGGGCGCGACAGCGCGGCGATCGCGATTGCAGCCGAGGAATCGGTCAAGAGCGGCGAGGCGATCGCGATTCCGTCGCCACCGACTACCGCCTGAACGCCATCTTCGCACTTCGAGATCAGACGCCACCGTCGTGGAAACGGCAACTGACAAAGCCACTACAAGGGGCAAGACGATGAATTACAAACGCATCCTGGTGTTCGGTGCGCACCCCGATGACGAACTGACTATGGCTAACGCGATGGCGAAACTGGCGTCGGAGGGCGTCGAAGTGTACGTCTGCATCGCGACCGACGGCTGTGAGGGCTACCCCAGCCCCGAGATGAAAGACAGCATCGTCGCGATCCGCAAGGAGGAGTCGGCCGCGGCAGACAGGGTGATGGGGGTCTCCAGGCGCTATTCCCTGGACGTGCCGGACATGGCGCTGGCCAACTGCAAGGAGAACCTGCTGCAGTTCATGCGGGTAATCCGCGAGGTGCGGCCGGACGCAATTTTCACGCACGGGCCGGATGACACCCACCGCGACCACCTCGCGACACACAAACTGTCGCTGGAGGCCGCGTGGCAAGGCGGGGAGCCGGTGTCAGTGGAATTAGGGGAGCCCTGGGTGACGCGGTTCGTCTTCTATTATAAGGCCGTGATGCGCTGGACGCTACCCAAGATCGTGCATGACACAACCGGATTCACTCACATCCGGCCCGAGACGCTGGCGACGCAGGTCTCGCAACATGCCCTGTTCGGCAAGACGATCGATGATTTCCTCGCGGAGGCGGCGAGGCTCAAAGCAGAGGGTGCCCCCAGCAACCACACTTTCTACATGCCGGAGGGGTTCGTGCTGCGCGATCTCCCCGACCTGACCACGTAGCACCGCAGCGAACCGGGGACAGTTAGGAGTCGTGATTCTCGATCGAGAGTATCCTGGCGATGATGTCCGTGGTCGAGAAGCCCTCAATGAGGGGCAGGATGCCGATCTCTGCGCCGCAAGCCTGCAGCGCCGCCCGCTCCTCCGGGTTCAGCGTCTCGATTGTGTAGTCTCCGCCCTTTACATACACGTCGGGCCGGACCACCTCGATGACTCCGGTGGCGCGGACTTCGTCGAAGAGCGTGACGCAGTCGACGCACTGTAGTGCGGCGAGCAACAGGGCGCGATCTCCTTCGGGCAGAATCGGGCGCTTCTCGCCCTTCAGGGCGCGCACGGAGACATCGGAATTGAGCGCGACAATCAGCGCGTCGCCCAGGTTCCGCGCGTTCTCCAAGTACACGACATGACCCGGATGCAGAATGTCGAAGCACCCGTTAGTGAAGACGACACGCTTGCCGGCGGCCCTGAGGCGCACCGCAACCTCCCCCGCCTCCCCCCGACTAACAATCTTGGATCTTGTATTGAGTGCGCCCGTCGTGGACATCTGATCACCAAGTGGAGCGGAACCGGACAATGCGCCGGTTCCACCAAAGAAGGTCTCCCCCGCTGTTGAATGGAGGTTGACGCGCTCAGCCGAGGCAGATGAGCTTGCCGCTCTGAACTCCGATGTAGATCCTGCCGCCGGACAACGCCGGCGACGAGAAGACCTTGGTTCCAATAGGGATGCGCGCACTGGGCCGTCCGGTCTTGGTGTCCCAGGTCCACAGCGTCCCGTCATGGCACCCTAAGAAAACCGTGATGCCGGATATGGCAGGGCTGGAATCCCCGACCCCGCCCAGAGGCCCCTGCCACTTGAGCAGACCGGTCGAGACGCTGATGCACCGGAGTTTGCTCTCCGACAGGTAACCCTCGGTCGTCGTGACGTAGCACGCGTCACCGGAAATCGCCGGGGTCGTAGTAGCCGATATGGAGGCGTTCTTCGGGTCGCGTATGCCCCACACCTTGTTGCCGGTGCCCAGATCGAAGGCGACCACGTACTCGATAGCGATTGGACTGAGAGCCGTCGGCACCATCACCGGCACGAGGACCTTGCCCTCGCCGATCGACGGCGAGGCCATCACCGGCCCGGCGACCTTCGCTCGCCAGAGCGCCTTCCCGTCTGCAGGCGAGACCGCCTGGACGTCCCCGGCCTCGTCGCAGCAGACGACGGCGGCATCGGCCGCGGCAGGAGACGTGCTGATCGCCCCGCCGGTTTCGACTTTCCAAAGCGGCTTGCCGCTGTCCGCCGCGAGCGCTCGCAGGACGCCGTCCATGCCGCCGAAGATGACCTCCCCGTTGACGCAGATCGGTGAGCCGACGACGGGCTTGAGCGTTCGGCAGCGCCAGAGCACTGCGCCGGTGTCGGCATTCAGAGCGTACAGGAACCTGTCCGCAGAGCCGACGAAAACGCGCCCGTCCACCACCGCCGGCGAGGAGACAACGGCGCCGTCCGCCTGGAAACGCCAGGCGACTTTGCCGTCGGCGGCGCCCAGGCAGACCACAAGCCCCTCAGAATTCCCCACGTAAACGCGCCCACCCACGACAGCGGGCGAACTGTCCACGCTGCCGCCGATGTCCGTCGCCCACTGCACCGCAGGCACCGGGGTGACAACCTCATCTGACGATGCGGAGTGCGCCGGGTTCCCGCCGAACATCGGCCAATCGGCGCCCCAGGCCACAGCGGCGGCGAAAAACAGCACAATGGCGAACAGAGCGCGGCGCATTCCGCTCCTCCAACCGGTCCAGACAAGTGGCTGGACGCCACCCGTGAGAGCGGCGTCCAGTGGTACGCATACGATGATGCGGCGATCTCAGCGCCCTGCCACGGCGGGAGAGTGCTTTGGCTGGCTAACCGCGCCCAGTCGATCACCCGAGTGGTTGCAGCGCGATCACAACCGTTCTGCTCCCTGCGCCACTGGCATCCACGAGAAGCGGAAGCGCCAGCGTCACATTGTAAGTGTTGCTCGAGCCCGGGACAAGCACGCCACCGACGGGAACCCACAAGGACGGCGGGATCACCTGTACAGAACTGTAGCTGCCCTGGGGAACGTTGGAGACCAGGAAGCTGCCGTCGACGGTACTCCCCGTGGCACTTTGGCCGCCGATGATGACGGTGCCCCCACCGACGCGCTGGGTGCCGTTCTGGTTGGTGAAGTACCCGAACACGCCGCCGGGGAACTGATCCTGGCGGAACAGTGTGATGTCATACGTGACGGGGGCAGTCGAGGCCACCAGGACGCTCGTGAGTCCGCCGGGCGGCAGTTGGTACGAAACCGGCACATCCACGGCCACATTGTAAGCTGTGGCGGAGATCGGGATGCCAGTGATCGTAAACGCCCCGGTCGTCGCACTCGTCTTCTTCGAGTAGGAGTGACCGCTGTTGTCGGAAATAGTGACCAGAACGCCGCCAAGCCCCGGCTGAGATGAGATGCTTCCGTCGGTGACGGTACCGGTTACTGACCCGACGTCGGTTGGGGGGGCACTTGAGCCGCCCCCTCCGCAGCCTGCGGCAACGAGAACGACTGCAATGGCGGTCGCGACAAGTGCTGAGTAGATGATGCGGTGTGTTCGGCGGTCACCCATGCTACGTTCGCTCCTCGATGCCGATATGGCAGGTGGTCAGCTACAGTGCGTCGCAGTCAACGCGCTCACGGGCGCCCGTCCGGCAAGATCAGGCCGTGCCCCCGCCCGCGCTTGAAGCTTGGCCGGCGTCTTGAGGGTATCCAAGCGGCGGCCGACGCTGAGCGGGCATCTGCCTACCTGTTGATGTTGATCTGCCCGAGTGTTCGCACCATCTGGCCGTCGTCGGCAACGGCCTCGATCTGGATCAGGTACCGGCCCGAAGGTACGATGTTGCCGGCATCGTTGTGCAGGTTCCAAGTCGCCACATTGACGCCCGCCGTGCCGCTTTGGCCCTGGACGACATTGCGGACAACAATGCCGGCGATGTTCATCACGGTGACCGTGACACTCGCGGGTCGTGACAGCGTGTAGTTGACCTGCGCAGCGCCGGCCGTCTGGACGGCCGCTGCGACGTTCAGCGTGAGACCGCCGGCCGCGGCAGGGGCGACCGTTATTTGGAAGTGCCGCACGCCGCCGGCGGTTCCGGAGTTGTAGGAGTAGCCGGTCATCGTGCGAGCGTAAACCGATTTGTTGGCATCGAGGTCGGTCAATGTCACGGACATGTTGTTCGGCACCGTGGTCAAGTCGGGCAGAGCTACGGTGACGGTGGTGTTCGCGACATCGGCTTCGACAACGAAACTCCAGGTCTGGGTCCCGGTGCCGGTGCCGCGAATGTCCGTCGCGAGTCGTCCACCATCTTGTGCAGGGAAGTAGACGCTAATCGAGGAGCCGATGACCGGCGGCTTCAGGAATTGGTAGCCGGCGGTACCCGCAGCCGCAACGATGCCCGCAACGGCGCTCTGATCGCACAGACCGCCACCGCGCGCCGAGATCGGCATAACATAATCGCCGGCAGCGCGCGCCGGGGCCTGCGTCGTCGAGGTAGTGGCGCCAGCTGTCGACATGCTGGCCGCTACCGTCAAGGTCGTCGCGTTCGTCGCGTGCAGCCAGACGCCGGCCTGGTTGCGGATGGTATGCTGCAGGCTAACGCCGGTGAGGCTGGTGACAATCTGGTAGCCGGTGGATTGGGACCAAATGTAGCCGTACGGGCTTACGGCGCCACCGGAAGGCACATTGAGTTGCGACCAGTCGATGTCGTGATTGAACGGGTTAGCAGCCATGTTCCAGCCGGTCTGCAGAGACAGGCTGAATGGCGATTCAGGCGTCACGACGCCTGCCATGTTGATGGACTGGGCGTACTGCTGGCCGACCCAGAAGCCGCGTCCGGCGTGCACTTGAAGGACCGACGACACGGTTCCGGTGGTCGGGAACTGGGCGTAGGCCGGCGGCGTCGCTGTCGGGTCGTAGCGATACAGGGTGACATTCGGGCCGAAGACCACGCCCGGGCTGGGGTCGAGCGGCTCGATGGGCAGGCCGAGGAAGGTCAGACCGGCAGCTATGCTTACCGGGCCGAATGTCGGGGCGCCCTTGAAGTTGATATTGGGTACTGCTGCGTTCGAGACGGTGACCGACTGGCTTGTCGGCGAGAACAAGTAATTGTTGAGGCTCGGCGTCACCGTGTACTGACCGGGCTGCAGAGGCAAGGTGTAAGAGCCGGTATTCGCTGCCGTCTGTACGGTCGCGCCAGTCCCCGATCCGGTGGGTGTCGCCGTGATGGTGACGCCGCCGATGCCGTTCGCGCTGGAGTCCGTGACGGTGCCGCTGACTGCAAACGTCTGGAGCCTGCCGTGCTCGGTGATGTTCACAGTTGTCGCCGGTGGAGTTGGCGGCAAGACTATTGCAGGGATGGCGTCGAACGCATAGAGAGCCTTCGAGGCCGTCAGGTTGTAGGTTCCGGCTGGGAGATAGGCGCCCGCGGTAGACGGAAGTCGGAAGGAGCCGTCCGCAGCCGACGTCGCACTGTACGTGCCTGCGGTGATAGTGACGCCGGGGATCGGCTGAGCGGAGTCGTTAAGCACGTAGCCGGCGATGGCATAGCCGGTCGAAGCGGTGAAGTTCACTCCAGTGGCGGACGCGTTCGTCAGTGTCACTGACGTACTCACCGGCGTGAAGACGTAAGTGCTGGTCAGGGAGTTACCGGGGGCCACCGTGTAGGTGCCGGGGATCAACGGGGTGATGGTGTAGGTCCCGTTGAGGTTCGTGTAGGCAGTCGTTGGCGACCCGCTGATCGGCGTGGCGACAACCGGAAGGTCTGCGACGCCGTTCGCGATCGTGCCGCTGATCGACAAGCCCGCAGTCGTGAACGTGTTATTCGTGCTCAGAGACCCTGTCAGACTGTTGGCGTTCGTCGCGTTGGCCGTGACAGTCACGGTCGTATTGTAGGGTAGCGTCGTCGTGTAGCTGGCCAGTATATCTCCGGAAAGCCCAGTTGGCCCTGTGGTCTTCACGATGCTGCTGAATGTGATCGGTTGCGGCCCGGCACCGGTGCCGCTGTCGACGTACATCTGGAAGTTGGTCGAAGTCCAGGGCACGGCGACGCCCAGAGACAGTATCCTCACCGTGATCTTGACGTTGACCGGGCTGACCGCCGACCCCGGTGTCGGTGCGTACAACGACAGGACCGGCGGCTTGGTGGCCGTGGGCGTCGCGCCAGGCGCGACCGTCGGAAGCACGTTCGAGGGAACCGAGCTGCCGCTGATGCCAACAGCCTCGACGAAGTAGTAGTAGTAGGTGTTGGCCTTGGCTGTCAGGTCCTGGTAATTGTAGGCCGCTGTCGGCGTCGTGCTCTTCACAACAGGCGTCGTCGTGATCTGGAGCCACGAGGGGTCAGTGGTTGCCGGAGGCGTCGCCGTGCTGCTCGTGGTGCTCCAGCGGAACACGTTGTAGCCTGTGACCTGATTTGTCGGCGGCATGGGACTGGGCGCAGGAAGCCCGGCGCTGTCGCTCGGCGATGGCGTCCAGGTCAAGTCGAGTTCGCCGCCGGTGCTCGGGTCCACGACGCTGGTCAGGACCGGCGCCTGGGGCGCCGCCACGATGCTGAAGGTCTGAATGGCGGACCACGCCGAGGCCGCGATGTACTGGTCGAACGCTTGAACATGCCAGTACAGGGTGCCTGTCGGCAAGTTGTCTCCGGCAACGAACTGGATCTGTGTCACGCCCACCGCCGTTGTCAGCGACGTGATCGCCGGGGTGATCGGTGCGGTGAAGCTCCCAGTGATCGGATTCACGGTGTTGTTGGCGCTCAACTCCACCACATAGTAGATCGTCGCCGGGATATCGTCCGGGTTCGGGTCGGTCGTCGCGGTCCACTTGAGGAGCGGCGCAGGGCCTGTGCCGATTCCGTTGGCCGGGCTGAACCCTGCAGACACAGCGTTCGGCGGGTCGTTGACGAACGGGCCGGCTATTGACGTGGTCGGATCGGTCGGGAAGCGGGCCGCTTCGCCGAGCGGGGTATCCGTTGCCGTGAAGTAGAAGGTGTGGTCGCCATCTCCTATCGGCTGCGTCCCAGTGGGGCCCGGTACCGACGTATAGGAGTATGTGATTCCGGTGTCCGCGACCGTGTCCTCTCCAACCTGCTGGTTCTGCGTCAGGGTGAAGGTCTTGGCGACCGCTCCGGCGGTCGTCTGCGTAGTAACGACCTGGATCGTCTTAGGAGCATCGCCGTCGAGGTCATGGTACTGGACGCTGAACCTGAACGAATTTGACTGGCTGGTGGTTGCATTCGTCCCACCGGCCTTAAGCGGCGCCGGCTCCCATGTGCCACTAACCAGCACTTGACACTGGCCGTTGGTCAATGTCGGCGGATGGTTCACCTCCGGGCCGAGGAATACGACATTGCCAGTGTTCACCAACTGCGCGTATGCCGGAGTCTTTCCATCCGCCTGCAGTGCCTTGCCGTCCCATGCCTGGTAGTAGTAGGTGTGCGGGCCCATGGACAGGTTTATCGGCACACTGGAAGTCGTGAACGAGAAAAGAACGTCCGACGTATAGTTCGTTATGGTCGGGTCGACCTGGGTCATCGCGTATGGCGTGCCCGGCGTATTGATCGTGCCGTCCGGATTCAGGACCGGGTCAATGTAGACCCAAATGTCACTTGTGCCGTTCGCGTTCTTGGCGGGCGGAAGATTACCAGGGTTGCGATAGTAGACCTGGTAGGTGACTGGAGTCCCATACTTGATGCGGTTGGGCGGTGCAAGCGCCGTGACGTTGGCTGGCACGGGATCGAGTTGCGGCCCGGTGCTGCCGGCGACGATCTTCATCGGCGTGACCATGGTCTGGTCGCCGTTGGTGAATGTCGTTGTGGCCACGGCATCGTTGTTCGCCGCGAGCTGGTTCAATATGAACGAACTGTTGTAGTTGTAACTGGGGCCGACCTGCGTTGGGTATGCGGGATACGTCCCATCGTTGCGAAGTTGCAGCGTGACATCCTTGTAGTCGGGCGCGGCAGGAAGCGAATTCGGATCGACAGCAAGACCGATGGTGAAGAGCAAGGAGACCGGCGTCCCCGCCGTAATCACAATTGGGGTCGAGAAGTTTGTGAAATCAGCCACGAGTGTGCCGGATGGGTCGGCCAGGCCGGTACCGGGGTTGATGTTGGTGGTCTCGGCCGCGAAAGTCGTCTGGCTGAGCGGCGTGTTCGCGGAAGCGTCGATGACTCCGTCGTCGTTCGGGTCAAGGTATACACTAGCCGTGGTGTACCCGGAAAGCGGGGCCGCGTGGCCGCTGGTCGTGACCGCCCACACCTTCAGCTCCTTAATCTGCACCTGCCCCAGCGGCGGAACCTCCGTGGTGTTCACCGAGCAACGGGCCTTCAGCATCGGGATGTTGCTGGTGCCCTGTGGTGAGGTCGCGGGGGCGACGCTGACGGTGGACACCTGCATGACGTTGGTGTGCGGCAGGATGGGGGCCGTATCGCCGACGACCGGGAACCACGCCGCTCCGAAGCTATAGCCGGCGGCTTCAGTTGCAGGGCCGGTTCGCTGGGCGTACTGCGTCGCGCCGGGCTCAACCGGCATGAAGTTGTAGTTGTTGACCAGTTCCGCACCCACTGTCACTCGCGGGGTGAGATTGGCCAGGCGGTCCACATTGTAAGTGACGTAGAGGTGCTGGAAGGCGCTCTCGGTTGTCGGGAAGGTCGAAGTATGCTTGATTCGATAGCCGAGGCCGGTGAAATGAAAGGTGTTGTCAGTCGAGATCGGCACTGTCGCCAGCAGAGTGTCCCCGCCGGTGCCGGTCTGCAGGCCGGCCGTGCCGTTGGTATCCGCCCAGAGCGAGGCACTGTCGATATCGCTGTGGGTGACCGCGCCGCCTGACACGACGACCTGGCTGGTGCCGGATTCCAGCACGTCCAGGTTATTGAGCACGACGTCGTTCGTCGACATCTCGGTCCCGCCCCAGGTGTTGGCCCCCGACGCGTTCGTCAGCCGCAGGGTCAACATCAACTGGTTTGTGTTCCCCTGAACGACCCCGCTGCTAGCATAGCTGGGCGGGCCCCACGTGTTGGTTGAATCGACGACGACCGTGCTCGGCGCCCCTGACGCGGAGGGGGAGTTCGAGTTGATGAGCTTCTGCACGATGACTTCGGCGGGTTGGACGTAAAGATCCGCCGATATCACCTGGCCGGGGTTGCTGATGTTCACCACGCGTGTGAACGAGTCGGTCAGCGTCTTCGGATCGACGATGGAGTGATCGCCGCCTGCCGTTGCGTCGACGATCTGCAGCTTGCCGTTCCCGAACGCCGTTGGGGTATTGTAGACCTGCGGCGCCCCTGTACCCGGGTCGTTAGCGTGGTAGCTGTGGTCCGGGTACCATGTGAAGTTAGGGGTGGAGAGGGTCGCGCCGGTGGACGTATCATAGTGCTGGCCCGGGAAAGGAACTCCGGCCTGATACGAGATGCCGCCCTGGCCCTGGCTCATGTCGAAGCCTGCGGGCTGGGAGGTCAGTATCTTCTTGCCATCCGCCGGGATGACGATTACGTGCGGTGCAACCTCGCAGGCCTGCGATGCCCCGGCGCGATTATCGATATGGTAGATATACAGCCCCTGAGCCGACGGATCCCCGAAGTAGCTTCCGCCGACCGTATAGCGGTTCTCGAGCAGGTAGTATTCATCCCAAGTCGACGCCGCAGCAGCCGTCCGCGCGAGGTAGGGGTTCGCCGGCAGTTTCAGAATCTGGGGATCGCGCAACGTCCCCTCGGTTGCCTCGATCTGCGCGCCCGGCGTGTCCTGGGTGATATCGATCTCGGTGGCCCATCCGCGCTGAAGCTTGCTCCACGCGTCCATCCGCACGCCGTGCGCCATGACTGCGAGGTCGCCCATCATCAGCGACTCAAAGTACGGGATGCTCGGCGGCGGCAAGGCCGCATTGCTGTACAGGTCTGTATCGTACAGATCGGGCTCGCCGAACTGGTGGCCCATCTCGTGCGCCAGGAGTGTTAGCCCGGCCGTCTCCGGGACCACGATGCCCGTCACTGTGGTGTTTCCCGCGCCGGTCAAACCAGCCCCGGCATGGGCGGTGATCGCGTTCCCGTTGCTGCCCTCGGCTCCGCCGCCGCCGGGGTAGACCGTGATCACGTCAGTGTAGCCGCTCAGGCTGATGCCCTCGTCTTGCAGAACCTTGCTGATGTCGGAAAGCATAACGGCCGAGGTATGGTCTTGCTGACCTAGCGGGACCGCAAGGACGTTGCCGTTGTTGGCGCCATCAGTGTTGCTGTGGTCGAACGGGTACATGCGATCGACCTGGTCCTGAGCATCCTCGTGTGTCCCGCCGATGTCGTCGATCTGGTCGGCTTCATTGCGAATGTGGGCAAGCTGATAGGGTTGCCCACTTCCCTGGCTGAAGGAATGGTTAGTGGTGTAGTAGGCGAACGACTTCAACCGACAGTACTGCTCGGGATCGGAGTACAGAGGGTGTTTATGGGTGTACTCGTCGCTCGTGGTGCCGGTTAGGCCTTCAGTGATGTTGGCCTGGTAGGCCGACTTCGTGAACGTATCACCGTAGGAACTTGCATCGGTAGGGGACGGGGCGGTGTCGCCGGGCAGGCTATAGTCACCACTGCGCAGCCCGACGAACGTGGTTCCGTAGACCACCGACAGGCCACTCTGGCCGGACACCCACAGCACGCTGCCGCCGCCCTGGCCGCCGGTGTATGCGTACTGACTACCCACCGCCGTCGTGCACGGGCCGCCGAAGGTGCCGCTGAAAGTGCCTGTTGCCGTGTCATGTGCGGTCGCGGATATGGTGAGGCTCCACGGGGCCCCGTATGGGCCATACGTGGTCGTGACCGGAGTCCACGTGAAATTGGCAGGCGTTGCCGCGGTGTTGGTCCAGATCCAGGAGTTGCCACCGGGGTTGGTTAGGGTCCAGCGCCGATTGTCCCACGGGTCCTGGACCCAAGCAGCCTTCAAGGTGTTGAGGCCGAGCGAGCCCGGTGTGGCGGGGGTGGCGCCGGACGTATTGTCCACGAATATCTGAAGGCCGGAGATGGTAGGCGGGCTATCGACGTCTCGATCGAACAGAATAACGAGACCGTTGACGTTCAGACTGGCGCATACGATGTGTGGGCACGTAAATCCGCCACTATACACGGATGCCGCGGGGTACGGGCGCAGCAACGGAGTGGCTGGCTGGAAGAACCAGTTGGTGGGCTGAATCTTGCCCTGCGCGACCTCGCGCATAGGATTGCGGTCGAGAGTGTGATGGCTATACAGCCAGCCGATAACGGAGGACGAGTCGCCCTGGATGCTGATGTTGCCGTGGGAGTTCTCGTAGTAATAGGAGGCCAGCGATGCCGCCGCGCTGTGGTCGCTGAGCGGCCCAAACAGCCGATTCGTCCAGTCGTTCACCAGCGTCGCCTGGGGCACGGCATTCTGCCCCCCGGTCCCGCCGTCCTCGAGGTTGGTGGTGTCCCAAACGGTCGAGAGACCTACCGGGTATCCGTACCAGGGGGACTTGGCCATCGGGCCGCCGGGGCCATCGGCGAAGAACTCCGAAGGCTCCTGCATGACGCCCGCGCCTTGCCCATAGTTGTAGGAATCGAAGAAGCCGTTGTTGGACTTGATGTCGAATTCGCGGGGGAAGTAATCCGAATACGCATTGATGTCGGCTACCACATAGTGCTGCTGGTCGTTGTTGATGCCGTTAGTGCCGCTCGCCGGCGGGACGAAGTAGGGATGATGGTCAACCCAGGCCGGAAAGTCGGTCGCGACGATGGCGATTCTGACCGGGGTTGTCGTGCTGGCCGGGCGCACGATGCCCGCGGGGCTCATTGTGCCCGTCTTGCCCGTTGTGCTCGCGGGACTCGCCTTAGCTGCTGCGCTCGCCGGGGCGACCGTACCCGCCGGGCGCGGCGCTGTTGCCCCGTTAAGCGCGTTCCCAATGGCTTTGGCGATGGTGGCCCCGCCGGGGACGATTGAAGCGGGGATCACGTAAAATCCGTGCTCCCGGCCCTGATCCAACTGCTTCTGGGCCCATTCCCCGGTCTTCGTCTTGGCGCACTTTTCCAGCGTCGCGCGGTATGCCTGGCCGACCGTCGATGTCGCCTTATAATACCACCCGGTTCCCTGGAACTCGGTCATGTGTCCGGGAGTCCTATTGCCATCGACGTGGTAGAAGTCCAGCGCCGCCCCGTCGGGCAGGTCGACCGAGTTGAGGATGCGCTTCCCCGTCTGCCGCTCCAGATCGACCATGATCTGGTTGGCGGTTTCCTTGCTGACGCCGTATTCCTTGGCCAGCCGGTCGCGCTCAGCGGTGCGATTATCACCGAGCTGGATAGGCCCGGCGCTGCGGGATAAAGTGAGGGGGATGATGATGGTGAGACAGATGGCGACCAGGATGGCGATGACCAACAGGGGGTGTCGTAGGACCGACTTCATCTTGTGCCCACCTTTGTGCAGGAGTCGCCGGAGTTATGCTATCTCGGCGGTACTGCAAGCGTGAGTATTGCTACCCTTGCGTCGCCGCGCCTATGGTCTGCTGTACGTCTCCCTGATCGCAACAGACTGCGCGCGAACGACGCGACCTCGACCTTATCCCCGCACGACCTCGCCGCGCGTCCTGAGCCAGGACGCCACCCCGCGGGCCATGTCAGCGGTCTCCGGGGCAGCCAACCCGCCCGAAGAGACACACAAAACGCCCGAAGTATTCTATTACAGGCTGGACTACCGAGTCAACACGCGAGAGCATCGTTCTGCGCATCGTTCTCGGCTTTCTGACGATCCCGGCGTTGACCGGCGCGAGAGGCCGGCTCAGCGCCCTTCCAAGCCTTGTCGCTCCATCTCCAGGAGCGTCCGCTTCATGTCCAAGCCACCCCCGAATCCGACCAGTTGTCCGCCCGCTCCGACAACCCGGTGGCAAGGCACGATGATGGCGATGGGATTGCGCGCCATGACTTGCCCAACCCCCCGCGCAACTCCGGGCCGCCCGGCACGTGCGGCGAGAGCGCCGTAGGTGATGGTCTCACCGTACGGGATGGCATGGCATTCCTCGAGAACACGCCTGGTGAATGGCGCGAGGCCGTCCAGGTCGAGCGGCACCGTGAACCGCGTCGGACGCCCCGCGAAGTACGAGTGGAGAAGATCGACAACTCGGCCGAGCAGCTCATCTTTATCGGGTTCGATCGCCAGGCCCCGCAGCTTCAACTCAGCCTCGGCAGCTTCGGCGCTCACGAGCGGCACCGTGCAGCGGACGATACCCTTCGAACTGCGCCCTATCGCGACCCAACCAGCTTGAACCTCAAACACCTGGCCGCGCGTCATGTTCCATTGTTCACTACTGCGTGTCATGGCGATCGCCTTTCTTGAGCGAAAATGGCAACCTCACCCCCGGCCCCTCCACTCGGGGGAACGGCCCTACCCCGTCCCGCCTGCGGCGGGCCACCCCTCCCGTTCCGGGAGGGGAGAGGCAAACGGCGATTCCCGCGCAGCAGGGAACTGCTGCGGTTCGCCCCTCTCCGCTTGCGGAGAGGACGTGGCCGCCGTGGGCGGCCGAGGGGGTGAGGTTGCCGTTCGCCCGGCAAACGGCGATTTTCGAGGCAGTCGTCATGCCGGGTTCCGGCACTTGAAACGATCCCGCCTGGGTGCGATGATCGCGGCTCTTGCCTCCGATCTCTCCACCTCGCTAGCCTCATGTGGCGCTACTCATGGCGCGACGCGCGCGGTGAACCGCGCAACCACATGAAGGGTAAGAAGAGACGCCCGCCCCACGCGCGACAAGATTGTCGCGCCCACTCCATTTTCGAGGGAGAGCTGCACAGTGTCTTACGGCGGGCCGCAGGCCCGCAGGCCCGCAGACACGAAAACGGCAACGGCCCCGAGATATCTTCTCCTCTCGGTAAGCCGTTGCCGTTCGAGGCCCATATAACCTCCCCCGCCTAAGCTCCAGTTTCCCTGGAGCGGCTACCAGTTCGGCGTGACGTCGATAACGAACGGCGCCACCTCGCCGGTGTCCATCCGTCTCTCAATCCGGAGGATCACGTACTTCTTGCCGCTCTTCTTGGCGGCATCGACCGCCGTCTTGAAGTCATCGACCGTCTTGATGGCGGTATCGTTGACCTTCAGGATGACATCGCCTGCCTGAAGCTCGGCCGCCGGACCGTTGGGATCGACCTGGCTGACCACAACGCCGCTCTTACGGACGGCATTCTTCGTGTCAGGAGTGATCTGTTTGACAGTCACACCGATCAGCGACTGCTCGGCAGCCGGAGCGGGAGCCTGACTCTCCTCGGGCGCGAGGCCGGTGTACTTCTCAGGCAAAGCGCCAAGCTTCACGGTCACTTGATACGGCTTCTTCGCGCGGATGATGTCAAGACGAACCTCCGCGTCGGGCGGGAGATCGCCAACGGCCTTCTGCAAGTCCCAGGCCGAATGCACTTTCTCACCGTTCACTGCGGTGACGACATCCTCTTCCTGGAGCTGCTTGCTGGCCGCCGCCGGTCCGCCCGGGGTCAGGCCGCCGATGAGCACGCCGCCGTCAGGCACACCGTAGAAGTCCCGTTTGTTCTCATTGAGATCCTCGATATTGATGCCCAGCCACCCGCGGGCCACTTTGTGGGTCTTGATGAGCTGCGGGAGTACGTGCTTGGCCGTGTCCGCCGGGATTGCGAAGCCGATGCCGACATTGCCGGCCACCATCCCCGGAGAGGCGATCGCGACATTAATCCCGATCACGTCGCCGTTGAGGTCCACGAGCGGGCCGCCGCTGTTGCCGGGGTTGATCGCGGCGTCGGTCTGCAGCACGTCGCCGATGCGGATGTAGGCGTTCTGACCGGGAAGGGTGCGGCCCTTAGCCGACAGGACGCCGACCGTCACGGTCTGCTGCAGCGCGAAGGGGCTCCCAACCGCCATGAGCCACTGCCCCACCTTTGCGGCCGCCGAGTTGCCCAGCTTCAAGGTAGGCAGTTTGCGGCCGGCATCGATCTTGATCACTGCCAGCTCGGTCTTGGGATCGGTGCCGACGAGCTTGGCCGGGTACTGCTTGTCATCGTTCGCCTGGTCGTGAAGCTGAACGGTGATGCTCGTCGCGTCGCGCACCACGTGGGCGTTGGTAACGATGTACCCGCTCTCGTCATAGATCCAGCCGGAGCCGAGGGCGTGGCCGCGCTCCAGGCCCCTGGGAGCCTGCGGATTACCGCCGCCATTATCTCCCTCGTCGTCGCCCGGGCCGCCAAAGTCCTTGAAGAAGGGCCGCAGCCACGGGTTCTCTCTGAACAGCTTGTCGAGGTCGCCTGGCGACGGAGTGCCACTAGGGGCGCGCGTTGCGGTCTCGGTGCTGATGTTGACCACCGCCGGTGTGACTGCCGCGGCAAGCCCGACGAAACCGTCTTGGAGCGCCGATAGGCTTTGCGCGTTCGCCGCCGGCGTAATCGCGTCGCGGACATGCGGCGCGTAGAGAATCACCCCTGCCAGAACGGCCCCAAGGGTCGCGCTGAGCAGGATGATCATAATGTGCGCGTGTCGATGTGCTGCTGATTCCTGACCAATCATGAGAACCCGCCTCCTCGATCGAGGGCACCCTCTCAGCGCTGTGTCTGTCGCTGAACCCTGTCTGCGAGCGCGCATGACGCTCGCCGCTCACAAGGTGCCCAGGCCAAACTTGGCCATTGTACTGTGCATTTTAGTAACGCGTGAACACGGGCTGAAGTTCGCCGGCTCTTAGCATTACTACGCCGGTTGTGCGGCCCTGCTCGGCAATGAGATGCCCTGCGGAGAAATGGACGGCGATTGACCACAGTCGTCATGCCGGTTTCCGGCACTCTGGAACGATGAAAACGGCCCTACCCCGTCCCCGCTTCGCGGGGCCACCCCTCCCGTGGACCCGCCGCAGGCGGGTATGGGAGGGGAGAGGCAAACGGCGATTTTCACGGCAAAGACACAGGGGACACAGTGAACGGCAACGTCCTTGAGTGTCTATCATGGGGCAGGCCGGCCGTTTCCCAGCCGTTCTCTGTGCCCTCTGTGTCTCTGTGGTTCAACGCCGTTCGCCCTTCATACTGGGTAGCCGTCGGCCTCTGACAAGTTCCGAGCGCTTCGTCTGCCGGTTGTCAAAGCGCCGACTCGACCAGCTTCGCCAGTTCGTCTTCCGACTGCGCCCCGACCAGCCTGTTCGCGGGCTCCCCGCTCTTGAACAGGATCAGCGAGGGGATGCTGCGGATACCGTATTTGGCGGCCAGCTCTCCCTCATCGTCTACGTTCACCTTGCCAACCTTCGCCTTGCCGGCGAATCGCTCGGCGATCGCCTCAACAACCGGCCCGACCATGCGACAAGGTCCGCACCAGGGCGCCCAGAAATCGACTAGAACCGGCTCTGTCGCCTGGAGAACCTCCGCATCGAAATTGCTCTTGCTGAATGCTTGGACATCCGCCATGTAAGACACCTCGTTCCGAACAGCGTGTTAGCGCCCCGCAGGCGCGTAGTGGCCTATTGTACAAATATCTGCCGCGAGTTTCCCGGCCCCGTTCCAGTATACATCAAATTCAGGTCAAGCGTTGCATCTTCGTGGCCGATAGCGGATACTTCGCCGCCCTTCACAGGGTTTCCTGTTCCACGACTAAACAAACCGGAAGTGCAGGGTGTTCCCAGCGGGAACGGACCAGAGGACATGACGGGCGGTCCGAGGGACGACGGCGGATGACTGCGGCCGCTATTCGCCGGCGGTCTGGCTGTTGTCTATCAGGAGAGTGCAGACCTTCTGGTCGAGCACTGCGCCGTGGCTGTCGACCGCCTGTACGCAGACCTGATGGCGGCCCTCCTTGAGGCTCTTGCACTCGAGGGAGTAAGCGAACGGGGCGCAGTTGGTGAGCGCTCGCACTTGGCCGTCCACGAGGAAACTCACGTAGGCGAAGTCCGGCCCCTCCTGTACGGCAGCGGAGACCTCCAGGCGCTGGGCAGCGGAGGGTCTCAGCGTCTCAGGCAGAGAGACGCGCAACGACGTCTTCGCGGGAGTAGGCGGAACAGCGGGGCTGACAGCGGCGATGGCGCTCCTGGCGGCGTTCGCGACCGCCTCGCGCGCGCCGGCGATCAGCATCCCGGGGGCGCGGTATGTTCCGGCGAGCGGCTCGTTGATGAGGCTGGACGCGACGACCATGACTGCAACGGTCTGGAAGCCGACGCGGTACTGCATACTGCGCCCGCCGCCCGTCTTGGCCTCGAAGAGGAACGACGGTATCCCCTCCCGCAGGCCGAAGTGCCTGTGACACAGGTTCGTCGCCTCGCCGGGGAAGTCGTAATACACGTGCAGCGGGTAGCCGCACGCGGCCATCGCCCGGCTCAGTGCGCCACTGACCGCCGCGGAGAAACTGCACAGAGCGGCGGGCAGCGCCGTGGCCTTGCCGACGCACTCCATGAAGTTGTCGCGGTAGGACTCCTTGGTGGTCTCGGCAGGCAGTTCGTGCAAGTCCATCACGGCATCAGGCCGCCACAGCTTCACAGCCTGCGCAATCGCGGCTGTCTCCGGCTGGCTGCACGTGTCCCAGTTACGGTTCAGGTCCGCGCCATTGGCATTGCATCGCCGCGAGGCCTCGGCCCCGTCGGGGTTCGCCATCGGCACGCAGACGATGGTCACGCGGCGCAGAAAATCAACGTCCTCGGGCCTGGAACTTTGGGCGAGGTAGCTGACGAGGGCGATGCACATCTCCGTGCTCGCCCGTTCGGTCCCGTGTTGCCGAGCGACAATGAACAGCCGTGGGGTCGTGCCGAAGACCGTCTCGGGGTGCATCAGCGCGACGAGGGGGATCGGCCTACCTTGAACGCTCTTGCCGATAGTGGTGACCTTCACTCGCCCCGTAGCCTGCAAACGCGAGAAGATGCCCACCATCTCGGCATAGCTGTGCGTTCGCTCACCCACCCCGGAGACGATCCCGGCGATGGTGCTATCGCACCGCGCGATCGGGGCGGCCATAGCGAAAACGCCTGCGATGATAGCCCCCAGCATGATGCTGTGGCCGGTCGCAGGCGAGCAGTAGGCGCGGACAGGGCGAGCCATGACGCACGCATTATAGCCAAAGGGACCTTCCGCCGCAACCCAGAGAGCCATTCTACAACGCAAAACGCTGAACGCTGAACGCAGAATCAACGGCGAAAACGGCAAAGAACGGCAAAAACGGCAAGGGACGACAAACGGCAACGCAACGGCAGCCCTGGCAAATTGAAATGCCGATGCTAACGAGGTCGCCGTTTTCGCCGTCTTCGCCGTCTTCGCCGTCTTCGCCGTCTTCGCCGTCTTCGCCGTTTTTGCCGTTCTTTGCCGTTCTTTGCCGTTTTCGCCGTTCTTTGCCGTTTTCGCCGTTGATTCTGCGTTCAGCGTTTTGCGTTCTGCGTTTCCCTTGCGCGTTGACTTCGGGCGTCGCAGGTTCTATACTTTTGCTACCGCGAATCACGCCTGCGGAGGGGTGACCGAGCGGTCGAAGGTGACGGTCTTGAAAACCGTTGTGCCTCCGGGCACCGGGGGTTCGAATCCCTCCCCCTCCGCCATGTACAATAAGGCCACCTCACAAGGGTGGCCTTTGCGCTTGCCCCTACCCTCTGTTTACACCGTGACGCATGCTGGGCCCCCACAGGCAGCGCGGTGTGCGTCTGGTGACAACTCAGACCCCGTGCGGCCGTCAACCGGCCGTGGCACTCCCCGCGAACACGTTGAAGTCGCTCCAGCCATCATCTGTGATCTCGTGCTCGCCGGTCTTGTCGAGGACGGCCTTGCCGCCGCGTTCCAGCACGAAACGTTGCTTGCCCAGCGCGAAAGGCATCTCCAGGTGGTGCACCCCTCCAGCCACCTCGAACGTCCGCGAGGTGTCGCCGCTGTAGATGGTGAGCTTCGCCGGTGCCTTCAACTGGCACATGACGAATACGCTGTCCACCAGGGCATCGGCGCCGCCGGGACGGCCCAGCGTCTCCTCCTCGGGCTTGATGCGCCCCTGGACGGCCTTGGGGTGCAGGCGGTAAGCGTAGTGCAACTGGTCGCGCTCGACCGGCGGGGGCGTGCCGCGATGATACCAGCCGATGTAGTAGCGCATGGCGTCGAGGAAGCCGGTGTGGGACAACTCCTTGCCCCAGTGGCCATCCCACAGCTCAGTCTGCTGCGGGTCGCCGAAGGGGCAGACGTAGCTGGCCTCGCCCCAGTCGTTCCAGGTCACAATCTCAACCCATGTGGCCCGATGGGCAATGGCGGTTTCCCATTCCTGAGCCATCCCCCCGAAGCCGCGGGTCTCATAGACGCGATAGTTGCCCCCGAAACCGCGGTAGAACGGCGTGACCGGGGCCATGTAGATCTTCCCGGAGCCGACCCACTTGTCGGCCAGCAAGGCGCTGGCCTGCGCCAGCTCGGGCCCACAGCCCGCCGCGCCAAAAAAGAAGAAGCCATCGAGGCCGGGGAAGGTGTTGAAGACCTGGTCCACGTGCGCCTGGGCGGGGATCTCGGTGATGTTAGGCCGCGGGTAGTAATAGGGCACATAGACCACGGCGCGCCCGCCCCGGCCGTCGGGGAACTCGCGGTTCGGGAAGTCGATGACCTCCTGGCCGTGCTTGTTGTCGGCCCCTTCGCCGCAGAAGGTGGAGAGCACGGGCTTGCCATCCCACTTGAACTGGTTGGGGTGGTCGCGGAAGGAGACGATCATGTCCTTGGTCTCCTCCAGCGTCAGGCCGGTGGAGTAGTCGGCGGAGATCATAAGCTGGAAGCCGGTGCCCAGTTGCTTCGCGGCCTCATATAGGAGCGTGGTCCGGGCCTTGTAGTGCGGCTCGTGCAGGCTCCAGCCCCCGCAGTTGAGCACGAAGCCGTCGATGCCGCGCGCCTGCGCCTCGCGCATCTCGGCCATGTAATCGGCCACTGTAGCCCCGCCGCCGGCACGAGGGATGCAGACCATATAGTGGGCGAAGACCTTGCGCGTCGGGCGCTGCGGGTTGTCGGCAGCTTGGCCGAGGCTCATAGACAGCAGGGCACACAGCCCCAGGAATAAGGTGGTCAGTGAGAAGGAAGGCATGCTTTCCTCCACGTGATGAGTTCGGTCGCGCGATTGGCGGCGGCGTCCAGCATAGTGCCCCGTATCCGCGCGCGATACCTGCAAGCGAGGCCTTTCCTTCCGCGCTTTCCGGCTCTTCCTCAATGTGTGTGGGTAGTGACCTCGAACTGGTCTTGGCCGGGGTCTTATATCAGGGCGTAGACGAAGCCGTTGTCGCTGCGTCCGCAGGACGCCTGGCGCGAAGCGCCCCTCAGCCGGATGCTTCAGCGTCCGGTTCAGGGCCGGTAGTTAGAGCCGTTTCCGTCCGCCAGGACGGATGGCGGCGCAGCCGCCCAAGTCGTCGATAACGCGGGCCATAGGGCCTTCGGCCACCCGTCCTGCGGACGGGAGAGTTTTGGTGCGGCGCGGTGTCCCGGACGC
>Ga0181520_10005169_pt1 | contig 21050 bp, 14 predicted proteins | sample PEATcosm2014_Bin_29_FD_132451 | JGI IMG/M metagenome (GOLD analysis project Ga0181520, IMG submission 132451) | Peatland microbial communities from MTU Mesocosm Facility, Houghton, MI, USA - PEATcosm2014_Bin02_30_metaG | ecosystem: Environmental > Terrestrial > Soil > Wetlands > Peat | place... | reverse complement strand
TAATCTATTCAACTCGCTCCAGTTTAAACTTCCATTACTGTTAAAAACATTATATTGCGAGGGGTCGACATTATGATTAATAGATTTTGCATTTGTAATAGTCCATTGTGCATACCGGACAGGACTCCAATGCTGATTGTTATACCACTCAAAAAATGCTGTTTGATAATTTGCCTTATGATTGTAAATCATTGCGGTAGTAATTGAGGCGGTTTCAACTGCTAAAAAGATAGCTGCTTTTAAATACTGCCCAGTATAAAATTCTCCCGCACCGGGCAGGATTCCCGATAATATTCCGGCGAGGAGAGGAGACTTTTCCTTTTTTACATCCAAATCAGTTACATAGGATAAATTTTGCATTCTTACATTTTGGAAATGGTCTGAGATAGTAATATTTGCATCCAGATATAAATTCCCGCTTAGATTGTTTTCACTTATTTTTTGTCCATATACTGTTTCACAAGAACAAATCAGAAGAGATAAACAAATAATAATTACAATTTTATTGAAGCGCATTTTTTACCTTTAAAATTAATCCGGAAATTACATGATAAAATATTATATACGGACATCGCAAATATTCAAGTCCGATTATTATTAAAAATAACTTAATTGTTTTTTGGATTAATTTATTAAATGCGTTCTACCTTCGTTTCAACAATTAATCCTTGATTAAGAACTTCCTTCAGATGAGGAAGTACCTTTTCTACTTTTTCTTCTTCATCAATGAACATAATCATAATTGGATTTTCATCTACATTGCCTAAATTTTGAGGATGATGAAGATGATGCTTAAGCCCATATCCGATTTTTGCTTCAAATACAGAAGCTCCCATAATGGAATGATGCATAAGATAACGCATTATATATTCATGCTTCGGCTTATCCTCGTATAGATCACTCTCGTCTAAAAAGAATTTTACTTCAAGCATTGATTACCTCCTAATACAGGGATTATATTTTTTATCTATTTGCAAATATACGTTTCCCAATGTTATTCAGCCAATATATTATTGTTATTATTATTTTTATTCTTTTCAAGTAACAGATAAAGCGAAGGCAATGTTAACAGCGTTAGGATGAGCGCTGTACATAAGCCGCCGACAATTACCGTGGCTAAGGGTCTTTGAACATCAGAGCCAATGCCTGTTGCCCGTGCAGCAGGAATTAAACCCAATAAAGCAAGCAAAATTGTCATTAAATTAGGACGAAGTTGAATTGCAGCCGATTTTTTAACTGCATCGTTAATATTCATACCGTAATCTTCAATAAGGCGATTAGTTCTCGAAACATAGAGTACACCTGCAATTATAGAAACACCAAATAATGATATAAAGCCAACACCTGCAGAAACATTAAAATTATATCCTCTAATTAGCAACGCAAGAATTCCCCCGATTAATGCAAATGGAATACACGACATTGCAACAGCAACATGCTTAATATTCCTGTACATTGAAAATAATAATAAAAAGACTATTCCAATTGTAAGCGGAATTACAACAGCAAGACGTTTTCCTGCACGAGCAAGGTTTTCAAACTGCCCTCCCCATTCTATAGAATATCCTTTAGGTAAGGTAATAGCCGATGCAACTTTATTTTGTGCTTCTGTTACAAACCCGCCCTGATCGCGGCCGCGAATATTGGTGCGAACAGAAACTTGCCTTTCTCCATTTTCACGCTGAATAATTGTCGGACCATCGACAAGTTTAATTGAAGCCAATTGCGACATAGGAATTCTGTTACCATTAGATGAAGCAACCAGCATATTTTCAACAGCCTGAATTGAGCTGCGATAATCAGATGAATAGCGTACAACAATATCAAATCTCCTTCCTTTATCATCATAAAGAGTACTAACAGCCTTACCTCCTATTGCGGCTTCAATCATTCTTTGAATATCGCTTACATTTATTCCGAACCTTGCTGCCGCTTCCCTGTTAATCTCGACAGAAAGCTGCGCCTGATCCCCCTCCTGTTCTATACCGGATTCGCTTGCGCCTGGAAGTTTTCTAATTATACCAAGAATTGAGTCTGCTTTTTGTCTCATAAAATTTAAATCTTCTCCATCTAATAATATCGCAAGATCAGCGACACTTCCCGTTACGGCTTCTGTAACATTATCAAGAATTGGCTGAGAAAAAAGGATTTGAGCGCTGGGAACTGCCTGTTCCAACTCATTTTTTAATTTTATAAGAAGTTCTTCTTTGCTTGTATCTTTAGTCCATGTAGAATAATCTTTTAATCCAACCAGAATCTCAAGCCGGTTTGGTCCGTAGGGATCTGTGCCGTCATCATTGCGACCCAATTGTGTCAACACAACATTAACCTGCTTGTGATTACTAATTACATTTCTTATTACCGGACAATAAACTGCGGCATCCTCAAGCGTAATTCCCACAGGGAAAAAACACCTTATATTAAAGGCTCCCTCATCCAGTTCAGGCAAGAATTCAGTTCCGATATTCCTGGCGCCGAATACAGCCACTATTATAACAATTGCGAATGAAGTAATTACAACGGACAGAGGGTGTTTTGTAAAAAGCTCAATAGCTTTGGAATATTGTTTCTCTATCCAATGATAAACGGGATTATGCCATTCAATTTTACCGGGATATTGAGAAGTAAAATGTTTCCTGTATATTATGGTCATAAACACGGGTATAGCTGTCAATGCTAAAATCATTGAGCCTGCAATAGCATAAGAAAGAGTATATGCCATTGGTGAAAAGAGTTTACCTTCAACCCTTTGAAAAGAAAATATAGGTAAATATGCAAGGATAATAATTGTTATTGAGAAAAATATTTCTCTGCCTACCTCTTGCGCCGCTGTTAAAGTTAAACGGATAATACCCTGGCTTTTTTCTTCAGGCGTGGCGTCTCTATATCGTCTCATAATATTTTCGACCATGACAACCGCGCCGTCTACAATAATTCCGAAGTCAATTGCACCAAGGGACAACAGGTTTGCCGGTATTCCGGTCATTTTCATCATATTAAATGCAAAAAGAAGAGAGATAGGAATTGTTGTTGCGACAACCAATGCAGAGCGCACGCTGCCGATAAAAAATATAAGCACAAGTATTACTATTGAGAATCCTTCGAATAATGTACGGGATACCGTATTGATAGTATAACCTACCAACTGACTTCTATCATAGGTAATACGCAGACGAACACCTTCGGGAAGGACATTTTCATTTATTCCTTTCACTTTTTCTTTTAATCCTTCAATTACTTCAGAAGGGTTTTCACCGCGCCTCATTGCAAGCAAACCCTGGATGCTTGAATTTACATCCACTTTTGCCGAATCACTATAACGGATTGTATAACCAAGAATACCTGTTGGCGGAGATGGATGTTCTTCTACTGTAGCTACATCTCTTATATAGACCGGTACTCCATTGTCCGATTTCAATACTATATTTTCAATATCTTCCTTTTTGCGAATGGCGCCAATACCTCTTACAACAAATCCCTGTTCTCCCCTTCGTATAATATTACCTCCGGTATTAACATTATTTGCCTGCACAGCGTCTATTATATTCTGCAGTGAAAGGCTGTACCGGAAAAGTTTATCGGGAGAAGTAATAACATGATACTGCATTACCAATCCGCCAAAATTTACTACATCGGCAATACCGGGAACCTGAAGCAGCCTTGGAATAATTTCCCAATCCTGCAGAGTCCTCAATTGCATTGGAGTATATTTATCGTTTGATTCAATTACATAACGGAATATCTCATCAACTGGCCCGGTTAATGGACCAAGAGTTGGATTTACTCCGGAAGGAAGTACGGCATCGTTCACTTTTTCCAGCACCTGCTGACGTGCAAAATAATCATCGGTTCCATCTTCAAAAGTCAGATCAATTACGGAAAGCCCAAAAATAGTCTTAGAACGCCGGTTAATTACTTTAGGCACGCCATTAAGCGCCCGTTCAAGCGGAAGTGTTACCTGTTGCTCAACATCCTGTGCCGCCTGCCCGGGATAAGTTGAAATCACTTCAACCTCAGTATCTCCTACGTCCGGGTAGGCTTCCTTTTTCAATTCTATCCAGGACCAGATTCCGGCTGAAATACAGCATATTACTATTGCAATTGTTGCCAGTCGTTGATTTAATGAAAATCCAAGAAGTTTACGTATCATATTATATCAGTAAATTAATTATTAATAATTTCAGTATCCAAAGCTGATACCTTTTAGAAGTATTGCACCTGAAGTAACGACTTTTTCGTTTTCATTTAAACCGCTAAGAATGATTAATTTTGATGCATCGGAACTTGCCATAATTACTTTTCTTCTTTCAAAAGTATTTGGAGCGGTCTGAATAAACAGATAGTTGTTTCCTTCAACAGTAACAACTGCAGATAAAGGCAATACATAGGCATCACTTATTTTATTTCCAAAATCAGCCTGAGCAAACATCCCGGGAAGAAATTTATCATCAGGGTTTGGAAGGGAAATACGCACTTTTATTTCCCGGGTATTTGGATCAATTATACTTCCGATTGCATCTATTCTGCCTGTAAAAATTTTATCAGGGAAAGCTGCCAGAGTAATACGGATCGTTCTACCTTTAGAGATTTCGTTAAGCTGCGCCTCAGGAACATCTGCCATCAACCATACCATATCACCTTTCAAATTTTCAATTTCCGACGGGTTGTAACCTAAAACTTTAAGCCTTCCTTCCATTTCTTCCAGGTTTGCTTTCGCAGTAGCAGCATCTGTTTCTGCCTGATTTAAATCTTTACCCGTAACCCCAAGATTTTCATACATCTGTTTTGTCCTGATGAGATTCCTGGATGTTAAATCGACATTTGCTTTGCTCTGTTTATATTGCGAATATAAAGAAGTAACATCGGGAGAATCAAATAAGACAATTGCAGACGCGGTAATCTTTGAATGTAATATACTGGCAACTACCCGCGCCGGCGCAATAACCGACAATGCTGCCGATCCTTTTTCTGCAGGGGAAACATTTAATTCATACAGCCCGGGACTATCTTTAGGAAATGTTAGTATTTGCCCGTCATTGCTTACAGTTACCTTTTTATTAAGCGCTTCCGATACTTGTTTTCCATCTGCGTCCGTACAACTTTGCCAAGACAAGCTGACAATTAATAGAATTACCAACATTACTAACGGGTACAAAAGAACTTTCAATAGATGTTTCATTTTATTCCTCCTTTCAAGTGAGTAATAAATTATAAATACCTTACTCTCCCGCCGGAGGAAGTAAATCTTTACCGGCGGCAAAATTTAAATTTTCGAATGAATCAATTCGGCTGTTTTGAAGTTGTATCGTTTGAAGGATACTGGTTCTATATGATTCATAAAAATCCGTGAACTCAATTATTGTCATATTCCTGTTTTCGTAATTAGCGATCATACCGGATGCTAATTTTTTATACTCATCGGTAAACTTATTATCAAAATTCCAGTAAAGTTTATTGGTCTCAAAAGCCTTATCATAAGCTGAGACAACATCCTTTTTTACGGAATTCTTTGCCTGGTTTAGTAAAACTTTGTCGGCTTCAATATTATTTTCAGAGACAATAATGTTTCCCTGGTTGCGGTTAAATAGCGGCAAATCAATTGAAAGCGTAAGAGCAATATAATCGGGGACATAACTTCCATGGCGGGAATAAGCACCGCCAAGAGTTACGTCGGGAATAGCAAGGGCTTTTTGAAGTGCAAGATTAGCTTCTTCAGATTTTAAATTTAATCCGGCTATTTTAATATCTGTCCTGCTCTCATAGGCTGTTTGAATTGCATCATTTAGTGAAATATTCTTTACATCTGAACTATCAAACGACTGATAATTTATCTGCGGAATGAAATAGGAATTTATCCCGGTGGAATCAGCAAGAAGAATATTCAAGTCATTTTCAATTCCTGAAATTTGAGTTACGATGGACAATCTCTCGCTTTCAAGTGTAAATAATAGCGACTTTAACCTGAGTACTTCAGCAAGAAGAATTGAATGGTTTTCAAAAATTTTTTCAGAAGCGTCTACTGTCTTTTTTACGGAAGGGATTGTTTCATCATAGAAATAAAGCGACTCCTGCAAGAAATAAAGGTCATATAAATCAGTTCGAAGTTCGGATTTCAGAGTCCTGAGCAAATCATAAAAAGAGTCTTCTGCAATATTAGAATTTATTTCGGCTATTTTTATCTGATCATTTCGTTTCCCCGCAAGCAAAATAAGCTGCTGAATTTGTATATCGGTATTCCCGGTTTTTGTAAAGTCAAAATATTTTCCGGTAAACTTATTATATATATTTTGCCCGATTGAAACATTCGGATTACTCCACAATTCAGCCTGGATTATTGCAGCTCTTGCAGCATTAATGTTATATTTTGCCGCAAGTAGTTGAAGATTATTTTGTAAAAATCTCTTTTCTGCCACGGATAAATTAATTTTTACCGAATCATTATTATCCTCCGGTATTTTTGGATAACAAATAGATGACAAAAGCAGAAAGAAAGTAAATAGACTTATTGCTTGAAATAATAGTTTATTGAATCGACTTTTCATAGAACCCACTATTTTACATATAAAAAAAAGAATCAATTATAGAGCCAACACTGATTAAGTCACATGGGACTTAAATCATATACTACACATTGCTCCGCGCTTCTGCCATTAATCAGTGGCTTAAGCGTTGACTGAAATTTATATATTGAGAGTTAAGTGATTCTAAATTAGAAGTGTTCGATTGTGAAGGTATATGGCATTTTGAATGTTAATAAAAGAGTAGGAATCTGTCTGAAATTCGTTTTCAAAAGCATTACTCGATTCAGTAACTTCAGGAATTATGGTTTCAGTAAATGGACTGTCTTCATCAACGATTACCATTTTAGCAAGTATCACCGGGCATGCAGCATTATTGATATCACATTTACCGGTGAAAAAAACATTATCAAAGCATATCTGATCTAAAAATGGTGTGGTTTGAAGAAGTGAAGCATCGACTTCTTCAGGATGCTGAATTTCAATGCTGACATCGTTCCCCAATATAATATCAAGCAGGTTTGCCTGATCAAAAAATAACGTTATAATAAAAAAACAAGTAATAAATAATAAAATTTTCGAACCTGATTTTACGAATTTATTCATTTTACTAATATTATTTTGTTTTTTTTGTTACAACAATGAAAAATGAAAATCTTTTGAATTACACTTTTAATTATATAAAAATTATTATTCCATGTCAATGTACTTTTTACAGAATAAAAATTAACAACCTAATAAATGTATATAATCAAAGAATTTTCTCTATTAAACCATCATCATTTTATAATAATACGGCAATCCTGCTTTCCGAAAATTCCAGCCGTAATTTTCACAAACATTACCGTTGTTTTATTTTACCGACCGGCGGTCATTTAAATAATTGAATTGCTAATTCAAATGGATATATTGAAGCCAGGTATTTTATAATAGTAACCTTTTTAAAAAATCCAAGTCTAAAAGATAAACTTATAGGAGGTGACAATGAGAAAAATAATTTTTTGTAGAACGGGATATTTTATTCCTGTTTTGATGATTTTGTGTATTTCCTCTTTTGGCTGCGTACATTATAACGAATTTGAGGATTCGAGTTATAAGGTCCTTTATGAAAAAACTTATAATACAGTACCCGGGAAGAGTTTTAAATTGAAAGCTTATTCCGGTGATGTTAAAATCACAACCTCGGATGAACCGGAGGTTTATATCAAGATATTTGGAAATGAAAGGGCTGAGAAAAAAGTTAAATTTGATTTTGATCAAAGCAACGAAGGAGTTACAGTAACTGCCAAAGGACACAACGAATGGAGCTTTTTTAACTTCGGCAGAGGAATTAAACTACGATTTGAAATCAAACTTCCCCGGAATTATGATGCAAAAGTATCCAGCAGCGGGGGTGACATCCGATTGGAAGATTTGAACGGGAAAATAGATTTGGGTACTTCCGGCGGAGATATTAGTATTGTAAACACGAACGGCAGCACTATAGCTTCAACTTCGGGCGGTGAAGTAAGTTTGGAAAATAGTAGCGGAAATTTTGATTTAAAGACATCAGGGGGAGATATAAAATCAACCGGATTTAACGGCGACCTTTCAGCTTATACTTCTGGAGGCGGCATCAAATTAGTCGGCAGCAATGGTAAAATAGACGCCAGTACTTCAGGAGGAGATGTTGAATTAGAGTATACCGGACAAAATAAGGGTATTCATTTAGAAACATCGGGGGGAGATATTAATATCAAACTTCCACCCGACTTCAGCGCTAATGCAAGATTGTCAACATCCGGAGGGAGTATACACTGCGATTTTCCGGGAAATAATGTGACCAACATATCTTCAAGCAAATATGAGGCAGATTTAAATAAAGGCGGGAATGAACTTGTCGCAAAAACTTCAGGTGGAGACATTACTGTCTCAAGAAAATAGTAATATTCATTAATTGGTTAAAAGCACAGTGAACAGGTCACTGTGCTTTTTTATTGCCTTTATTATTTTCCTTATTGTAATATTTACAACTCTTTCATACTTTTATATATATAAAAATAATTTTAATATGGAAAAAAGATTAATATATCATTTTATTAACGACGATGAACTTCTCCGCATCTCCCATAAAATTAAAGAAACGGAGAAGAAAACAGCCGGAAGAATCTGCGTTACAATTAGAGAGCACCGCCATTTTTTTAACAGGAAAAAACCGGTTAAAGAACTCGCGCAGGCAGAATTTATGCGTTTAGGAATAGGGAAAACACCCAATAATGCAGCTATTCTGATTTTTATTCTTCTTGAAGGCAGGCAATTTTATATTTTAACAGACAGCGGGATAAGAGAAAAAGTACCTAAAAATACATGGGGTGAAATTAAAGAAGAAATGCAGACTATGTTTATAAATGGAGATTTTTGTAAAGGGATTTTACACGGTATAGACAGGGTCGGGAACATATTAACTCTCCTTTTCCCGGCTAAAACGGATAACACAAATGAAATTTCCGACAATGTTCAAATAGAAGATTAGCTTAAAATAAATTACAGCCGGCATTCTTAAACCACTTATAATAATTCTACTTCCTCATAATAAGTCACCTTACGAATAATTATATTATGATACTGCAATTCGTTCAATTGCCTGCCAACCTGGATTATAATCAATCATTCTATGGGCGAAACCCGCAGGCTGGCAGAGAGCGCTGCAAAACTATTTGATCTTTAAAATTGTCCCGACTTTTAAGTCGGGCCAATTTGCAATAACCTTCTCAAGCTAAATTCCCTGTGTTACAACATGGAATCATTTAAGAAAATTTTGAAAATTACATAACATGAGTAATTAATTAATTTCATGAATAAAAGGTTTAATTCTATTTTCAATCAAGTTCTTTGGCACAGCGCCTATAATACCATCAACGACCAAACCATTATTGAATATGCCTAATGTAGGAATGCTTCTTATTCCGTAACGAATAGCAACTTCCTGGTTATCATCAGTATTTAATTTTACAACCTTCAGCTTTCCAAGATATTCTATTGCTATTTCATCGACAATCGGAGCAACGGAACGGCACGGGACGCACCACGGCGCCCAAAAATCCACCAGAACAGGGATATCGGATTTTAGTACTACCTGATCAAAATTCAAATCAGAACCTTCTACTGTATATTTCATAAATAATGACTTCCTTTTCGACTTATAATTAAATGCAAATATTACCGTAATAATTCAAATGAATTATTATTCCAGTAATGTTTTCCACACTATTTTTCTTTTTTAAAATATTAAGTTGAATATGCTTAAGTAAATCAAAATACGTTAATGCGGAATAAATTAAAGTCGAATAAATTTTTCGGCTAATGCACCGCAAATGAAACAATTTTCCGACGGTTTTCCTATTTCTATATTACCGCAAACGGGACAAAGATAAAGCTCGACACTATCCAGATCTTTTCCATGCTCAGCAGCCGCAAGAGCCAGTTTATACAATTTAGCATGAACTTCTTCAGCTTTGAGCGCATAACCAAACATACGTTTTGCTTTGTGATTTTCAGCTATCGCTTCTTCCAGCATAGGGGGATACATTTCAGTAAATTCATATGTTTCTCCTGCAACTGCAGCCTTAAGATTGTCAACTGTAGCCCCGACTCCCTCTAATGAATTTAAATGCCCTTCAGCATGAATTTTTTCTGCTTCAGCAGCTGTTCTAAATAACCGGGCAATATTAGGAAAGCCCTCCCTTTCAGCTTTCTTAGCAAAGGCATTGTATTTTTGATTTGCCTGGCTTTCACCTGCAAAAGCTTCTTTTAAATTTTTTTCGGTTTTTGACATAGTACGTACTCCCAACTTATAATAAAATCCAACACAATTAATTATAGTTTTAAAAATATAAAAATGAGATCAATAAAGCATTTACTTAATGATAAATTTATGTTGTTCGTATAATTCAAATAATTACTCTTATTAAATTATTTATTCATCTTTGAGTTTTTCAATACTTACATTAAAGTATTATACCACCTCCGAGACACAAATTATCCCGATAAAAAACTGCAAATTGTCCCGGTGCAATTCCCTGATCCGGCGTTTCTAAATTTACTTCTGCTTCACCTTCATTTTTAAAATTTAGAATGCAGTTATACATTCTGGCGCCATGCCTGATTTTTACTTTTAAATTATTAATCGACGGCTTTTCTTCCAGAATCCAATTAAACTTACCAGCTGAAAATATTTTTTTTTCTCTTTTTGAAAGATCTTCTCTTGATATGAAGATAATATTTTCTTTAATATCTTTTTTTACTACGTACCACGGGCCTCCCGATAATCCCAAGCCGGACCTCTGCCCGATTGTATAATAATAATATCCGTTATGCACGCCTATTATTTTCCCCGTATCCATATCAACAATGTCTCCCTTAATCTCGCCGAGATGATGTTTAATAAATTCATCAAATTTGATTTGACCGAGGAAACAAATACCCTGGCTATCCCTTCTATCCATAGTTGGAAGCAGAAATGAATGCGCAAAATTTCTGACATCACTTTTTTTAAATTCACCGATTGGAAATAATGCCCTGGATAACTGATTTTGTGTTAAATATGCTAAAAAATATGTTTGATCCTTAATGGGGTCGGGAGACATAATTAATTCATATTTATTGTTATGTAATTTTACATTTGCATAATGACCGCTTGCAACTTTTTCAAAAGTAGAATCTATCTTATTATAAAATTGTCCGAATTTAATGAGGCTGTTACAGAAAATATCGGGATTTGGAGTTCTGCCTTCTTTAATTTCCGAAATTGTATAAGTTACAACCGTCTCCCAATACTCAGTTTGCAGCGGGATTACTTCGATGGGAATTTCCGCCTGCTCGCATACGGCTCGCGCGTATTTTAGATCTTCTTCCCAGGGACATTCTCCCAAAAATGAAAATTCATCCTGCAGCCATATCTTTAAATAAAATGCTGTTACTTCATGTCCCTGGTCTTTTAACAAACGCAAGGCTACTGAACTATCGACTCCGCCGGATAATAAAACTGCAATTTTCATCTAATAAACTTTTATAAAAAATAATTAAGTTAAAAATAAGTAAGAATGGAATGAATTTTTAGCCAAATTACCTAAAACTATATCAAATTAAAAAAATCAAGCTGAATTGCCATTGTTTACCGAAGGATAATTAATTACTAATTACTCTTACAGCAAATTACTTGCAAGTTCTGCAAGTTCTGACCGTTCTCCCTTTTCAAGATTCACATGCGCATATAACTTCTGACCTTTAAAATGATCTATTAAGTATGATAACCCATTTGATTGAGAATCAAGGTAAGGATGATCTATTTGGTAAATATCTCCCGTAAAAACAACTTTGGAACCTTCTCCTGCACGAGTAATAATAGTTTTAATCTCATGAGGTGTAAGATTTTGCGCTTCATCAACTATAAAAAATATTCTCTGTAAACTACGCCCTCTAATATATGATAGAGGTTCGATGACAAGTTTCTGTTCTTTTATCATATTTGTTATAAGCTGGTTTTGTTTATCACTCTCAGTAAATTGATCTTGAATAACCCTCAGGTTATCCCAAAGCGGTTGAATGTATGGCTCAATTTTACTTTGTACATCACCAGGAAGAAATCCGATATCTTTATTGCTTAATGGTACAATGGGACGGGCAACGAATATCTGACGGTAAAATTTCCGGACATGCAGCGCACTAGCAAGCGCAAGCAGAGTTTTTCCTGTTCCCGCTTTACCGGTTAATGTAACAAGCTGAATATTATTGTTGGATAAAGCATCAACTGCAAAAGTCTGTTCAGCATTGCGCGGTTTAATACCGTAAATAATATTTTTATCCACCTTACGCAAGTATTCCATTTCCGAATCAAGATATGCAAGAACAGAACGGCTACTATTCCTGATGATATAAAATTTATTAGGAACAGCATCTCTATCCAGTTTCTTTAGTATCTGCTTTGCGGGCATTTCATAAGGAGATTGGAACAGTTTAACAATAAAATCATCGTCAAAGTCTTCAATAATTTCCGTACCTGTATACAATTCTTCCAAACTGGTAACCCTGTCGGTAGTATAATCTTCAGCAAGTATTCCCAGAGCTTTTGCCTTCATTCTCAGATTCACATCCTTGCTTACAAGAACGACTGTCCTATCTTTAAATTTTTTATTCCACTCAAAGGCTACCGAAAGTATTCTATGATCGGGAGTATCTTCCTTAAAAATACCTTTTATTTCACCAGCTATATCCCGTGCAATTCCGATTTTTACTTTTCCTCTCCCCTTACCAATCGATACACCTCCGTTGAATAATGCTTTACCTGTCATGGAATCGAGTGTACGTGCAAATTCTCTTGCATTTAGGTTGATAACCTGATTACCTCTTTTAAAATGATCAAGTTCTTCTATAACAGTTAACGGTATTACTATATCATGTTCCTGAAAATGATCTATACAAGTTGCATCATGAAGAATCACATTTGTATCCAAAATAAATACTTTTAGCAATTTTTTGTGATTGGCATCTTTAGTTATTTTAGTTGTCCGCATCTATATTTCCTGATTCTGACTTATAATCAAATCAAATAGATTTAAATCAATTTTAACAATGTATAAAATTAAAAAAACGGAAGGAATTTGATTTAATGAATACAATTTCAATAGTTTTGCAAATTTATAATTATTCCCCCAAAAACCAGGCTTAAAATTCATTTTTTTTATTTTAATTGCAGGTGAAACTAATCACTAAAAATATTAATTAACAAATTGAATATAAAGTCTCTTTGCTATATATTTATTAAACTTTTTTGAAAAAATATTTGTACCGGATTTCAACACAACCAAGAATATATTACTTTGAAGAGTCTATAAAAAAATAGCCACTCAGTGAGTGGCTATTTTTTTGTCAATAAAGAAATAAGCGAAAAGAAATGAACAATATAATAAACACAGCAAAATTAGTTTTGGAAGACGGATCCGAATTTGCAGGCATTGCTTTCGGATATGATAGAAATACTTGCGGCGAAGTAGTCTTTAATACCGGTATGGTAGGGTATCCTGAAACCATGACTGATCCATCATACCGCGGGCAGATATTAGTCTGTACTTTCCCTTTGATAGGTAATTATGGTGTACCGGGTAATGAAAGAGAAAACGGACTATTAAAATATTTTGAATCAGAAGAAATCCACTGCAGGGCTTTGATAATTTCCGATTATTCTCATAATTATTCACATTGGAATGCAAAAAGGTCGCTTGATGATTGGATGAAAGAGAATAAAGTACCCGGAGTTTACGGAATCGATACAAGAATGCTGACAAGGAAACTACGTGAAAAAGGGACAATGCTTGGGAAAGTGGTTGTTAATGAAAATGAGCCAATAGATTTTGAAGAAATAAATAAACTTGATCTCGCCGGGCAAGTAAGCATTAAACATCCGGTTGAATATTCGCGAAGTAAGAAAAGAATTATCTTAGTTGATTGCGGAACAAAAAACAATATAATCCAAGCCTTTTTAAAAAGGGATATAACTGTAATCAGGGTACCATATAATTATGATTTTTCAAAAGAGAAAGCAAACGGAGTTTTAATCTCAAATGGACCGGGTGATCCTAAAATGTGTAAAACTACAATAGACAACACTCGAAAAGCGATGCGGTCAGGTATTTCGATACTTGGTGTTTGCCTCGGCAGCCAAATTATGGCACTAGCAGCAGGCGCAGACACTTATAAATTAAAATACGGACATAGAGGTCACAACCAGCCGTGCAATGAAATGGGAACAAAAAGATGTTATATTACTTCACAAAACCATGGATATGCAGTTAATTCTGAAACTTTGCCGGAAGATTGGCGTGAATGGTTTGTAAACGACAACGATGGGACCAATGAAGGTATAATCCACATTTCCAAACCCTTTTTTGCAGCTCAATTTCATCCTGAGGCATCCCCTGGACCAGACGATACAGAATTTATTTTTGATATGTTTTTGAGGGCATTAAAATGATAAAAAGAGGAAAGCCAAAAAAAGTATTAATATTAGGTTCAGGAGCGCTTCAAATTGGGCAGGCTGGTGAATTTGATTATTCAGGAAGCCAGGCAATTAAAGCATTAAAGGAAGACGGAATCACTTCCGTACTTATCAATCCCAACATCGCAACAATACAGACTTCCGAGGATTTTGCAGATAAAGTTTATTTTCTGCCGATTAAAACCGATTTTGTTGAAAAGATAATCCAGAAAGAAGAACCCGATAGTATTCTTCTTCAGTTCGGCGGTCAAACTGCCTTAAATGTAGGCGTCGAGCTTTATGAGAAAGGAATTCTTAAAAAGTATAATGTTAAAGTCCTGGGTACACAGGTCGAAGCTATTCAGGCAACAGAAGACAGGCTCATTTTTGGGAACAAGGTAACTGAAATAGGTTTAAAAGTTGCCATTAGCAAGACAGCAAAAAATCCTGAAGAAGCGGTTGCAGCGGCAGAGGAAATTGGATTTCCTGTGATGGTACGAATTGCATACGCTCTCGGCGGTTTAGGATCCGGTATCGTGAACAATAAGGATGAACTGCTGGAAAAAGCAAGGCGTGCATTTTCCTTTACCAATCAAATTTTAATCGAAGAATCCCTTTACGGCTGGAAGGAAGTTGAATACGAAATCGTCCGGGATAAATTTAACAATTGTATAACAATATGCTCAATGGAAAACATTGACCCGATGGGAATTCATACCGGGGACAGTGTTGTAATTGCGCCGGTTCAAACTCTCTCTGCAAGCGAGAATTTTAAATTGCGTTCAATCGGAATAAAACTAATCAGACATCTGGAAATTATCGGTGAGTGCAATATTCAATATGCTCTTGATCCGAATTCTGATGATTACCGGATAATAGAAGTTAATGCAAGATTAAGCCGGAGTTCTGCCCTTGCCTCGAAAGCTACAGGCTATCCTCTTGCTTTTATTGCGACTAAACTGGCTCTTGGTTATGCTTTAAATGAAGTTGTAAATATTATAACACAGGAAACCTCAGCGTGTTTTGAACCAGCGCTCGATTATGTAGCGCTTAAATTCCCCAGATGGGATTTACAAAAATTCAGGCAGGTGAGCACACAACTTAGCTCAGAAATGAAATCGGTAGGCGAAGTAATGTCCCTCGGCAGAAGTTTTGAAGAAGTACTGCAAAAAGCAATCAGGATGCTTGATATAGGCATGAATGGTTTTGTAGGCAACAATATTACTTTCAAAGATTTGGATACCGAACTTTCAAAGCCCACAGACAAAAGAATTTATGCAATTGCACAGGCACTAAGGGAAGGCTACACTATTGACAAGATCTTTGAACTTACAAAAATTACTAAATGGTTCCTTTACAAGATGCAGAATATAACCGGGGTGGAAAAGAAATTGAAAGGCATAAGATTGATGGATATTTCCGTCGACCTGATGCGCGAAGCAAAAATGAATGGTTTCTCCGATATTCAAATTGGGCAGTTAACGGATGCATCCGAATTGGAAGTGAGAAGTCGCAGGAAGGCATTAGCTATAATACCGGTTGTAAAACAAATCGATACTCTGGCTGCTGAATATCCGGCTCAAACAAATTATCTTTATCTTACTTACCACGGCATGGAGAATGATATACCTCTGGGACAAAAGAATCAAATTATCGTACTTGGCAGCGGCGCTTACAGGATTGGCTCTTCCGTGGAATTTGACTGGTGCTGCGTTAATGCAGTTATGACGCTGAATAAGCTTGAATACAACACGATCATGATAAATTGCAATCCCGAAACAGTGAGCACAGACTATGATATTTGTGATAAACTATATTTTGAGCAGCTTACTTTTGAAAGAGTGCTTGATATATATGACAAAGAGTGTCCTGAAGGCATTATTATTTCCATGGGCGGGCAGATTCCAAATAATTTAGCACTAAAACTTTATAATGCAGGAATCAATATACTTGGGACTTCTCCCTTACAGATTGATAATGCTGAAGACAGGCATAAATTTTCACAAATACTTGACAGGCTTGAAGTAGACCAGCCGGTATGGGAAGAACTGACCAGCTTAAAAGAGGCAAAAGAATTTGCCCGTAAAGTTGATTACCCAGTACTTATCCGACCAAGTTACGTACTAAGCGGCGCCGCAATGAGTATTGTACTTTCGGACGAAGAACTTGAAGAATACCTTAAGAAAGCTTCTGAAATAAGCCATGACCACCCTGTAGTAATCAGCAAATTCATCACTGACGGGAAAGAGATAGAAGCCGATGCTGTTGCAGAAAACGGTAATCTCTTTTGCTATGCAATTTCAGAGCATGTTGAGAACGCAGGAGTCCACTCCGGAGATGCTACAATTGTGCTGCCGCCGCAAAGGACATACCTTGAAACAATGCGCCGGATAAAGATAATAACGAAAGAGATTGCAAAAGAGCTAAATATTACCGGTCCATTCAATATCCAATTTATTGCTAAGGATAACGAAGTAAAAGTTATTGAATGCAATCTCCGCGCTTCCAGAAGCTTTCCATTTGTTTCAAAAGTTCTAAAAATAAATTTCATTGATATTGCTACAAAACTCATAATGGGTGAAAAAATTCCCAAATTGGATAAATCTTCTTTTGACGTTGACTATGTCGGCGTTAAAGCTCCCCAGTTTTCTTTTACACGATTAAAAGGTTCTGACCCGATATTAGGCGTTGAAATGGCTTCTACGGGGGAGGTTGCTTGTTTAGGCGATGATTTTAATGAAGCATTCTTAAAAAGCTTCTTGTCTACAGGCTACAGAATACCTAAGAAATCTATTATGCTTTCCACGGGAACATTGAAAGATAAAGCTGACTTTTTCAACGAAACAAAGAAGCTTTATGAAATGGGTTTGAAGTTATACGCCACCAAAGGTTCTGCCAAATTTCTTAATGAACACGGAATAAAGGCTGAAGTACTTAACTGGCCGCTTGAAGATCTTGAGCCGAATGTAATGACATATCTTAATGAAGGAAAGCTTGATCTTGTTATCAACATCCCTAAGAACCAGGAAAAAGACGAACTTGACAACGACTACCTTATAAGAAGAAAAGCTGTTGATATGAATGTCAACTTGATTACTAATATTCAGGTCGCAAAAAGATTTGTTAAATCGCTTGTCAGATTCCGGACAGAGGACTTACCGATAAAAAGCTGGGATGAATACAATTGAGCATTTGATTTGAATATTTATTTCAAATAAACGGACTTATTATATGATAGTTTTTATTACTATATTTTTATCCATATATGCCGCAGTAAATTATTATATTTTCATACATGGCTGGCAGGCTTTAGAAGGGCTTCATCAATTAAAGATAGTTTACCTTATTGTTTTTTTAATTGCAGCACTTTCTTTCCTTTCAGCTAAATTTATGGAAAAAATGCTCTCCCCGATGTTATATGATATATTATTGTATATAGGGTCTTTTTGGTTTGCATTCATGCTTTATTTCTTCCTGTCTATTTTATTCATTGATATCTTTCGTCTTACATGTTTAATATTCCACTTTTGCCCTTCATATATAAACATGCATTATCTTTTCATTAAGCATTTAATAATATTTGCCGTTGTCATAATAGTATCAATCATTATTACTGCCGGGTATATTAATACAAGAATTCTTACTGTAAATACTTTGAACCTGAGATTACGCAAAAGTTCCGGCAAATTAAAAGAATTAAATGCAGTATTAATTTCTGACGTTCATCTTTCACCAATTAATAACGGCGCTCATTTAACAAAGATTGTTAATAAAATCAATGAACTTCATCCCGATATAATTTTTATAGCCGGAGATTTGGTCGATGATAATGCTCAAATGCTGGAAGAAAGAAATGCCGGTTCTGCTTTGCGGGATTTCAAATCGAAGTACGGCGTTTATGCAATAACAGGTAATCATGAGTTTATAAATGGTATTGACGGCTGTGTAAAATATATGAGGGATTACGGAATAAATCTTCTTCGTGATTCAGTTATTAAAATTGATAATTCATTCTACATTGTCGGCAGGGATGACAGGTCCAATAAGCAATTAGCAGGCAGCGGAAGAAAAACTATCCCGGAAATACTTAACGGAACAGATACAAGCTTGCCAATTATTTTGATGGATCATACCCCATTCGGACTTGATGAAGCCATGAAAAGCAAAATTGATCTTCAGCTTTCCGGGCATACACATCACGGGCAAATGTTTCCTCTCAATTTGATAACCGAAATGATTTACGAGAAAAGCTGGGGATACCTTAAGAAAGGCAGTACACAGTATTATGTCTCCTGCGGAGTAGGCACCTGGGGACCGCCGGTAAAAATCGGCAGCCCCTCCGAAATTGTTAATTTAAAAATTAAATTTTCTCAATAAGACCATTAATTAATCCCTTAAGTCTACTTTCTTCATAAGTTGTTACTGAATAATAACTATTCGGCAGAGAAAGGCTCAATTCATCTTAAGTCAGATAATATTCGGAATTTCACTTATTATTTACTTTGCAGTATCAAATATTTTTTCATCAATATTCACGTTTGGCGTAATAGTATTAAACTTAAATTGCTGCACACGTTCATTATCTGCAATATCAAGTTCAAATGGGAATAGTACACCGTTTACACGTCGATAATTTTTGTAATCCGTTTGAATCAGTAAATCACCAAATAAAGTCCGGTTAAATTGAATTTGACGAAATTAATTTAACGATAAGATACTAATTTCTATTTCGGGGCAAGGTGATATGACTAAACCCGAAGTTATCCGGTATTTCATATCAGGGATGAAAAAATGGCGAACGGTTTTCAGATTTAACTATTATTTTATATATTATTTTAACAGTTTAAAGTTCAAAATTAATAATACTATTTTTCGACTGAATTTTATCAATTATAAAAGGCATAGTTATGAAACGTTATTTTAACTACTTCATACTTGTAATGTTATTTTGTTCGACTGTTTTTGCACAGCAGAATTCTACGCGAAAACCTGATGCTCTTATGCTGCGTTTTCCAGATGTCAGCGCTGATAAAATAGTTTTTGTTTATTCAGGAGATATATGGACAGTTTCAAAAGAAGGAGGAATTGCTACCAGATTAAGCACCGCCAAAGGATTGGAATTTTTGCCAAAATTTTCACCTGATGGTAAATGGATAGCTTTTACGGGCAATTATGACGGCAATATGGATGTTTATATTATGCCTTCAAAAGGTGGTATTCCCAAACGGTTAACACATAATCCAATGGTAGATTATATTGTTAACTGGTATCCTGATGGGAAGAGCATTTTGTACCGTTCGGGAATGTATAGTCCTTCAAATAGATTTAACCGTCTATTCAAGGAATCAATTGATGGCGGTTTGCCTGAACAGCTTCCCATGAAGATTGCCGAAATCGGTTCATTTAATTCAGATGCCAGTAAGCTTGTTTTTGAGACAGCTTCTCTCGAATTCCGGACATGGAAAAGATATAGAGGCGGCTGGGTAAGCAAACTTTGGATATATGATTTAAAGAATAACACTTCAGAGCAAATAACTTTTGATAAGGCAATGGATGCTCTTCCTATGTGGCATGGCAATACGATTTATTTCCTTTCCGATAGGGACGAAAATAAAAGGAACAATATATGGGCTTATGATTTAAGCACTAAACAATTCCGTGAGGTAACTCACTTTATTGATTATGATATGAAATGGCCAAGTTTAGGCCCTAATGATATTGTATTTGAAAAAGGCGGTGAAATATTTCTTCTTGATCTTGCAACGGAAAAAACTCACCCTGTAGATATAGAAGTTCCGGCAGATTTACCGCAGGATAGACCCCAGCTAAAAAATCTTGCAGGTTTAATAAATGATTTTTCTCTTTCACCCACAGGAAAGCGCGCATTATTTGGCGCCCGGGGTGAAGTGCTAACGGTTCCCGAAAAGAACGGAAGTATTCAGAATCTTACAAATACTTCAGGTATTGCAGAAAGATTTCCATCATGGTCCCCTGATGGTAAATATGTTGCATATTTTTCCGATAAAACAGGCGAGTACGAATTATATATACGTCCCGGTGACGGAAGCGGTGAAGAAAAACAGATAACTAAAGATGGTCATTGTTACAGGTATAATCCTGAATGGTCACCTGACAGCAAATGGATTGCATTCAGCGATAAAACCGGAAGCATTTATATAGTTAATATAGAAGAAGGCAAAACAAAACTGGTTGATAAAAACGATTGGGATTTCCATTTTCATTACAATTGGTCGCCTGACAGCAGGTTTTTAACTTACCATAAGGGTATAACCGAGCTTACTACCGGAATTTTTATTTATGATATAATTGAAGATAAGATACATCAAGTTACTTCAGGATACTATAATGATACTTCTCCTGTTTTTGATCCGGATGGGAAGTACCTTTATTACTATTCTAACAATCAATTCAAACCTGTTTATGGCGATATGGATGCTACATGGGTTTATCCAAACTCGACTTCCCTTATAGCAGTTACTCTTCAAAAGGATAGTTTATCC
>Ga0181520_10005168_pt1 | contig 21050 bp, 16 predicted proteins | sample PEATcosm2014_Bin_29_FD_132451 | JGI IMG/M metagenome (GOLD analysis project Ga0181520, IMG submission 132451) | Peatland microbial communities from MTU Mesocosm Facility, Houghton, MI, USA - PEATcosm2014_Bin02_30_metaG | ecosystem: Environmental > Terrestrial > Soil > Wetlands > Peat | place... | reverse complement strand
GCCATAATGACATACATTAGTCATTATCTATTTCATTATAGCGGGAATAACGGCTTGTTCGCACTCTGGAGAGTGCTCCTACAGACTTTTGCAATCGCCTCTATACACACATTCGGAAAGAGCCTTGCGGCAGGTATCCCCGCTCCTGTGGCGGAATAGTCGCCTGACCGGATAGCCGCCATCATGGCTTTGTGGAGGTTTGTATGTCGCCACGCCGCACAGTCTTCCTCGGAGGCCTCATCATGGCCGGCCTGACAGCCATCGGCGCATGCAGCGCACAGCCTGAGCTGTTCCCGTTCGTGATCCCCTGGGACGACGCCTCGCCTTCGGTCGCCAATGTGAGCGCCTGGAATGACCCGATTCCGGCCAAGGGCGGCTTCGTCACGGTGAAGGGCGGGCACTTCTATGATGCCAAGGGCAAGCGGCTGCGGTTCCTGGGCACGAACGTGTGCTTCCGGGCCGACTTCAGCACTCACGAGATGGCCGACATCGTCGCCGCCCGGATGGCCAAGTTCGGGATCAATATCGTGCGCTTCCACCATGAGGACAGCAGCTTCTTCCCCGACGGCATTTGGGACCGCGCGTACAACGATAAGACGCACCTGTCGGCGGAGGCGTTGGATCGGTACGACTATTTCATCCACGCGCTGAAGAAGCATGGCATCTACACGGACATCAACCTGCATGTCTCGCGGACCCTCGACGCTGCGGCGGGGATCGAGGACGCCGACAAGCTGCCGTCGATGAACAAGGGGGTCGATAACTTTCACCCTCGGATGATCGAGCTTCAGCGCAAGTACGCGCGCGAGCTTCTGACCCATGTGAACAAGTATACCGGCAACGCCTACATCAACGAGCCGGCGATCGCCGTCATCGAGATCAACAACGAGAACTCGCTCATCGCCGAGTGGCGCTGGACCGGGATCGACGGTCTGCCGCAGTCTACCTTGAAGTACCTCGATGCCGCCTGGGTGGAGTTCCTGCGCGGGAAGTACAAGAACAACGCCGGCCTGCGCGCGGCGTGGGCGCTTGGGGAGGAGAAGCTGGGCGCCGAGATGATGGCCAACGGCGATTTCTCCCATGGCACTGATGGCTGGACGCTCGAGCAAAGCGGCACCGGCAAAGCGGTGTGGGCCGTGGCTGCGGACGGGCCGGAGGGCAAGCCGGCGCTGAAGATCAGCGTGCAGACCACTGACGAGACGACGTGGCATGTTCAGGCGCATTGCGCGCCGCTCGACTTCGAGCAGGACAAGACGTATACGGTGAGCTTCTGGGGCAAAGCCGATCCGGCACGGCGCGTCAGCGTTAGCACCTTCACAACGCGCGAGCCCTGGCATGGGCTGGGGCTGTCGGATGACGTGGCCCTCACGCCCGAGTGGAAGCGCTTCACCCTGCATTTCGCGGCATCGGAGACCTACGAGGGCGGGCGCATCGGCTTCAGCGGTCTCGCCGGGCAGGTCGGCGACGTGTGGGTGTCGGGGATGTCGCTGAAACCCGGCGGCATTCTGGGGGTCTCAAGCGAGGACGACCTCGACGCGGGGCGAGTCGCCCGCCCCGGACGCACCGAACTGCAGGGCCGCAGCAAGCAGTGCCAGAGCGACTACGTCGAATTTCTGATCTGGGTGGAGAAGACGTACTGGCAGGGGATGCACGACTTCATCAAGAAGGACCTCAAAGCCCACGCCGCCGTGACCGGCACGCAGATGGGGTACACGCCGATCGAGACGCAGCAGGGCATGGAGTACATCGACAATCACTCATATTGGCATCACCCGTGGTTCCCGCACCGCCAGTGGGATGGGCGCGACTGGTGGGTGACGAACGCCTCGATGGTCGGCTCGCAGGGGGCCGTCATCCCCGAGTTGGCCGGGCGTCGGGTCAAGGGGTATCCGTACACGATCAGCGAGTTCAACTCGCCCGCGCCGAATCAGTACAGCGCGGAATCGCACCTCATCCTGGCGGCCTACGGGGCATTGCAGGACTGGGACGGCATCTTCAACTTCGCCTGGAGCCACTCAGACGAGTGGAACATAGATCGGATACCGAACTTCTTCGATCTGAAGTCGCACACGCCAAAACTCGTGGTGATGCCCGCCGTCGCGGCCCTGATTCGCCGCGGGGACGTGTCGCCGGCCAGTGTGGAGATCGTGGCCTCGACCACGCCCGCCGCGTCGCTGAAGACTCCGTGGGACCCGACCACCGCCTCGCTGGCCTGGACGCACGGGGTGCAGCCGTCGGCGTCTTTGGTGCACCGGGTCTCCGTTAAGCCCGGCGCGGCGAAAGAAAGCGTCAGCGGTCCGATGTTCCGGATGCCAGACGACAAGGTTTTCGTATCTGACAACGGGCAGCTTACCTGGAACCTCGCCGAAAAGGGCCGGGAGTTCGTGGCGATCAACACGCCGAACTCGAAGGCCCTCATCGGCTTCACCGACGGGCGCACCGGCGAACTTGGCGAGGTTGCGGTGACGCCGGGGAAGACGAGACTGGGCTGGTCGTGCATCACGCTGACCGCGATGGACGGAACCGGGTTCGCCAAGCCAGGGCGTATCCTTCTCACTGCTTCCGGCTACGCTGAGAATCAAGGCTGGGGGTGGGAAACGGACGGGGAGAACGTGACCGTCCGCGACCAGTGGGGGAAGGGTCCGACCCTGTGCGAGGGCATTCCCGCGCATTTTGAGATCAAGGGTCTTGCCCCGGCGCGGGCGCAGGTGTGGGCGCTGGATCAGACGGGCAAGCGCGTCGCCGAGGTGAAGGTGTCCGACGCCGGCGGCCACGCGGCTTTCGACATCGGCCCGGAGAACAAGACGCTTTGGTATGAAGTTGTGGTGAGGTAGGGGCAGTGGTAGTCCGGCCACCATCGTACGGCCAACCTCACCCCCCGGCCCCCTCTCCACCGAGTGGAGAGGGGGTGAACGGCAGCCGTCAATGGGCGGCGATGTGGGGGGGGTGAGGTTCCTGCAGCAAGGAGCCTGAACATTGCTTTACATGCCGTCTCCAATCCACAAGCGCTTGCCCGTCTCCGTCGTCATCGTCAATTACAATAAGGCGACGTACACGCGCCTGTGCCTGGAGAGTATGCTGTCCGTGAGAGATGTGCCCGGGCAGGTCATCGCCATCGACAACGGCTCGGCGGACGACACACTCGCCTACCTCGAGGACGAGCTTCCCGGCCTCGCCGAGGCCGCCGGCGTGGAGTGCCAGGTCATCGCGAATCCCGCCAATGCCGGGGCCTGCACCGCCCGCAACCAGGGCCTGGCGCGCGTGTCTCAACCGTACATCGTGTTCATCGACAATGATGTGGCGGTGCGGTCCGCCGACTGGCTGCGCATCTTGCAGGAGACGCTCGAATCGGCGGATGACATCGGAGTCGTCGGACCGAAGCTGGTGTATCCCTTCGAGCCTTACGCCATCCAGTGCGCCGGGGTCGGTATCTCGCGGACCGGGCGGGTGCAGTACCGGGGGCGCGGGGCGGTCATCGACGCGCTGGAGTTCAACCAGCCCCGCGAGGCGCAATGCCTGATCTCCGCGTGTTGGCTGATGCGCCGGGCGGTTGTCGAGCAGGTGGGTAATCTTGACGAGGTTTTCAATCCGGCGCAGTTCGAGGACTTCGACCTGTGCTATCGTGCGCGCGAGCGCGGCTGGCGGGTGATGTACGAACCCGCCGCAGTCATGTATCATTACGAAAGCGTGACGACCGCAGGCTCGCAGGGCGTCAACTACAAGTACATCACCATCAAAAACGGCCTCGAATTCAAGCGGCGCTGGCAACATCTCTTCGAGCATGAAGACGGCCCGGAAGACGCGGCGTGTTCGTGGGCGAAGATGGAGACGCGACCGTTCGAGATGACGGGAGTGCCGCCGATCGCATGACGCAGACGATTCGCACGACCGTCGAGCGCGAGATCGCCGACCGGTTCAAGATCGAGCGCGTCGTTGACGGCAAACCCGTCAGCGGCCTGACCGTCTGGGACCTGCAGATGCGGGTCGGCTGCGCCCAGGTGCGCATGGCCGGCATCGGCGGTGTCTGGACCGATCCGGAGCATCGCAAACGGGGGCACAGCCGCGCGGTGCTGGAGCGGCTCCTCGACTTCATGGTCGAAGAGGGCTTCGACGTATCGTTGCTGTTCGGGATTACGGACTACTACCCGCGCTGGGGCTATGCGACGGTGATGGCCGATGGAACGTACCGGCTCGTCATCCCGGCTGAAAGCGCCCAGCGTGCGGCAAGTGACCTCGTGGTCCGCGAGATGCGGCGCGAGGCGGACATGTCACAGGTGCTCGCGATCTACGACACAGTGAGCGCTTTGCGTACCGGGTCGGTCGTAAGGCAGGCGACTTCGGGCCCCCGGCCGCTGCACAAGGGCACGCGCTGGGACACTCAGGTCACGGTCATGGTCGTTGAGGACGGGGAGGGCGAGATCATTGGCTATGTGGCTTACGACAGCGTGAAGTCGGGTGACGAAGACGAGCGGACGCCGATCCTCGACCGGGTAGACGTGGCCGAAGTTGCCGCAACCGACGAGCGCGCCTATGGCGCGATCCTGGCGTATCTCGGCAGGCTGGCCGGCGAACGCTGTGCGCCGAGCATCAATGTGCATATCCCGCCGGATGACCCTTTCGCCCTGCACTGCCGCAGTTTCGGCGTCGAACAGCACGCGGGCAGCCAGGCCGACGGCGGCGCGATGATGCGGATCGTGAACCTGGACAGCTTCCTGCGCAAGATCGAGCTGGAGCTGAGCCGCCGCGTTGCCGGTCGGGGGCTGTCTGCGTCGCTGGGAATCGCTACCGACATCGGCGCGGCGGAGTTGCGCATCGACGGAACGGGTGTGCGTGTGGCAGACAAGTCGCCGACGCCTGACTTCGCGCTGGAGCTGGAGCAGTGGAAGCTGCTGCAGCTTGTCACGGGGTATCGCACTCTCGCGGATGTGCTTTCAGACCCTCGTGATAAGGCCTTCCCGCCCGGCGGACAGATCGCCCGGAAGATCGGCATTCCACCGGGCCTGCAGGCCGTCTGCACCGCGTTGTTCCCGCTGCAGTGGGCATATTGCTGGCAATCAGATCGATTCTGACTTGAGGCTTCCAGATGAACCGCATTGCGCTGCTGAAAGAAGACGCCGTCGTCGTGAAAGCTGATCTGAATCTCGACCGCCCGCGGCTGCTCACGGAGGGGTATCGCCTCACCGAGGGCGAGCCGATCATCTATCGGCGCTGTTTCGCGCTCGCGCACTACCTGCGCAACTGCCGGCCGGTGATTCGTCCCGGCGAGTTGATCGTCGGCTACCAGACGGCTGCCGTGGACGCGCGGGAATACCCGGAGTTTTGGGGGATGTGGTGCCCGGCCCCGGATTCGGAAGACCCCGCTGTCGCGGCGGAGATCGCCGAGATCGCCGCTTACTGGCAGGCGCATCCCGAGCTTCGGGCTTGCGGGAACCTGCTGGGGCACTGCGTTCCGGGCTTCGAGCGCGTCATCGAGCGCGGGTTCGATGCGCTGTCCAGGCAAGCGGAGCGCTGCCTCAATGGGCAGGGGCGCATTCCCTGGCCCGAGACGCACCTTCCCGTGGAGTACACGCCTGAGGACTTCTGGCGCGGGGCCGCGCTGCTCGCCGAGGCTTGCGGGCAGTTTGGCCGCAACTACGCGAAGGAAGCCCGACGCCTCGCAAAGCTGGAGGACGACCCCGTTCGGAAAGCGGAGCTTCTGGAGATCGCCGAAGTCTGCAGCCGCGTGCCGGCGAAGGGCGCGCGGACCTTCCACGAGGGGTTGCAGTCGCTTTGGTTCGCGTTCCTGTTCGCCGAGTCCGAAGACCCGCCGAACGCGCACTCCATCGGCCGCATCGATCAGATGCTCGGGCCTCTGTACGAGCGAGATCTCGAGGCGGGGACGATCACCGACCGGCAGGCGAAGGACCTGGTGAAGGCTTTCTGGCTGAAGATGTATAAAGGCTACGACGTGCAGAACTGCATGTTGGGCGGGCAGACGCGCGACGGCGAGGACGCCAGCAATGCGGTCACGGCGCTGATTCTTGACGCGATGGACGAGCTTCACGTCATGCGCCAGACCTCGTTGCGGTGGCACAAGAAGCAGCCAAAGCGGGTGCTGCGCAAGGCCTGCAAGGTGGTCTCCCACGGGCTGGATCAGCCGCAGTTCTTCAACGACGAAGCGATCATCCCGGCGCTCACCAGCAAGGGCATTCCGCTGGAGGACGCCCGCGAGTTCGGGATCATCGGCTGCATCGAGATCATCGTGCCAGGCAAGCACGACCCGCGCGTCGTGGCGCATTACGCCAATCTGCTCAAATGCCTGGAACTCGCGCTCAACAACGGCGTCGATATGCTCACAGGCGAGCAGCGAGGGCCGCAGACCGGCGACTTCGCCAAAATGAGCTTCGAGGAGCTGTGGAACGCTTATGAGAAGCAGGTGGAGGTTGGGCTTGGGGCGAGCCTCACCGGGGTTACCGGAGCGGAGGCCGACCAGGCGGCGCGTTTCCCGATGCCGGTTTTGTCGCTTTTGACCGATGACTGCGTGGCGCGTGGCCTGGACATCACCGCCGGCGGGGCGCGCTACAACTCGACCGGCGTGTGCGCGATGGGCATCCCGAACATCGCCGACAGCCTCGCCGCGATCAAGCACTTCGTCTACGACAGCGGCGAGATCAAGCGCAGAGAGCTTCTCAGCGCCCTCCGCAAGGACTTCAAGGGCAAGGAGGACCTGCGCCTGAAGCTGCTGCGCGGCGCGCCTAAGTACGGTAATGACGACCCGGCGGTCGACGAAATCGCGGCCCGTGTCGCGCATCATTTCTGCTCGTCTCTGGACAGTTTCTCCCACCCCAGGGGCGGCCGGTACTTCGCCCACCTGTTCACCTTCACGGTAGCCGTGCCGGCAGGCAGGGAGTGCGCGGCCTCGCCGGACGGGCGGCATGCGCGCCAGGACCTCGCCAATAGCCTCATGCCCGGCCCGGGCAGGGGGATACTGGGGCCTTCCGCGGCGCTGAAATCCGCGGCTGCCATCGACCAAACCGAAGCGGCGGCAGGAACGTCTGTCATTACTGAGCTACATCCAAATACACTCCCGAAAGGCCACGAGCCGGAGACGCTGGCGGCACTCGTGCAGTCGTACTTCGAGGGCGGCGGGATGCACCTGGAGTTCAACATCGTCGGCCCGGAGACACTGCGCGCGGCGCAGGCCGACCCGGAGAAATACCGCTCGGTCGTCGTGCGGGTATCGGGTTACAGCGCGTTCTTCGTTCATCTCGACCGTGAACTGCAGAATCACATCATCGAGAGAGCGGAGGACGGCTAAGGATGAGCGCTGAATGATGAATGATGAATGATGAGCGAACGGCAGTGAACGGCAAGAAACGGCGAGTAACGGCAATGAACGGCAATGAACGGCGAGTAACGGCAATAAACAGCAATAAACGGCAATAAACGGCAGAGACAGCAGTCAACGGCTTTTGACGGAGGCATCGTATGGCTTCAGTTGAGGAACTCAAACCACAGATCAAGGACATGATCGTCGAACGGCTCTTCCTGAATGTGTCGCCGGAGGACATTCCCGACGGCGCGAATCTGATGGATACCTACAACATCGATTCCGTGAACCTGTTCGAGATCGTCGTCGGCCTCGAGGAGCAGTTTGAAGTGACGCTGGAAGATGACGACTTCAACGTCGAGACCTTCTCTACGGTGGATAACATCGCGGGGTTTGTGGCGGGGAAACTCGGGTAGCGGCTCCCCAGCCGATCATCCTGCGGCTTTTGGCCCAAGGCGGCGCACTGAACATGCCACATCGCGAGACGCCGGTCAGCTTCGAAAGCGGGGGAGTCAGCCTGCACGGGGTTCTGCATCGCGCCGAAAATGCGCGGGGCGTCTTCGTGTTCTGCCACCCGTTTGCCGAGGAGAAGAAGTGCGCCCATCGCGTCCTGGTTGAGACCGCGCGGGCGCTTTGCGATCATGGCTACTCGGCGCTGCGGTTCGACTATCGCGGCTGCGGCGATTCAGACGGCGAGTTCGTCGAGTTCGCCGCCGCCGCGTGGCTTGAGGACATCGGCAAGGCGATCCAGTTCGCTCAGGCAGAGCGGGTGCCGGTGGGGCTGCTGGGGGTGAGGCTTGGGGCTACGCTGGCGGCGCTGACGGCGGAGGAGAGCGTTGCGGCAGGGGAAGCGCCTGGCACGGGCGTGGAGTGGCTCATCCTTTGGGAGCCGGTCATCGTCGGCGCGCAGTATGTCTCGCAGAACCTGCGGCGCTCGCAGATCAAGGCGATGCTGACCGACAAGGAGAGCTTTGACGCGGCCAGCGTTCGGGCCGCCCATGAAGGCGAAGTGCTCGACTTCGACGGCTACCGGGTCGCACAGGATGCTCGCCGGCAGATCGAGGCAATGCGGCTGGACACGATGCAACTCGCTTATCCCGGTTCGACGTTTGTTCTCGGGATCTCTTCGCGCGATCAGGCGTCTGATAAGATCGTCGCCCTCGCCGACAAGTACCCGCGCGGCACGGCCGGCGGAGTGCGACAAGAGCCCTTCTGGAACAAGATCGGACTGGTGGATTCCGGCCCCGCGGTCGAGGCTACGCTGCGGTGGCTGGAGGGGCTGGAGTAGACGGCTATTTGAACCACTAAGACACGAAAGCACGAAACGGCGGACGCCAACGCCTGGCGCGCAGGGCCGAGGCCCTATCGTCGTTTGCCGTTTCGTGTCTTCGGGACTTCGTGGTTCCTCTTGCCGTTTGCTGCGCGCTCACCTCTCACATTGCAAGGGGAACATGGAACAGCACGTCTTCTTTGAGAACCGTGGAGAGCGCCTCCTGGGCGTCCTGCACATCCCCGACAACCAACCGGCCCGTCCGGGCGCGCTGGTGTTTCTCCACGGATGGGCCGGGTATCGGATCGGCCCGCATCAGATGTTCACGAAACTCGCCCGCCGGGCTTGCGAGGATGGCTTCACCTGCCTGCGCTTCGACTTTCGCGGGCGCGGCGATTCCGAGGGCGAGGCGAAGCGCACGACGCTCTCGACGATGATCTCCGACGCGGTTGCCGGCGCGAAGCTGGTCGGCGAGAAGTCGGGATTGTCGCGCATTGCGCTCATCGGCGACTGTTCCGGCAGTGAGGTGTCCATCGGGGCTGCGCCTTTGGTGCAGGGGATCGACAGCCAGGTCCTGTGGTCTGCGCCGATCGTCGGGGCGGACCGCGCGGCCTCGGATCGCGCCAAGAAGCAGCACATCCTCAAGCAATATGCAGGCAAACTGCTGCGCAAAGAGACCTGGCGGAAACTCCTCGGCGGCAAGCTGCAGTTCGACATGATTAAGAAAGCGGCCCTCGGCGGGGGCAAAGGCGCCGGTGAAGAGGGAGCCGAAGAGGACAAGGACATCGACTGGCTCCGGCGCTTCCACGACTTCAAGGGCGACATCCTCTTCGTCTACGGCGGGAACGATCCGGTCACGCCTCAGTCGGTCGAGCATTACACTGCACTGACGGCGCGTGCCGACCGCGAGTTGAACCTGCATGTCGTCGAGGGCGCAAATCATGCCTTCTACTCCCTCGCCTGGGAGAACGAAGTCATGGACGTCTCGCTGGAGTGGCTGCGCAGACGATACCCCATGAGTGCAAGCCGATGACGGCCACGGCGGAACCTCGCGCCGACGCCGGTGCGCCCGGTCCCCTGCGGGTGCTCTACACCAACCACGTCACCGAGATATCGGGGGCTGAGAACAGCCTCCTGGCCCTGCTGACCCACCTCGACCGCGAACGGTTCAGCCCGATCCTCGCGCTGCCGGAGGCGTCCGGCCCGCTGGCGGAGCGCGCGCAGGCGCTGGGCGTACCCGTGCATGGGGTCCCGTTCCTGCGGCTGCACAAGACAGGCAATCCCCTCACGAACCTTCGTCAGGTCGCCGGGCTGTGGAAAGCGCGACGGGCCATCGGCAAGCTCTGCCGGGCCGAGGATGTGCGGGTCGTCCATGCCAACAGCTTTCATTCCGCGCTCGCCTGCGCCATGAAAGGCCCGCGCATCGCGCCGGTCATCTGGCACGTGCGCGATGTGCTGATGCCTCGGGAAGTCGTCCGCTGGCTGGCGGGGCGGGTGCATCGGATGATCGCGGTTTCCGGGGCCGTGGCGAAGTATATGGTGGCGATTGCGCCCGAGCACGCCGGTAAGGTCGTGTTGGTCCACAACGGGATAGACACCGAGGCGCTGACACTGACGCGGCCCCCGGGGGAGCTTCGGGCCGAGTTGGGGGTGCCCGACGATGCGCCCCTCGTGGCGTGTGTGGGGCAGCTCGTGCCCTGGAAGCGGCAGGATATCCTCATCGAAGCCGCCCAGAGTGTCGCCAGGGTGTACCCCCAGGCGCATTTCGCCATTGTTGGCGCGGACATGTTCGGTGAGCACGCCGACTACGTGGGCAAGCTCAAGAAGCTTGCTGCGGACGGGGCGGCGAACGTGCGCTTCCTCGGCTACCGGCCCGACGCGCTCGACATCATCGCTGCCGCGGACGTGCTCGCGCACCCGGCCACCGCCGAGCCGCTCGGGCGCGTTGTGCTGGAGGCGATGGCCGTGGGCACTCCCGTGGTGGCGGCGAACGCGGGCGGGCCGGCGGAACTGCTGGAGGATGCCGAGAGCGGGCTGCTCGTCGAGCCGGCGGACCCGAAGGCGCTTTCCGAGGGGCTGCTGTGGCTATTGGAGAACCCCGGCTACGGCGCGGAACTGGCGGAGAAGGCACGCGAGCGGGTGGTGGCGAACTTCTCGGCACAGGGTATGGCCCGCAAGACCGAGGCCGTGTACCGCGAGGTGCTGCGCCAGTGAAAGCGACGGTCGTGGCACTCGACGGGCTGCTGTTGGGCGGAAGACACACCGGCGTCGAGAATGCGATTCTGAACCTGGCGCGGGCTTTGCGCGAGGACCCGGGCGGCTGCGATGTGCACATAACGGTGCCCGCCGGGCCGACCGCGGACGAACTGGACGGCGGGGGGCTGCGGGTGCATCGAGTCGGGGCCGGACGCCGGGGACGCCTCAGGCGCATCCTCTGGGAGCAGACGCGCCTGCCGCGGTTCGCGAGGTCCGTCGGCGCGAATGTGCTTCACTGCCCCGGTTACGTCATGCCGGTGCGGTACCGGGGGCCTTCGGTCCTGACGGTGTACGATGTCCTCGCGCTGCAGAGGCCGCAGTGGTGCGCGCGTCTCAATGTGGCACATTATCGCGCGCTCATGCCGGCGAGCATCCGCAACGCGAGCGTGGTTGTGGCGCCGGCGCAGGCGGTGAAGGATGACCTGCTCGAGGCGGTGCCTGTCCCGCCGGAGAAGGTGCGGGTTGTGCCGCTGGGCGTAAGCCCCGAGTACCGGCGCGTGACCGATGAGGAGCAGCGGGCCGAAGTCCGGAAACGACACGAACTGCCGGCGCGCTTCATTCTGACGGTGGGCAACATCGAGCCGAAGAAGAACCTGGGGGGCATGGTGGAGGCTTACGACGGCATCGCCGCCGACTGCCCGGCGGACCTGGTGATCGCGGGCGGAGTGGGCTGGCGCTGCGAGGCGACGCTCGCCGCACTGGCGAAGGCAAAACACAAGCGGCGCATTCACTGCCTCGGGTACGTTCCGCAAGACGACATGCCGACGCTTCTCTCGCTGGCCGACGCGCTGGTGCAGTGGTCGCTGTACGAGGGTTTCGGGCTGCCGCCGCTGGAGGCGATGAACTGCGGCACGCCGGTGATCGTCTCCGATGGCGGCGCACTGCCTGAGGTCGTCGGCGACGCGGGCGTGGTGGCGCCGCTGGCTGACGGGTCGGCGGGTCTGGGGGAGGCGATCGCGCGCCTGCTGGGCGACAAGGCCCTCCGCCGGGGTTACACCGAACGTGGCATCGAGCGCGCCGCGCAGTTCACATGGCGGCGGCACGCCGGTATCGTGACCGGACTCTATCGGGAGGTCGCAGGTGCGGTGTAGACGCCCAGGCAACTGGTCCGGCGGGATCGCCTACGTGCTCGGCGAGTTCCCGTCCGTGTCGGAGACCTTCATCCTGCGCGAGATGGTGGCGCTGCGGGAGCAGGGCTTCGATATTCTGCCGCTGGCGACCCAGCGCCCCGAGCAGGCGGTCGTGCACAGCGAGGCCGAGCCGTTCGTGGCAGCCGCCGAGTATCGCCCGAGCCCGCTGTCGCCGCGCAGTCTGCTCGCCCAGTTCGCGGCGGCTTTCTGCTTCCCCGCGGGGTATCTCACGGCGCTGCGGTTTGTGCTCTGGCAGTGCCTCCGTCACCCGCTGTATGTGCGCGAGCTGGTCTCAGCGCTTTTCGCCGCCGGGTACTTCGCAAGCCTTCCGGCCGGGCGGCGGGCGCGCCATATCCACGCGCATTTCGGTAGCTACCCGGCCACGGTGGGCCTCTTGCTCGCCGAGATCACCGGACGCAGCTTCAGCCTTGCGTGCCACGCGCGAGACGTCTTCACCGGCGAGTCGATTCTTCTGGGAGAGAAAATCCGCGAGGCCGAGTTCTGTGTCGTCTGCAACGCCTATGCCCAGGAAAGGCTGCTGCGCCAGCATCGGTTGGTCACAACCGGACGGCTGCACCTGGTGCACCACGGGGTCGATCTGGGCGTCTATCGATTCCGCACGGAGCAGCCGGTGAAGCCGCCGCTGATCCTGACGGTCGGGCGACTCATCGAGAAGAAAGGCCTGCCGATCCTCCTGCACGCCGCGGCGATCCTGCACTCAAGAGACGCCGAATTCCGCCTGGGGATCGTGGGCGACGGCCCGGAGCGCGAGAACCTCGAACGCCTGGCCGCGGGCCTGGGGCTGCGAGACATCACGCGGTTCTACGGGCAACTATCCCAGGAGGAGCTTGTCCCACTGTATTATGAGGCCAGCGTTTTCGTGCTGCCGAGCGTCGTGGCTGCCAGCGGCGATCGCGACGGCCTGCCGAACGTGCTGATCGAGGCCCTGGCCCTTGGCGTTCCGGCGGTGGCGAGCAACTTCGGCGCGATCCCCGAGCTTGTCATCCACGAGGAGACGGGGCTTCTGGCGCAGCCGGGCGATGCCGAGAGCTTCGCAGAGCAGATCGAGCGCGCGATTTACGACGAGGAACTCCGCTCGTATGTGGCGCTGAACGGTCGGCACAAAGTCGATACCGAGTTCAACCTCCAGCGCAACACAGCGGCCATCGCGCGGCTGTTGAGCCAGACGATGGAGGAGTGGTAGGGGCGGGAACGGCAGGGGACAGGCTTTGGGTATTAGGTATTAGGTTTTGGGTATTAGGTTTTGGGTTTTAGGGCGCACGCGGATCGTGGCCGTCTACCCCAAGGGGTAAGGGAGGCTGCCCATGAGTCATCTCCGATCAGCTCTGCCGCTGTTCATCGCTCTCATCGTCGCGGGAGATATCGCCGGGATCGCGGCCCCGGTGGCGCCACCTGCCGGAGTTCCGCCGCTCGACCCCATCCTGAAGCTGCCCCAGTACCCCGTGCCGACGCCGAACGGCTACGTGGTGCTGGAGGGGCTGGCCAAGCTCAACGAGACACATTACCTCACGGGCGACATCCGTGGGGGCAGGTACTACCCGCCGCCGCAGGATGCCGTTACTGCGTCCATTCCGGCACAACTGGCGGACAACGGAGCCGTTCTGGCGGAACTGAGACGCGCGTTGGGGATGGAGTGGCTGTATCCGCACCCGCCTGCGCCGGACATGATATTCCCGGAGGTCACCAAAGCAGGCTACCTCGGGAGGCTGCTCGTCTCGGAAGCTGAGCTGCTAGACCAGGGGGGCCAGACCCAGGCAGCGGTCAAAGACGCGCTTGATGTCGTGACGCTGGGGGTGAAGCTGCCACGCGGCGGCGGTGAGCATCCCTGGATTGTTGGGGCGGCTTTCGAGAGTATGAGCTTCAAGGCGCTGAGACGACTTACCGCCAGTCACCGGCTGTCGCTTGAAGCGTTGGCGAAGCTCCGCGAGCAACTCAACAGGCTCGAGGGACAGAAGTCGCCATTACGGGAGAGCATCGCCTTCGAGTACGAGGCTCAGGGGCCGCAGAGCCTCAGGCTTAGCGCAGCGGAGTTTTGGAGGCTGTCGGGCGGGTCGCCCGAGTTCATCCCGATACTCAAATCGCCGGGTGCCGACGCATTGACCCAGGACATCGTCCCGCAGTTCCTGCCGAAGCTGATGGCTTGGGACGCACAGCTCGCACGCCTGTCAACAGAATCGTACTTCGCGATACGGGATAAGATAGCCACCTTGCCCAAGGACATGGCGTCTTCAGATAATGCCGTTGTGCTGCAGCCTGTCGACGCGAAGACGCTGCAACTCCAGGCACGGTCGCAGTGCTATTGGCGCGCAGCGCGGGTCATGATCGGTCTGGAACTGGATCGTGCGACGAGGGGCAAGTATGCGGACCAGCTTAGCCAGGTGAAGGGCCTGGCCGCCGAGGACCTGCAGGACCCGTTCTCGGGCAAGTCGCTGATCTACCGACCCCAGGGCGATGGGTACGTGCTCTACAGCACCGGCCCCGACGGGAAGGATCACGGCGGCCACAGGAAGTTCATGCCCGTGACCGAGGGCGGTGACCTGATGCTCTGGCCCGACAGCCCGCCGCAGCCGTCCCTGCCGTCCCCGCCGTCCCTGCCGTCCCCTAAAACCTGAAACCTAAAACCTGAAACCTGACCTTGACCTTGACCCTGCCGTTCCCGAGGCTTTTTCATGGCTGAAGACATCGAAATGCAAGTCGAGACCGAAGTCGAGAGCGAGCGCGAGGCCGAACAGCGCGAAGCCGGCAAGCGGATGACCATCGCCGCGCTCGTGGTGACCCTCATCATCAGCGTCGGGCGGATCCTCGGGACGCTGAAGGGTTTCTTCGTCGCTTATTTCTTCGGAGCCGGCGGGCTGGCGGATGCGCTGAACGTGCTCTACGACGTGGTCGTCTTCCGCTCGTATGCGAACATCGAGCAACTCGTTCGACCGGCGTATCTGCCTGTGTTCGTGCGCACGAAGGCCGAGGACGAAGCCGAGGCGTGGCGGCTGACGTCGATCATCACCACCGTGGCGTTCCTGGTGTTGAGCCTGCTTGTGGCCATCGGCGTCGTGTTCGCGCCGGGGATCATCAGCCTCTTCTGGCCGAAGATGGCTGCCGATCCTGTCGTCTTCCCCTGGGCGGTGAAGCTGTTCCGCGTCATGGCCCCGGCGGTGGTGTTCTTCAGCCTGTCCATCCTGCCGGAGTTGACGCTGCACTCCTACAAGCGCTTCACATGGCCGGCGGTCTCGGACGCCATCTTCCGCGTGTTCGTGCCAGTGGCGATGGTCCTGCTCATCGGTCACGTCTGGCAGAAGAACGATCCGGCGGCCGTCTATGCCTTCGGCATCGGGGTGCTGCTCGGTGGCACCGCGCGGTTCTTCATCATGGTGCCGGCCCTCGGGCGCAAGCTCACCATGTTCCGCCCCTCCGTGGCCGTGACCAGCCCTAAGGCCGTCGAGACCTTCACCCTCATGCTGCCGGTCCTCGCCGGGGTCATCTTCTCGGCGCTGCGCGGCCTGGTAGAATCGCGCGTCGCGACGGACCTGGGAGAGGGCACGTATTCGTCCCTCAAGTATGCCCGCAATGTCACCGATCTGCCGGTGCAGATACTGCCTCTCGCGGTCAGCTTCGTGGTCTTCCCCTATCTCACGGAGTGGGCCGGGCAGGGCGCCAAGGACAAACTGGCCGATGCGCTCGTCTCGATGACCCGGGCGATGGCTTTCCTGTTCGTGCCCGTCGCGGTGGGGGTCATGCTCCTCGCGAAGCCGCTGGTGGAAGTGCTGTACGTGCGCGGCCAGTTCACCGCGGAGAACGTCTATCCCACCGTCATCGCCCTGCTGTGCTTCGCCCCTGGCCTCCTGTTCTTCTCGGTTGAGGGCAGCATCAACAAGTGGTTCTTCGCCTTCAAGGACACCGTCACTCCGAACATCATCGGCATCCTGGCGGTTCTCGTCCATATCTCGATCGCGCTCATCGGCACTTACGTTTTGCACGGCAGCCTGGCGGTCGTGGCGCTCGCGTATTCCATCAGCAAGTCGCTGAAGGTCATCGTCTTGTACCTGCTGATAAGCCGCCGCATCGGTGTCATCCGTAAGGCCCCGCTCCTGGCGTACATCGGCAAGCTCGCGATAGCCTGCGGGATCATGGGAGTGGCTGTCGTCGGGACACAAGCCCTCGCCTTGCGGCATTTCGGGCAGGAGGAAAAGGCGTTTGCGCGCGATGAGGCCATCGTGAAGCAGTACGCCGACCGCCCGTATCTCACCGGGTCGGTGAAGAGCCTGGAGAAGGGCGCGGGGGGCCTGCAGGCCATCGTCGTGGCGGCAAGCAAGGATGGCAGACTGGTCAATGTCCCGCTGGACCCGCAGACGCAAGTCTTCCGGGGCAAGAAGCCGGCTAAGTCAACGAAGGACATCAAGGTCGGCAGAGGCATCGAGATCTTCTACGACCGCAAGCTGGGCATCGGCCCGGCCATCGCGGTGGCGACGGTGCCCGGCAGCGCCAAGATCGTCATCCTCGCCTGTGCGGTCGTCGGTACGTTCGTGTTCCTGGTCGTCGCCGCGCTGGCGAGGATCGAGGAGTTCTACGCGGTCAGCAACCACGTCCTCGGCAAGGTGATGAGGCGGTTTGCGCACTAGCCCTGTCCGGGTCGCCCACGTGCTCGAGGCGACCGTGGGCGGCACCAAGCGGCACCTGCTCGACCTTGCGCTGGGGTTCGACCCCGGGCGCTTCACGCAGCACGCCTTCCTCTCGCGACAGCGTGACCCGGCAGGCGCGGATGCGATGATCCGGCGCCTATCGCAGGCCGGGATCGAAGTCACCGTGCTGCCGATGGTGCGGCAAGTCAGTCCGCCGGTCGACCTGCGGTGTCGGGCGATACTGGAAGCCGCATTGCTCGCGTGGCAGCCGGACATCATCCACGGCCACAGCTCGAAGGGCGGCTTCCTCGCGCGGTGGGTAAAGTCGCCGGCGAAGCGGGTTTACACGCCGCACGGGTTCGCCTTCCAGATGCACGCGGGGCCGGTGCGGGCGCGGGTGTATGAGGCGCTGGAACGTTGGGCGGGCCGGCGCACAGATGCCCTGATTGCGCTGTGTGAGAGCGAGAAGCGCGCCGCCGTCGAGCACGGGATCATCTGCGAAGATAAGATACGGGTCATCGAAAACGGCGTCGAGTGCTCGGCCTGCGAAGGAGAGAGGCCGGAGGGGAGGAACCTGTCGCGGCCGGTCATCGGCACCGTCGGCGCATTGACCGAGCAGAAGGACACCCGGACGTTCATCCGGGCGTTGCCGCTTATCCGGCGGGAGTTCCCCGAAGCGACCGTAGTCTGTGCGGGCGAAGGGCATCTGCGGTCCCGGCTCGAAGCAGAGGCGCGGCGGGCGGGGGTCGGCGAGGCCGTCCACCTGCTGGGGCAACGCGACGACGTGCCCGCGATCCTGGCCGGGCTGGACGTGTTCGTCCTCCCGTCGCTGTGGGAAGGGTATCCTTACGCCTTGCTCGAAGCGATGGCCGCCTCAGTGCCGTGCGCGGGGAGCCGCATTCCCGGCGTCACCGACATCATCGAGCACGAGAAGACGGGGCTTCTCTTCCCGGCGGGGGATGCCGGCGCGCTGGCCGAGGCCGTGGCGCGGTTGCTTCGGTCGCCAGGGTACGCCCAAGGCCTCGCGCGGGCGGCACACGCGCGGGTGCGCGAGCGCAACACTGTCACGAGCATGATCGAAAAGACGACTGCACTTTACACGGAATTGTGCGAGGCATAAGGCATGGATAGCAAGCAGGTAGCGGAAGTCTGCAGCAGGATCATCGACAACATCGAGCGAGTCATCGTCGGCAAGCGGGAGGTTGTGGAGCGCACGATGATCGCTTTGATGGTAGGCGGGCACGTGCTGTTCGAGGACGTGCCCGGGGTCGGCAAGACGATGCTCGGCCGCGCCATCGCCGGCTCGATAGGCTGCAAATTCCGGCGCATCCAATTCACTCCCGACCTTCTACCTTCGGACGTGACCGGAGTCTCGATCTTCAACCAGAAGACGGGCGAGTTCGCTTTCCGCGAGGGGCCGGTGTTCGCGGGCATCCTCCTCGCCGATGAGGTGAACCGCGCCTCGCCGCGCACGCAGGCCGCGCTTTTGGAGGCGATGGAGGAGGGGCAGGTGACAGTGGACGGCTTCTCTCACCCCCTGCCGAAGCCTTTCCTGGTCATCGCCACGGACAACCCGATCGAGTACGAGGGTGTCTACCCGCTGCCTGAATCGCAGCTCGATCGCTTCCTCCTGCGCCTGCACGTGGGGTATCCCACGCGCGAGGCCGAGGAATCTGTGGTGAAGCAGCAGCTTCTGGAGCACCCGATCCACACGCTTGCCCCCGTCGCGACGGCCGAGGACGTGCTGGGACTCCAGAAGCAGGTCCGCACCTGTCACGTCGATGAGGCGCTGTACGGTTACGCCCTCGACATCGTACAGAAGACCCGCGAGAGCGACCAGCTTTACCTCGGCGCAAGCCCTCGCGGCACACTCGCGCTGATCCGCAGCGCCCAGGCGCTCGCCGCCCTGCGCGGTCGTGACTTCGTGGCCCCCGACGAGGTGAAGGAACTCGCGCCGTCGGTCCTCGCGCACCGGGTGATCCTCCGGCCCGAAGCGCGCATGAACGGTGTGGCCGCCGACCAGCTCATCGCCGAGATCATCGACGAGGTGCCGGTGCCGGTGTAGGGCCGCCGTACATTCCATCCCCCGCGCAGCCGGCGTAAGGGGAGAGGTTGACCACGAAGACACGAGGGCACTAAACGGCCCAAGCACGCTTGCCGGGACCGGCCGTGTCGTTTCGTGTCTTCGCGACTTCGTGGTCAGAATCGCCAGTATCATCCTGCAATCCCGTGCGCACTCAACGCAGATCGAATTCCAATGCAATACTGCCATGAAGGTGAACCCATGAGATCAGCTCGCCTGCGCTTTGCTCTCATTCTGTTGGCGCTTCTCGCGACCGGCCTCGGTTGTGCCGCGCCCGCGCAGCATGTCATCATCGTGAGTCTCGACGGCTGCCGGCCCGATGTGATCCTCACCAGTGACACGCCCAACATTCACGACATGGCCGACCACGGCGCGTTCACCTGGTACGCGCAGACCATCATGCCCAGCGTCACGCTCCCGGCGCATTCGTCGATGCTTTCCGGCTGCCTGCCGGCGAAACACGGCATGACCTGGAACGACAAGTTCCGCCCGGAGGCCGGGTATATCAAGACGAGCACATGCTTCGAGATCGCCAAGGCGGCCGGGATGAGCACCGCGATGTTCGTGGGCAAGGAGAAGCTCAAGCACATCGCCAAGCCGGGCACCGTGGACAAGTTCGAACTCGTGGAAGGCGGGGCTATCGCGACCTGCGCCGCCGCCGCAGAGTATCTGAAGGCCGACAAGCCGTCGCTGCTTTTCGTCCACGACCAGGACCCCGATACCGTGGGACATGCGTTCGGATGGGGCTCGCCGCAGCAGCATAAGGCCGTCGAGAATTGCGACAAGGGCCTCGGCATCCTGCGGCAGGCGGTCCAGGCCGCGGGAATTGCCGACAGCACGATCTTCATCATCACCGCCGACCACGGCGGGCATCTCAAGAATCACGGCAGCACCGACCCGCGCGATATGACCATCCCCTGGGTCTGTTACGGGCCGGGGATCGTGAAGTCCGGCGAAGTCCAGGGGTCCGTCTGGACCTGCGACACCGCTGCGACTGCCGTTTACGCCCTGGGCCTGAAGGCCGACTCTCAGTGGGACGGCAAGGCGGTTACCGAGGTTTTCGGTGCTGTGAAGGAGACCGCGACTGCCAAATGAGCCTGTCCATCACCGGCCTCGCGCCACTTGTCCGCAAGTTAGAGACCCCGCGCAAGCTCGGCCACCCCGTTCTCGGGCCGACCGGCAACGCGGGCGACTTCGATGCGCTGGCGATCGACTGCCCGAACGTTTTCCGCCACGACGACCGCTGGCACATGATGTACATCGGGTTCGATGGCTCCGGGTATCGCACGGGCCTGGCGGTCAGCGATAACCTGCTCGACTGGGAGCGCGTGGGGGTTATCCTCGACTGGGGCGAGGCGGGGGACTGCGACGCCTACGGGGCTGCGGGGACGTGGCTCTTGCGCGACCCCGACCTGTGCGGTCCGCAGACGCTGCGACAGTTCGAGGGCCGGTACTGGATGTTCTACGGTAGCTACGACCAGCCCGGATATGAGGCCGGTTACGGGGCACTGTGCGCGGCGACGAGCGAGGACCTGCTGCACTGGGAGAAGGTCTCGCCGCGCCCGCTGCTGTCGGCGCATGACGGCGAGGACTGGGAGAAGGGGACTTTGTACAAGAGCTGCGTTGTCTTAGGGGACGATGGCCTCTTCTATCATTTCTACAATGCGAAGAACGAGAACGCCGGCCCCTGGACCGAGGAGACCGGCTTTGCGACCTCGCGCGACCTGCTGCACTGGACGCGCTGCCCGGGCAATCCGGTGCTGCGGCTCGGACCTGACGGCGCGTGGGACAGCAAGTTCTGCTCCGACCCGTGGATCTGCCGGTTCGAGGGCCTGTGGGTGATGTTCTACTTCGGCTTCGACTCCGGGCACGCGCAGGACGGTGTCGCCTTCAGCGAGGACCTCCTGCACTGGACGAAGTGGCCGGAGCCGATCTTGCGTGTGGGCGAGCCGGGCAGCCTCGATTCGCGCCACGCCCATAAGCCCGGTGTCATCTGGCACGAGGGCGTGCTGTACCACTTCTACTGCGCCGTGCGCGACACTGACGACTATCGCTGCATCACGGTGGCGACGAGCGAGTAAGCCGAGTGTTCCCCCCTTGTATTAGGCACAGCGGAAACCGTAGGGACGCCCCGGCGGACGCCGCTGTTTTTCTCAATAATCGAACTTGTGTTCTCTCCTCAAATCCGCAGCGTTGTGCTATCCTCTTGCTAACGTTGCGAGGAGTGCTCTCCCGATCATGGCCAAGCCCAGGTCCAAGCCCCAACTCAGCCTTCAAGCGCCCCATGTCTATGATGACGCGCCCGGAATCCCCGCCGATCACTGGTCGCGCGCCTTCTTTCAACACATCTTCTGCGGCTTCGACG
>Ga0181520_10005167_pt1 | contig 21051 bp, 29 predicted proteins | sample PEATcosm2014_Bin_29_FD_132451 | JGI IMG/M metagenome (GOLD analysis project Ga0181520, IMG submission 132451) | Peatland microbial communities from MTU Mesocosm Facility, Houghton, MI, USA - PEATcosm2014_Bin02_30_metaG | ecosystem: Environmental > Terrestrial > Soil > Wetlands > Peat | place... | reverse complement strand
TTCCCAATTCATTTCCTTATCAGAGACTGCGCCCCATTCTAAAGTCTTAGCAGGAATAACTTGTTTGATGTTCTCCTTAATCTCCTGTCCGCACGTTTTGCATTTATTCATGTTTCGCTTGTTAGTGAGTGGTTAAATCATATCGTAGAGAGCTTTTGCCGCTCGCTCGACTTCTTTTAAGTGGTCAACCATTTCATCTATTTCCTTTCTCAAGGTTTTCACTTCCTCTTCAAGAGCACCTATTTGTTCATCTTTATCGTCCATATTATTTTTGTTGGCTTATAATGTCTTTGAGGTGAGAAATTAAATACGATTTCATGCTTTTTAAGCCGTCATCATACTCATTGCTCTCAAACTTTGGTTCTGTATCAGGTATTTTTTCCACTTCCTCCACAACAGATTGTAAAGTCTCTCGTCTTGTCTCCTCTTTAGCAGTAGAGAGGAGAGAACGGAGTTCGTTGGAGTATTGTTCTATTACGGTGTCACGTTCGTCTCCTGTAGTTTCATTTTCATAGTCTCGCCAAAAATCAAACAGAAAGTCTTTTGGCTCCCAGTTACTAATGGAGGGGGAGTGAGGAAATTTCCCAAATGCGTTTCCACACCAACAGTTCTTTTGTTTAGAGTCAGGGGTCATGTTAAAAGAGTTAGCTAATAATTCGCTCGTCCCCGCTCACGTCCTCTGCGTTTCCCTGCCGGCTGGGACACGAACGGGGTGAAAGAACTACTGTTTGATCATGCAACCTTGATTGAACAGGCATGAGGTGCCGTTGTAGGGCACATAGGTGCTCTTAGAACCGCAACCGCCACCAACTTGATCTACATGCCAACCCGGCGCGAGCTGGCTCGAGCACCACGGCATTGAACCTCCAGTAGGGGCATTTGGTGTAGCTGTTACGTCAACTGTATGGTCAAACGCATCTCCTATTATATCAACCGAGCCTATAGCTCCTTGTGATATACCGTCTATAGCGACATTTGAAAGCGTATAACCGGTATTTGCACCTGCGAGAAACGTCTGCGTAGCACCGTCGAGAACGAATACAACACCGCTCGGGCTCACCGTGGCGCCCGTGCCGGCCGTCGCTGTTACGTTAGAATCTGCAAAACTTACTGCGGGCAATGCGAGGAGCGCGATGCCTACTGCTATACCTATAATTTTATTCATAACAATTTCTACTAACTTATAATTTGAACCAAAGAACTGTGTCTCTCTTCCCCCGACGAGACTGAACGGGCTAAAATGGAATGTCGTCTGAGGCTTCTTCCTCAGTATGCACCGGCTCCGACGTGGATACTCCACCTTGCGCAGCCCGTGCCTTCTCCTTTTTCTTTTCGATAATAGTTTCGACTGGCGTACACTTTGCGAGCTTGGCGAGCTCCTCCTCCGTGATTGCTGTGTCCTTACGACTGGGGAGTATATTGTAATCGAACACTACTTTGCCGTTAAACTTCTTGCCGTTATCGGTGGCGCTGATGTTAATTCCATAGGGCATCGGCCAGCCCTCAAAACCCGACTCCTCACTGCGCTTGAGCGCCGTCAATTGTTTCGCAATCGCCCATGTGAGAGTCAATATAACGAGCTTTTGCGACTTGCGGTCAATCGCCCAGCACAACCACTTTTTTGTGAGCTGTGGCTGGCTGATATCTTTCGGATCCAGCCCATCTGCCTTGGCCTTTGCCACCTTGGCCTCGTATTCGGCGTCCATTAGCTTCTCGTTGCAGAAGGGTGCTCCCTCGTAGCACGTTCCAAAACCCCAGCGCGATACCTCAATATTTGGCTCCGTGAGGATGTGGAGCCGGTTGTCGCCTTCCACCAGCTTATAAAAGTCGCTCGAGCTCCCCATTTCCTTGCTTACCTTGTCTACCCCTGTTTCAAATGAGTCCATAGTTATTTTTTCTTACCTGCTAAGTGCATGATTAAATGAGCAATGAAGTGTAGTATTTGTTCCATATTAGAGCGTTATTTCTTGATACGGGTACTTGATAACCTTGCCGTCTATAACTATGAACGCTATTTTGTGCTGGTTGTTGTAGGCTTTGATAGTGCCGGTCTCGTCGCCTATCTTTATTTTGGTGCCGAGATGCTGTGCTGTTAATGGTATGTCAATCATGCTGTTTCCTCCTCTTCTGCCGGCGCGTCCGGCATCTTAGCGGATAATTCTTCGACGTTGTAGCCCTCGGCCTCTATTGCCGCCTTCCACTCAAGATTTTTTGGCGTCATCTTGGCTCCTGTTTTAACCCGCTTGAGCAGTCCGTTCCACTGTATCGCTTTTTTCCCGTATATTTCGTCGTACTCGCGCGGCTCCTTAAAGCCATACAAGCGGGTAAGGTAGTTGCTCCACGATACATTGAGGTTTTTAGTAAACTTGTTATTTTGTTCGTCCCAGATGATAAGTTTTTCCTTTGGCGGCTCGATGCCGGCCATGTAGTATTTGCTTATTATCTCTATTGGCTTGCGGTACTTCGCTTCCATTTCCGGCGTGAGCTCTACCACAAACTCCATCATGCGCTCGTCGTTGCGGTTGAGGTAGGCGAGGATACCGCGGGTGTAGCCTTTTGATACAAGATAGTGAGTAAGTTGTAGCTCGTTACGCGCCACCGGCTTGTTGGATTTCTCCATGTCGTCCATGGCGTAGTCGCTGATGCTCTTGAGCTCGATAGGCATGGGCTCAAAGCCGTTCGGATACTTTTCAAGGTAGTATTTGATCGCCCGCTCGGCCGCTCGCCGGCGGTTCTCGCTCAAGTAGGCCGCGCCGTCTTTTAGATATTGTGTCGACTTTTCTAAGTCGGCCTTACCGCCTATCAAAAAGTCCAGCTTGCCAGACACGCGCATGAGCCCCTCGTATTGGTGCTGGCAGTTTACCTGTGTTTCAAGCAGTATGCCGGCGCTCTTGAGTATCTGCTCAATGGTAAACTCCCAGTCCACGCCGGCGCCCATTTTACGCTTCGCGCGTTCGTTTGGCGGGTTGCTAGGCTTTTCTCCTTTAAGCCTCAAGTACAGGTCTATAGGGGAGTTGCCGAGCTCGCTCGCCCACAAGTAGTCGCGCGGCTTCATCTCCCACTCTGCTTGGTCTGCAAAGCCCGCATTCCATCCTTCCGATATGCCGCTGATCATATAGTTGTCTCTTGCAATTCCTCTCTATTTTTAATATCTTCGGCGCGTTTAAGGCGATGAGCAAACTCCTCCTTTTTATCTCTCACGGGAGTTTCGCCCCATAGCCACTTTACATACACCTCGCCGCCCTCTTTGTAGATACTTTTTATCTCTACCTCTTGCACGAGTTCGTTGTTAAACATTATGTCGTATTTTTCGCCCACTTTTATTATTTGTGCTGTCATGCAATTTTTTGTTATGGTTAAAGCTCCACTTTTCTGCGCCCGCCCTTTCTCACTGGCACATCGTGGCCGGCCTTTCGCAATCTCACCAACCACCGGTTGATTGTCGCCACGTGTACTCCAAACTCTGCCGCGATGTCTGTGTTTTTCTGCCCGTCTTTTATTTTTGCGGGTATGGTCAAGATTTGCTCTTGAGTAAGTGTTTTTCTTTCCACTTCATTTTGTAGTTAGCTTTTAATGCGTTTATCCTAGCATAAACGAGCGTATATTGCAAGCACGTTTCGCCGGCGTAATCAGTCAATCATATGCTCGCGACAAGAGTCGCACACGTCCATGCTTTCATCTCCTGCGCTGTAGGTTATAAATTCAATTTCCTCGCCTTCATCTGCATCACTATCTTTTGCACCACAATAGTCGCAAGTCATATACTCGACAGTTCTATTTTAATAATTCCGCACGCGCTACATTTCTTGGCCCGGCTCTTTTGGCTTGGATAGTATATGTGTCGACACACTTTAGCCCTCTCTATGCGCTCCAGTAGCCGGTCTAGCACTAGCTCGCGGGTTGGCGCGTAGGCTTGCATAGTGCCTAAGCCCTCTACCGTTTCCGTACCTCGATAGCCGGATACAGTCGGCTCTATTGTGGCTGTCATATTATCCAAAGCGCTTGCCGCTCTCTGTAAACGTGTATTCGTTTGCCAATATGTTATCGTCTACATTCTCGTCGCTTCTCTCTGCCTCGATATAGTTGTAGCCTTGTTTCTCAAGCTCTTTGCATATTTTTACATACTCTGCCTCGAACGCGTCCGCTATTTTGTCTCCCGCGTATTCATCGGTATCGGTTTTTACTATTTCAATGTCTTTGCTGTTGTAATGATAATAATGTCCACTCTGCTTTATTGTAGCTGTATACTTGCCCCATTCGCACACTCCTTCAAACATCGCGCCATCACCTTGGCAATAGGATAGCGAGTACATCACTTTTGGGCTATCGCATTTTATTTTATTCTGTGCGAGTAAATCTAGCAGTAACTCCTGCATATATTCCTCTAAAAAGTCGTATGTATCTAGCTCTTTATACCATTCGCGCGCCTTTTCTTTGGCCTCCGGCTTCAGTTCGTCGAACGTGTATACCTTTGTCTCAATAGTTTTCATGGTGTTTATTGTTTAGCTTTTAATATCTCTGCCGCCCGCTCTAATGCTTCGAGCTCCTCGCGCTCGTATTCGTGGCTCTCGTGGTCTATCTCGTCGCGCAAGCCGCTATGTAGCATGGTGTACCACTCGCTGTGCGTTTGGTCTTGCATATAGGCGCTCGTTAGATCGTAGCGCGTTCTGATAGTAGAATTGTGTAATGGTCTCATGTTATAAATGCTTAACTGTTAATTTGCGCCAGCCCGCCGCTTTCCACAAACAAAACTCTATATACTTGATCGCGTCCGCTAGGTTGTTGTAACTCACGCCCGAGCGCCCACAATAGTACCGGCCGTTGATTTTTTGTAGTGTCATAAGCCTAAAATTGTTGAATAATAACGCCGCCGCCCGTTACGTCTATAACCGTTGTGCGCTCCTCGAGCCACTCGTGCGCGGCTTTTTCGTTTCGCTCTTGTGCTTCGATAAGGTCATCACCCTCAACACCCTCCACGGGCATGTCTTCGGGCTGATACTGTTGCATAGCTTCGTAGGCGCCCGGGTACTCGCTATAATCGCAACATATCGCTATAACGTCGAGCTCTATTTCTTGGCCTATATCGTCGCCTAGTTGGTCGAGATAGTCAAACAGCGCCCGCCGGCCGGCAATACTAAAGCTGTCGCCTCGGTTGTAGTCGTCAAACGCTTGCACAAACTCTCCTTGATCTATTGTTTTTTTCATAGTTAAAAAAAGTTAGGTACAGCGCACAAGGCTAGTGCATAGCAGATCGAGAAGGCGCACGCCGCCACCCCCACCACTATAAGCACCACGCCCACTGTTAATACTTTCCTGTCGTAGCGTTGCGCGGCTTTCCTATCGCGCAAGTATAGATACATATCGGATTGCATGATGTTTTTATATATATCTGGTAACTAGCACCCGCACCACCTCATTATTGCCGCGCAATTTTACAATGTAGATATTGCCGAGGCCGCGCACCTCCTCCATAAATGTCCCTATCTTGCCGCGCTCGGGGTTAGTCTCGCCGGTAAAAACGTGCACTATTGCCGGCGCTTGCCGGTCTATATAGCCAATTCTCATAACCCCGCCTCGCTTATGCTGTTATGCACTATCGGATCGACTTGTCCGCGCTCAAACACGGTATACACGCGCGGCGCGCTTGCCGCCTTTGCTACCTTTTGCGCGTTGTCGCGGCTTATAAACTCAACAAACTTTACTATTTTTGTACCGTGCTCACCCTTGCGGACGTTATAGCCCTTGGCCTTCCACTGTAGGAAAGTAGCCCACTCCCCAGTGCCTAGCGCCCCCACGTTGCGCCCGCTATACTTCAAACCCGTTACCGCGTTATATGGTGCTGTTTGCATATCCATTTTTTGCTACCTTATAATATATTGCCTAGCGTACAGTAGGGCTCACGTGCGGGCCCGTTGTGCCGGCCGGCCGTGGTTGCCCTACTACCTGCTAGTGCTGTCAATGTATCGGTATACCGTAGTAACCGATATATATACCCTATCATATACCATTGCATAATGCAAGCATAAAGTTATGCACAATGCAATCCGAGTACACAACACGCCCCACGTCAAGCGTTTCGCCCGCGTAACCGCAACACGCACGCAATAACGCACGCACCCGCCGCGCCGCCTATCATATATACATACGATCCACTAGCTACCTACTTATATAGCCTTGCGTTGAGCCGAGCCGGTAGCCGCCGGCCGCCTTCTGTATCTTTGTAACATCTACTCAATATACTTGTGATACTTACTCATAGCCCGAGCCGAGCCTGTCCCCTGTCTTGCTGCTTGCTGGTGCTGACACCAACACGTATCACATATATATAGTACGCATGCACACACTATGATGATATAAAACAGTGCAGTTGAGCCATATATTTATTTTTTGATTCGACTATGGCCGGTTGGCACCATCTTTCGGGGTTGTTGTTTATTGTGTGGTAACACCACCGCAGGTATATTGCGGGGGGTTTAGAAATCGGCTTTGTCATGACATTATCCACACCTTTGTAATGACAGATATTTATTTTTGTCATGACAGATGATACACTGTTGTAATGACAGAGAGAAAAGTACTTCAATTTAGACTCACTGCTCGGGATATTGAGAACTTGGAATATGTATCTACCCTTATAAACCCAACTGTATCGGCCTCGGACGCCCTCCGAAGCGGGCTCGAGCTGTTCTGTAATAAGCAGGCGGGCGATACACGCCGAGCTTTGCCTCCGAGTCCTGCTATGCAGAAGGCGATTGAGGAGGGGAAGACGTACAATCTAGTTGACTGTCAGCTCGAGGGCGAGGATTTGGAGAAATACAAGCGGGAGAAGGAAGCGAGGGGGTATGTGCTGGAAAAGTAGTGATACAATGTGCGTATTAAAAGGTGCGCGTAATTAAAATAGTATGGATAACACAAAAACAGTTGTAGCCGTCACCACCATCAGCGGAGGCGACGCGCTTGTGTATAACGACGGTTCGATTGTTGCTCTTATTGAGGTGCAGCCGACCACAGGCAAGCCGTATTTTGTATCGGTTCCGGTAGATATTGAGACGGCGCTCAAGGCCGAGGACGCCAACGACGCAACATACTCGGAGCTCCCGGGTTATGTGGCGCCGGGTGCTGACCAAGCAGCGGAATAAGTTTATGGAAACAAGCCAGTGGAAATCGGTAAAGGATAAAAATTTCCGCTCGACCGAGCTTGCTCAATGGGGCGAAAAGCAATACATCACGTTTCTTCGCTTTGTTGAGCAGTTCATGGTCGCGTCCGAGGACGGGCCGAAGTATTCAAACACTAACGATCTTTGGCTGAAGGCCGAGGAGGTTATGTTGATGCCCGACCATCCATTTCAGGAGTACCTCTGGCGTATCAACCGCTTCACCGGCGGCAAGGATACCAGCTACCGCAAGTTCTTTAAGAAGGTAAACGACCTGATGCAGACGGTGCTCAAGTTCATACAGAACAACCCCGCTGTCGTAACCGACGAGATGCGGAAGATTCTCGAGATGTATCCGCGCTTTCAGTGGGCGCTCAAGCAGGCACAGGTAGTCGAGACCGCTATGGGCTTCCCGGTTGTCGCTCAACAGGCACAGCTCGCCTCTTTTGACCAGCGCCTCTACACCGCAGGAGTTAAAACAGTAGACCTGCTCGAGAAGCTGGTTGATTCCATTTCAGACCGAGACCTCAAGACTATGAAGGCCCGCGACAAAATGATTGCTATTGGCCGCATGGGCTATATTTTTAACATCGCAAAGAGCCTCAAGCCGAACACCAAGATTTTCAATACCATAAACATTAACGGCGCGAGCCGCGAGGAGCTCGAAGCCTCTTTATTAAAGAACGCAAGAGACGAATGAGAAGCGCACTTATACAGGCTTGGTATGACTCACCCGAGTATTTGATGAAGCTCAAAGCCCGTGCCGACCTTATGCGTGAGTGCGAGGACGAACTCAACCGTGCCCGGATTATTGCCGATGTTTTTGCAATCAATCCCATAGAGTTTATAGAAAATTGCTGCTTCTTAAAGATACCGGAGTTCCAAAACTCCATTAAGCCGTTTTTTCTTTTCAAATATCAAAAGGATATTATCTGGAAGCTCGTAGAGGCGGAGCGAAGCGGACAGGACGTTGAGCTCCTTATCGACAAGCTCCGCGGCATGGGTATGACATGGCTCCTCTCTGCGTATATGCTCTGGCGCTGGCACTTCACCGCAAACTGGTCATGTCTTGTACTCTCAAGAACTGAGACCGAAGTGGATGACGGGACCAACAGCCCCGACAATTCAATCTTTGGGAAGATTCGTTTTATGATGGAGCGCGAGCCTGCGTGGCTAATGCCCGACACCTTTTCAGCGAAGGGGAAGAAGGGCACCAGCACCGACTCAAGCCTCCGCATCATGAACCCCACGATGGGAACGAGCATCAACGGGTCTTCTACAAACTCCAACGCCGGGCGCTCTCGCCGGTACTCCCTTACCTTCATAGACGAGTGTTTTTATATCGAGCGCTTTACCTCAGTGTGGCGCTCACTCCAAGAGGTTTCACGTGTAAAGGTATTTGTGTCTTCCGTAAAGGCGGGCCGCGTGGCCGAGAAGTTTAAGGAGAAATGCGAAAAAGAAGGCCACTATATTACCCTTTCGTGGAAAGACCATCCGTGGAAAGACGAAGCGTGGTTCAACGAGAAGATGTCGCTGGCCGAATTCGACCCCGAGGTTTCACGCGAGTTCGAGGTAGACTACTCCGTAAACATCAAAGACCAGTACTATCCCGAGATACGGCAAGCAACTATCACTCCGCTCGAGTATGACTCCAATCGACCGTTATATTGCTTCCTCGACTTCGGCAAGCAGGACCTTACTATTCTCGGCTGGTGTCAGTTCGATGGCAACTATATTGACGTGCTCGAAGGTTTTGCAGGACGTCAGAAGCCCGTTGACTATTATGTTCCCTTTCTTAATCCCGAACGATTCAACCCTGAGCTTTCGCACTACAACGATACCCAGCAGGAAACGCTCAAGCTGGTTCGCGGATGGAAGAAACCCGTTGGCTACTTCGGCGAGCAAGCGCATTTCAACAAAGTCATGCCCCTCAATGTTTCTATCGCTCAAGTGCTATTCCGAAACGGCATCCGACTCATGTGCAATACCAATGCCGTCAAGCACGACCCGCGCCGCCATGCTACCTCTCTTTTGCTTCCCAAGACTCGTTTCAACGAGAACTCCGCCGGCGCTATGGAGATGTACGATGCTCTCGCACAATCCCGTTATGCGGTTTCCCGTTCGGGTACTTCGGAGGAGACGGGGAAGAAGCCTGTGCACGACGATGAAATCGCCGACTGGCGCTCGGCGTTCGAGAACCTTGCTGTAAATGTGCCGAGGATTATAAAATCTCAAAGGGAGGATGTCGGTCCTAACTTCAGAGACAACGGGTTTGCTCAGGCGCTTGTCAGCCGCTTGCGCGTTTAATTATTATGTTACATTTATAGTCATGACAAGACAAAAGTTTGGAGAAGAGGCACGTGAAGTTTTATTAAAAGGTGCAACGGAGGTATACAATGCGGTCAGTCCGACTATGGGCGCCCGCGGCCGCAATGTGGTGCGCCAGAACTTCGGCCAGCCAAAAATAACCAACGACGGTGTTACCATCGCCCGCTCTATCCAACTCGAAGACCCCTTTGAAAGACAGGGCGCTGATTTGATAAAACAGGCAGCCGACAAGACAGTAGATGAAGCAGGTGACGGCACGACCGGCGCAATCGTCCTCGCACATACCCTTTTCAAGAACGGACTCGAACTCATTAAGCAAGGCCACAATCCTATGGTGCTCCGCAAGCAGATTGAGGAGGAGGCTGATAAGGTATTGCTCAATCTCAAAGAGATGGCTATTCCCGTGAGCACCGACGAGGAACTCAATAACATTGCCACTATTTCTATAGAGAATCCCGAGTACGGAAAGATAGTCGCACACGCGGTTAAGACGGCTGGCAAGGACGGACTCGTCGTTGTTGAAGAGGACTACAAACCTGGCATCCAAAGCGAGGAAGTAAACGGCTACCAGTTCGACCGCGGCCTCGAAATACCCTATCTCGTTGGCGATGCCAACCGTATGATTACGACCTTCCCTCTCAAGGGAGAGGAAGACAAGAAGGTGCCGATACTGGTTGCGGATAAATCATGGAACCTCACGGGCGACCTCCTCCCTCTTATAGATTCTCTAAAGAGAGAAGGGCATGACAAACTGCTCATCATCGCCGAGGAAGTATCGGGAGAGTTTGCTGCCTTCTTGGTTAAGAACCGCCTCAGTCTCCGCTTCCATGCGGTCGTAGTCAAACCACCCTTCAACAAAGATATGCTCGAGGACATCGCAGTGCTCACGGGCGCAACTGCTATCACCAACCTCAAAGGAATTGTGAATGTAAAGAAAGAACATCTCGGCTGGGCGAAGAAGGTTATTGTTACTCAAACGACCACCACTATCATTGACGGAGACGGCGACGTAACCAAACAGGTTGAAGATTTGCGGGGGCAAGTTGAGCACGAAGATATTGAACATCTCAAGGTTAAATTGCAGGAGCGCCTTTCCAAACTCACCGGCAAGACAGTGATACTCAAAGTTGGTGCGGACACCGAGGCGGAGGCTCGCTACCTCAAAGACAAGCTGGACGACGCAGTTGCCGCGACGAAGGCTGCGGTTGAAGAAGGCGTGGTTGCGGGAGGTGGTATGGCGTTGTTCCGAATAGGAACGAAAATATCTTCGCTCAGTCCTCTAATGGTGAGTGTTCTCAATGCTCCTTTTGAGAAGATTGTGGATAACTCTGGTGTTAAATTAGACAAAGAATTTATTGGAAAAATGCTTGAAGGTGAAACGACAGGGTTTGATGCTCTTACTGGTAATGTAGTAAAAGACATTGTAAAACATGGCATTATTGACCCCGCCAAGGTTGTACGCTGTTCATTTAAGAACGCAGTATCGCTCGCATGTATGTTGCTCACCATTGAGTGTGTGATAGCCGAGATGCCCCAAAAAAATGAAAGCTGAGATTATTGCATTTATTAAAGAAGCGTGCAAGAGGTATACTGGACTGGAAGCCGTGTACCTTCCCAGCAATGATTGTTACTGCGTCATGATGCAGGGTCGTGCGGTGCAAAACTTCAGCACCTACGACTTCTATAACTATCCCAAGAAACAGCGCATGAGGGAGTACGAAGCGCTCATCAAGATAGGTCTGGCGAGCAATCTACAGGAGAGGCACAAAGCTCAATTTTTCCTCAACAAAAGGAATGGTATAAAAATAGCTTAATTAAATATGGTTACTCCTCTAGATGAAAAAGGCAAGGTACGGTTGGAGCTATTGCGCACACCGAGCGACTATGAAATAGATACGGTTGGCGCAGGAGTAAATGAGTTTTATAAATGGCGGAACTTTCGTACCGGATTGCTTCGCCAGTTTCAGATGTACGATTTTGAAACAATGCTCGGCGTGTCGCGCGAATTGTTTTGGAACGCCGCCAATACCCCTTCCGAAGATCTCCGCAATCTTGGTCTTGAGTTTTCGCTTCCCTATGTCCGCAATGAGACGCTTCAATTTGTAAGTAAAATTGTTTCCCAAGATTTTAAAGGCCGCATGAACGGCAACGGCCTCGACATCTATGGCGTAAAAGTTTTGCAAGGAATCTATGACAAGTGGCGCTTCCATTCCAACGACAAGGTGGAGAAGTTTTGGGAGGTCATGTACGGCGCGGTCAATGGCACGGTCTGCAATTTTATAGGCTACAACAACGGCAAGCTCACCCGCCGGTATTTGGATTCGTATGATAAGAAGTCCGGCGCATACAATATCACTGAAAAGGAAGAGCCATTTTGGAACGATGTCTGGTCGGAGCTTGTGCCTATCGAAGACATCTACCTGCCGAAAATATACGAGCGCAATTTCCAAAAGCAGGGAGCGGTGATATGGAAGACCGAGATGGATTGGACACAATTCAAGTCCGAGTTTAAGGGATACGACAATGCCGAGTATGTGTATCCCGGCAACATGATTGCAGAGGATTCTCTGTACTACCGTATGCTTGCGGGCACCGGCGTCATGGTAACTGACAAGATACAAGTGCTCAAGCGCTACAACTGGATAAAGGACTACTACGAAATCATAGCCAACGGCGTCCTGCTGAACGTGGTCGGTAAGGGAAAGAAGCAAACCTCTTCGCCTCTTCCGTGGAAGCATAAGATGGGGCCGTTCACCTGGGGCATCTTTGCTCCGCTTGATGAGAAGCTCGCCTACGGCCTGCCTCTTCCTTTCCTTATCAAAGAACCTCATAAGCTCCTCAACGTCGCAAACACGATGCTCTGGGAGCATGAGCTCCGCAATCTAGCACCCGCAATCCTTTCTTCCGACTTCGACGCGCCGAAGATAATCTACGGCACGCACGGGGTTACTCCGGTCAACGATGTTTCCGCCTACAAAGAGTTCAAACTATCTGACCCTTCGCAGGCATTTTGGAACGCAAAGGCGGATATGCAGACGGTGATGGGTAGCACCGCGCAGGGCGGTCAGGCTCCCGCACAGCCGTCTCGACAGCCGAAGTCGGCCCGCGAGGCGCTTCAACTTTCCCAGATGGCGCAACAGGCTCAATCAATCACCCTTATTTTGTACTACAACATCCTCCGCCAGCAGATGCTCCTGGTCTTGAAGACGGCGCTTCAATTCTACCCAGTTGATAAGTATGTAAAGGAAAATAGAAACATTCTCCGCACTCTCAATGTTCCCAACATGGCGCTCACCACGGGCGGTGTAGGTAACATGGAAATCCGCATCGTTAAGAAGCGTGGCAAGGAGTTCGACCACAAGCAGCACAATCTCGAGCTCTTCTTTGAGGCTCTCCAGCGCTCGATGAAAGACGGCAAGATGACTGAGATTATTGAAGCACCGGAAGACATCATCCAGAATCTTGAGTTTGAAATCATCGACATCGACATGGAGCCAGCTCAGACAGACGAGATGCGCCGCGCAACTTTTGTTGAGCAGGTTATCACTCCAATGCTTAATGTGTATGTACCTGCTGGTCTCGCGGACCCTGCCAAAGTGATGCTCCGCCACCTCGAGAAACTCGGCGAAAGCCCTGTAGATTACGTTTCAGAGAAGGTGCTTGGGCAGGTTATGAGCACTTGGGGGGATGCGATTAACGGAAAGATTCCTCCTGCTGCTCCTGAAGGAGATGCGACACAAGGAGGCAACCAGACTGGCAATGTCAAACAAAGCGCGACCGGCATGAAGTTTGGCGGCCAAAATAGCCAGCCTATACCTGTTCCTCAATGAAAAACCGCTTACTAAAAGCTATATACCGTCGCTATAGAAGCTACTTCTATAGGTTCTTTTGTGACGAATTCTTCGATGAAATACCCACAAGCGTGGTAGAGCCTTCGATGAAATTCCTATCAGAGGGGAAAGCTCGCCTCGAGAAGTGGGGGTTGTGGCAGGCCCGCCTTTTGCAATCCCGCATGGTAGACGATCCGGCTAAGATAAAGACCTACGAAGGTATGATGCTTATGGTTAAACTATTGCTTTTACACACGGAAGCGCCAACTAATAGACCTACCACTCCGGTCGCAACAGACGAGCCGAAACGTGACGACATCAAGGAGGCAACCGAAGCGATTAAGGAGTTTAAGAAGTTGTCCACTCCCAAAAATTGACATATTCACAAAAAATACACTACACTTGTGTTAGTGGAGCCGCCATCCAGTAAAGGGCGAGTTTAATTCTAACGGGCGTAAAGGTCTTGACCGCCGCAAGACAAATCATTATGGACGAACTTTTGGACAAGTTTTTGAAAGACGAGGTTACACCGGAGCAGTTTGACGAAGGGTTCGCTAAACTCACGGACGAAGATAAGACGAAGGTGCTTGCAAATCCCGAGCTTACGAAGAAACTCGCAGGAGCAAACACTGCCGCTCTTGAAGCCTTGAAGGGCGTTCGGAAAGCAAAAAAAATAATCGAGGGCGATAAGCCAGATTATGCAGCGACTCTTCGCAAGGAGAATATCGCTAAGGCTTCCAAACGATTTTTTGAGAAGTTCAAGATTCCTGCTGAAGAGCAGGCGTCCTATCTCGCAAACCTCGAATCGACCCATACGTCTACGGTAGGCGAAGATTTACTTTATGGCGGTCTTGCACAAGCGTACGCCTCAACCCATGCTGATGAGTTACTCTCGAGCAAAGAAAAACTCGATAGTATGCAGCAAGGTGCCGAGGAGTTCAATGCAGGACAAGGCGGCGCTCCGGGCAGTGTGGGTGATAAGAACCCAGACGGCACGCAGCGAGACCCGGAAGTGCTCAGGTGGATGCAGGATGCAGTTAAAGCGGGTAATCCGTTTGAGTCCTACGAAGCCGCACAGAAAGCACTCAGCCAAGGTACCAAGCGCGTCATCGGATAATCTTTCAATCATAGTTCACAAGTAAGTCCACCAATAGGCGGGCTTATTAACATTTTTAATCTTAAACATTATGGCATTTGTACCATATAAAGGTGTTCCCGATGATGCGGCTGAGTTCGAAGTCGCAGTCATCGCAAACTCGCAGACACTCACCGTCGGCGACGCAATCGTTCCCGCAGCAACAGGCCACACCAAGGCGGTTACTGGCGCGGCAAGCTCCACTACGACTATCCTCGGCGTGGTTACAGCCATCCTTAGTGCTAACTACGGTTTTACTGGTCTTCAATCAGTTGCCGCAGGTGCCTCTAACGAAACGACTCCCGTATACTATGTTCAATATCTTCCGACTGCTGTTCCGGGCGTTAAGTATAAAGCGACCCTCTCACAGGCTGCCGGCACTACAACCAACTCTAACGGTATTGGTTCGTTCAATATGTATTCGGTAAACGGCAAGCTCGATGAAACTTCTATTGCTCTCTTTAGCGCAACTGAGAAGCAATTTGTTTCTCTCGGTCTCGACCCTTCGGACACCGCTAACCTTACGGTCATCGGTTACTGGGGCAAGACTCTCACCGCTTAGTTATTAGCGAACATTAAAATTTAATCTTACTATTATGGTTGAAAGTTATTGGCAAGGCAGCAAAGACGTATTTCTCGCGGGCGTCCGCGCGAAGTTCGATGCAGTCGAGGATCAGGCGGCTAAGTCTCTGAAGGCTCTTCAGGACTATTCGCTCGTTGGTTCGAGCGGTTTGGTCTCCGGTCTGTTCACAAAGGTCTCAAACATCACCACTGATGGCGATCGCGCAGTATGGCGCCACATCGGTGTTGCTGGTATCAACGGCAACGGGCCAGGTGGTCTCGGTCGCCGCAAAGCGGGCGGTGCGTATCCTCAGATGAACTACATCCGTGGGTACGAGACGGCAGTTTACAATCCTGACGACCAGCCATCGGGTGAAATCATCGTTCCCGATGAGCGCAATGGCTCGGAGGATGCAGCCTACAAGTTCGCTATCAATCGCGCAGAGAAGCTCATGCAAGGTATTGTCCGCCAGAACATTGCCGACCTCTTCGAGCTCTGGAACCTCGCATGGACTCTCCCGACCTCATATCCTGACAACTTCTTCGCAAAGGGTAATCAAGGTCTCGATCAGAACCTCACCGCTCTCAACGAGTACTTCATCTCGACTCAGCACGCTATCGCAAACGCGGCAGCAACCGTGTCAAACGCAATCGTTCAATCGAGCGTCATGGCACCGTTCTCCGACCTCGCGTACTACACTGCTAAGGAGCAGGGTGCTACCATTGTTGACGATGTAAACAAGCAAATGCCTATGTTCGGCGGTAAGACGACCGCAATCGTCCCTCCGGCAAACGGCCTCATCCGCTTGGCACAGGAGATCAACAAGTCGGAGTGGAAGACTAAAGTATCCGACAACGACATCAACGTCATGGAGGGTCTTCTCAACGACATCAAATCGTCTCCGTTCCTCTTGCAATCTTCGTACCTCGCCTCTACTTCGTACAAAAACGCATGGTACCTCGTCGATGAGACAGTGCGCGACCCCGAGGTAGGCACTGGCTTGGTGCAAGTCGTGTTCACCCCGCTCAGTTCTGATGTTGAGCGCCGCCAGTCTATTGACTCAATCGCCTACAAAGTGAAAGAGATGTACATGTACGGTTGGGTTGACTGGCGCAATGTTATCGGGTCCAAGGGTGATAGCTCTGCGTACACCAACTAATTATTCCTAACCAATCACTATCATGGATAAATTCACAAAAACAGCGGTGGTTGGGAACGTCGTGGTGACGATAGGAATTCTTCTTGTCCTGCTCTTCGGAGCAGGCAAGACGGTTCCTTCGGGCAACTACTTAGTTGACGCAGGCAACTCACCCAGTTATGGTGCGACCGCATCAGGGCTCGCGTCCGTCGTCTTCTCTCATCTCACCAACCTAGAGGCTAACCAAAACCTAGGAGTAATAAGTACCTTCTTCCAAGGTGCTTCTGCTGAGACAGGAAACCCATTGCAGGTAAATGTTACAGCTCCGGCTGGTTCAGTAAACTGCAATACGGGTACCAGTACCCTCTTCGCCGTAAAGCCGCCGTCCGGCGCAACTTCTACGGTGACGTTCTTGAATCTTCAAGGCAATGTTGCTCAGATTTCTGACATCGTTGTCGGTACTTCTACCTCACCTGGCGGTATGACGGCCACTTCTACTCTCAATGTTACTGGTTCAGGAGGTTTGTTCGGAGCAGCGGCAGTTGCAATCGGACACTTCTATACCATTGCAGGACTCAAAGTCGGACCGGGAACCGGATACACTACCATTGGAAACGGTCCTTATGGTTCTCAGACAGGCATTGTGGTCGGACCAAACGAGTATCTCGTAGGCTACGCAACCTCAACAGCCGTAACAGGTGGCAATGGTGCATCGGCCTGCTCTTATAAGATTGAGTGGTACAACTAATATGCACTACGTAATCGCAGCAAACGAACCATTCCAGTTTAACGTCGGCGGCGGCGCGGTCTACTCCTTCGATACGGAGGAGCCGACTGCGATCAGCGACGCACACTATCAAACGATAGTAGAGCGCATTGGCTCGATACACCTCAAAGAGGTAGACGCACCCAAGGAGGTAGACGCTCCCAAAACGGTTCAAGAAGAGGAAGCTCCAGCACCGCAGGAGTAGTTGCGGGCAATAGCAGTTAATTAAAAATCAAATGCAAACCATAGAATACGGTCGCATGGGTATCGCCGCTCAGGCAACGGGCACAGGTTCTCTGACTGCGGGGACAGAGGTAACGCTTATTACAGTTACCGACCCAAAGTTTCTCGACAAATCTCAACTTACGCTGTACATGGATCAAGTGCTCGGGGCTGCTTCAAAAGTAGCTTACGGTGTGTACTTCTCCTTCGATGGAGGTGTAACCTATTACAAGATGTCGGTTGAGGACTTAACGACCAACAAGGGAGATATGGTAGACATACCACCGTATGTTGATTCCAATTCTCCAGCACAAAGCACGCACCTCAAGACCTTTATGCCGGTGCCCATTCCCGGCGCAACGGCTATGAAAATCACGGCGACCGCAACGGGCGGTACGGCCGGCGCTTATGTAGTAACTGCGGTGGTACGCAACAACTAAAATGAAAAATCATTATGGCACTCTTACGGTCTTAGGCATAATGATACTCGAAGTGATACTCGGGGTAGCTATGTGGAGTCACAAAACACCACCAGCTACCCCCGCTTCGGGTGCATACCAGGTTCAGCAGATAGGCGGCGGAGGTGGAGCACAGCCGAAGCCTGCCTTTGGCGTTGCTACCAATTATCCCTGCGTTATACCGGTATCGGCAACCAGTTCAATCGAGCACTTTTCGTTTCAGGTGACGGCCCCTACTTCTTCAGCGGCAACACTGGTCGTAGGCACCACCACTTCAGCTACAGCGACTTCTACAACGCCGTTTGCCACTTTTGTAGTACCTGCCAACGCAACATACACCTTTACGTGGAACGGCGGCGTCAACAATGACGTTGCTTCTCCGAACACATACGTTGTAGCGGGTATGACTAATGGATCAGCGGTCAGTTACGGATACACCTATGGAGGTTATTGTGGAGCGGTAATAATCGCAGATTAACATGACCAAGACAGAACTCCTCTCAATGGACGTGCTGTCGCTCCAGAAAATAATTAAAGATTTAACTCCTAAAAAGGAGAAACTGGAGGCAGATATTAAACGTCTTCATACTGAGCGACAAGAGAAGTTGGCAGAGCTCAATAAACCTTTGCCGGCGCTCGAGTCGGCTCTCAAGATACTCCGCATTGAAGCGGAGTCTTTGAGTGTACAAATAGGAGCACGTAAAAAGGAGCTTGGAGAGTTGCACCAACTACATGCAACCGTTCACGAACATCATGGCAGTGAGATTGCCAACAAGAAACAATCTTTGTTGATGCTGGACACTCTTATAGACCACGAAAAAGAAGAGCTCGCTGATGTAGAAAAACAACTCCACGTAAAAAATGAAGAGGTTGAATCTCTGACAAAAAATATACAAACACTCCAGTTTGAACTGACCAACTACCAAAAAACTGTTCTTCTCATATCGAATCAGGAAAAAGAACTTATCGTTTCCTTGCGCGGCAAGGTGGCGATTGAAAAGAAGCTCAATACGAGAATCAAGGAACTCAAGCGCACGCATCACGTCGTAGTCGAAGACGTGCTTACTGAGCGCAATAAGCGACTATTTAAGCGCCATAAGCAAATAACGAGTATGAACAAAGCACTTGATATACAGTTAGAGAAGAAGCGTAAATTATTAAAGTAACGATACTAATTTGAGCTACTGGCCTCAAGATGAAACAGGAGGTTCTGGAAGCGGAGCAAACCCGCAAACTCCTTCGGGTGTTGTAGACGGAACAAATACCGCTTTTACTTATACAGGCGCTCTCAACAACTTGTTCGTAAACGGAGCATTTCAAACGCCAAACATAGATTATACTGTACCTAGTGCTGGCAACATTTCATTTACCGTAGCTCCGCCGCCAGGATCCGTTATCTATTCGACATAGCATGAATAAGAAACTTTTAATTAGCGCAATCATAGGAGGGCTACTGGCGTTTGCAGGGGTTGCATCTGCTACCTCAATCTTAAACAGCTACCAGGGAGGCACAGGTTTTGGGTATCCCGGCAATGTTTCTCCCGGCGCTATTCTTTTTGGTAACTATGGAAACGCAACTCTTGCAACTTCCAGCTCTCTTTTATTCGCATCAAGCACTGGCAAACTTTCATTTACCTACGGTTCTACGACTGCTGTATCAGCATCCACATTCTGCCTATCTACAGACTGCCGGACAGTGTGGCCTTCAAGCACCACTTACACCACCTCCTTTCCTCTCAGCATAGTAGGAACAGTTCTCTCATGGCTTGGACTCTCTACCACCACTCCGTGGAATCCAGGCGCTTTAACAGTCGTCGTAAACAACGGGACAATTCAATCTATAGCTTCTTCCTCTCTTGACCTTCCCAACTCTGCCCTCCAAAACTCCTCTATCACGGTAAATGGGACGTTGTTTAACTTAGGAGACACACACACAATAACAGCCGCGTCATCAACTCTTTTAGCCAACACAAACACATGGAGTGGAACTAACACATTTAACAATACAATCACAGGGTCGATATCAGGTAATGCTGGAACAGCTACAGCTCTCGCCTCAGCTCCAACGAAATGTTCAGCGGGCAATTACCCTCTCGGTATAGACGTCTCAGGTAACGCACAAAATTGTACTGCAGCAGGTACAACTTACACAGGCACCTATCCAATCATAGTTTCAGGCACGACTATCTCGTCAGGTTTCGGAACTACTACATCATGGGGAATTGCTAACAATGCTTTTATCGTCACGGGGGCAACGGGAATACCTTATGGAGCGGCAAGCTCAACTCTTAACCTACCCAATAGTGCTCTCGCTAACTCATCTATCACTTTCACGACTAACTATCCATTTGGAGGTGGAGGTTCGGTTGCATTAGGAGGTACTTTTACTCCCACATGGCTCGGTCTCAGCACCACGACCAACAACGGCATGTCCGCGGGAAGCCTCTACGTGGGCTCTGGTGGCATCTTCCAGACTGCGGCCTCCTCCTCCATCTTCGGCTACACGCCGCTCAATCCGACGCGACAGATACTCACGACCTTTCCCCTGCAGGGTGGCGGCGACCTTTCGGCCGACCGCACAATAACGACCGCATTCGGCACGACCTCGACGTGGGGCGCGGGCAACAACGGGCTGGTCATGACCGGGGCGACCGGCATACCGTTCGTGCAGGCAACCTCCTCTTCAATAGCTCTCAGCATCACTGGCAGCGCAGGTTCGGTGGCTAATGCACTCACCTTCAACAATTCCGGCTCGGGTGCCTCAAGCGGTTCCACTTTCAACGGCTCGAGTGCAGTTACCATTTCGTACAACACTATCGGCGCACAGCCGGCCGGCAGTTACGACACGTTTGCGTATCCGTTCCCCTCAGGCGCAACGTCAAGCCCGTTAATGCTCTTGGCGTCAACTACTATCGGCAATGGAACTGTTACCGGCGGACTCACCGTATCCGGCACTGCCTCGACCACCAACCTCATAGTTACTTCGGCGGAGTCATCAGGCTGTGCCCAATTCTCTGCTCAAGGACTCATCTCAAGCACGGGCACGGCGTGCGGCTCTGGTGGCGGTTCGTCCTTCGGCAACGCCTTTACCTTCGTCGCAGGTACGCCCAACTATCTCATTGGCACCTCGTCTCCACTCGGTATCATCCTTACTGCTTCCTCCACCATCGGCAACGGCACCCAAGCAGGTGGCTTAACTATCTCGGGCGGGGCAACCACCACCGGCAATGCGTACTTTGGAGGGAAGGTGGGGATTGGGACGGCATCACCGGGCTATTTGTTAACAGTCACCGGCTCCGGAACAGTATTAAGTGTTACGGGCAATGCAACTTTTATAAACACTGTCACCGCCTCTAACATTGTGGCTGGTTCAACTGCCTCATCATTCGCTGGAATCACCACTTTCTCTAATGCAACCAATTCGGCTTTGTTCACTGGCGGCAACGTCGGCATCGGCA
>Ga0181520_10005166_pt1 | contig 21052 bp, 18 predicted proteins | sample PEATcosm2014_Bin_29_FD_132451 | JGI IMG/M metagenome (GOLD analysis project Ga0181520, IMG submission 132451) | Peatland microbial communities from MTU Mesocosm Facility, Houghton, MI, USA - PEATcosm2014_Bin02_30_metaG | ecosystem: Environmental > Terrestrial > Soil > Wetlands > Peat | place... | reverse complement strand
GACGACAAGCTCGCGCTGGCGCGCGAATTGGGCGCCGTCGCGACGATCAACGCCAAGGCCGTCGCCGACGTCGCCGAGGCGGTGATCGAGCTGACGCGAGGCGGCGCGCATGTGTCGATCGACGCGCTCGGGGCGCCGACGACCTGCTTCAATTCGGTCAGCTGTCTGCGCAAGCGCGGCAAGCACATTCAGGTCGGACTGCTGCTGGGCGACCAGAGCGCGCCGCGCATCCCGATGAGCCGGGTCGTCGCCAACGAGCTCGAATTGCTCGGCAGTCACGGCATGCAGGCGCACCGCTACGGCGCGATGCTGGAGATGGTGGAATCTGGCAAGCTGCGGCCGGAGCGGCTGATCGGCGAACGCATCAGCCTCGAACAGTCGATCGCCGCGCTGATGGCCATGGACACGTTTCAGCCGGTCGGCGTGGCGGTGGTGACGAAGTTCTAAGACCCGGCCGCCTCTCGGTTCCACAAAAGAGGCCCGGGCGATGGGTTCAAGGAAATGAACGCGTCCCTCAGGAGCGCCAGACAGCGTTACAGCGGGCCGCGGAAGCTGTCTTGATCGCTGGTCCGCCGGCGACGGGTATTGTAGCAAAGGTGCGGCATGGCCGGCGCGCGGTGTGCGGCTCTGACGCTCAGGCTGAGAGGAAGGGGGCGACGAATTGTCTCAACTCGGAGTTGGCGCTTTCGCTTCAGTCCTTCTGGTCGCAGTCGCCGCGTCGGCGGTCGCCGAGGACGCCTCCAAACTCGACCCGACTGCGGCGCCGATCGACGCCAAAATCCAGGTGTCGCCCGGCGATTCCTGGACATACGACCTGCGCGACGACGTTACCGGCGACGTGAAGGGATCTGTCGTCTTCGAGGTGACGAAAGCAGCCGACGGCGAAATCGAGACCCGCACAACTCGACAGATGTCGTCCACCAACGCCAAGACGACCACGGTTCAGCGCTTCGACGCGCGTTGGCGCAGGACGGACAACGGAAAGTACGTCTGGCGGCCCCATCTCGACACGAGCGGCGTTCCCGACGCTCTGCAGATCGGGAAGTCGTGGTCGTTCAAGTTCGAAGCTCTGAGAAAAGGGTCGGCGCAGACGGAGGAATACGCCGGCGTCGGCAAGGTCGAGGCGTGGGAGCGCGTGACGCTGCCCAACGGCGCCGCTTACGACGCGTTCAAGATCGACGTCGCGGACACCCAGACATCGGGATCGGGGCTCGCTGGCCGCAAACATGAGAACCATGCGGTCATGTGGTTCGCGCCGGCGGTCAACCGGCTGGTCAAGATGATCGACGAGAGCCGCGACAACGGCAAGTTGAGAGACGCGACCGTACAGACGCTGCGCGAATACAAGCCGGCCGCGAAGTGATCCTGCGCGCGCCATGAACGAGGGGACGAGGAATGTCTAGCATTACGCGTTTGGCCTTCGCGGCCGCATTGGCGCTCTCCGGCAGTTGCGCCGCCTTCGCGGACGACGACACGAAACCGAACGATCCGAATCCGCCGGCCAGCGTCAAGATCGAAGTGGCGCGCGGCGATCGCTGGACCTACGAGGTTCGGGACGACGTCACCGACGAGTTGAAGACCATCCTCGACGTCGCCGTGACCGACGTCAGCGATTCCGAGATCGACACCCGGGTTCGCTTCACCAACGCTTCGACCAACGCCGAATCGACCGCCGTGCAGGTGTTCGATCCGCATTGGCGGTTGAAGGACAGCGGCGCCTTCGTCTATCGTCCGGGGCTTGAGCATTTTGGTATTCCGCCGGACATTCAGGTCGGCAAGACCTGGTCGTACAACTTCGAATTGTCGCGGATCAATCCGCCGGGAAACTTCAAGTACGCCGGCAAGGCCAAAGTGGTGTCCTGGGAACGAGTTTCCGTCCGCAACGGCTTGGCCTACGACGCGTTTAAGATCGAGTTCAATACGGCGGCGACGCCGGTCGTCAACAATCGCAAGTTCGAAGAACATATCGTGCAGTGGTACGCGCCGGCCGCCAATCGATACGTCAAGTTCGTCTATGAGAGTCGCCAAAACGGGAAGTTGCTCGAATCCACCGTCCAGACGCTGAGGGACTACGGGCGCCGTGAGTAGAGGTCTTGGTCGTCGCACATGCGGATGAAGCGTATCGGCTCCACTTTGGCGGCGGCGCTGTCGGTTGTCGTCGTCGGCGTGAGCGCCGGCCGAGGCTCGGAAACGCCGGCCGTCCAGGCGCCTGCGGCCGGCGTCGACGCTGGGCGCGGCGACGAGTGGACCTACTTAACCGAGGATACGCTGACCGGCGAGTCGCTCTCCGAGGTTGAGGTGGTCGTGGTTGACCGACAGGCCGGCCAGATCGATGCGCGACTCCGCGTCACCGATCCGCGCACCGGGGCGGTTCGCGTCGGCGCGGCGACGTTCGATCCGTTCTGGCGGCGGATGCCGGACGACTCCGACTCGGGCCAAGGAACCCAAGACAGTTGGGGCGTGAGGCCGGGCCTGCGCGTGGGCGATGAGTGGAACTACGACTTCGAGCGCCTGCTTGCGGGCGGCCCGATCAAGATGCGCTGGATTGGGCACGGGGAGGCCCTGGCTGTCGAGCCGATCGATCTTCCCAACGGTTCGACCGTCGAGGCCCTGAAAATCGAGTTCTTCGAACGGCCGGCGGTCGCCCGCTATCGCTTCGAGATGCACGTCGTCGAATGGTTCGCGCCGGAGATCAATCGTTACGTCCGGCGTGAAATCGAGACGCGGCAGGCCGGTAAGATCGTCGAGTCGACGAGCGAGATCCTGCAAGATTATGTGCAGCGGCGGTGACGTTTCGCAGTTTATGATGTTCACCATCCCCTTGTCTGTCAACGAGCACTCAATCGGGACCCCAGATTTTCACCGAATAGGGCCCCCCCTTTGACGGGCGCGGACGGCAGCGATCGCCCCGACGAAGCTGGGCCGGAAGACCTCCGCCAGCGCTTTGCGACCGCATCGGCCAATGCCTCGACGAAATCGCCCCGAAAGCCTGCGCCAACTATCTTGCCAAGGCGGGATATGCGCCATCGAAGGCAGGAAGTGCTCTAGTCTAGCGGGGACGCGACCTACGACAAAGACTCCACGGACCGAATCTCGGGCGATCGGCGTGGCCAAGCGTCCGGAAACGACCCCGCCAAAGCGAGAGTCGTCAATTCCTCACGGCGCCGATCGGCATTCGGACCTGACGTCGATTTACAAACTGCGCTCGTACAGGCGATCAAAGACTCCCGGCCTCTCAGCGCCGCTATTTCACCGCTTGCGCCCGTGGCCCGACGCAAGTTTCGCCCGTCGTTGAGGCGAGATGCTCCAATTTCCGTCGACGTTCGTCACGTCGCCGCGCGTATGCATGCGAGAGAGGGTCGTCGTGATCGCGGCCTCGGTTGTTTTGGCCCCTGTCGCCAACACACGATTCAAGATCTCGCCGCGCCGGATGGAGCCTTCGGAAAGGGCCTTCTCAATCCGTTCCTGCAATGTGACTCGGCTTGTTTCCCGCTGGCTCTCCTCCCGCGCCGGCGGAACGCGCCGTTTGTTTGTCGGAACGAAAGTGGCCGGCCCATGATACTCCGCGAGAACCTCGCGGGCGCTTCGAAGCTTCGCCAGCCGCGATTGCGTCGCCGCCAATTCGGCCTCAACAGCCGAAATCTCAGCGTCGAGCCGATCGAAGACGCCTGCAGATGACGTCAACGGGCTCAGAACCTGAGAGTCTCTGCGACCAGCTTCGGATTCCCTGTCACTGGGTTCCGGCTTGAACTCGTTGGCAGACAATTCCGGCGCTGGCATGTCTTTTCCACCATACTTTACCTGACCGCCCATTGAGCTCCCGCGGGCCTTCGAACAATATATCGCATAGTACGCAAGCTTCTAGCGACGTCAACTAAAATTGAACATGACGAAACGTTAGACGGGCAGTCAAGACGTTTGTTTGTATTACCGCCGCATCCGAGTTAATACATCAAACTGTAACGCTGATGACTTCAAGTGTCGCGATCGTTGGGCCTCGTATTGAAAATTGTAACGTTAGGGAGTTATCGTGTAACGCTGGCTTTAAAGCTGTCGCCGGGCTAGCGCCCGACTCAAAGGACGCCGCGATTGACTCTTTGGCGCCGCGCCAAACCTGACTGCGCTGGTCGTGGTCCAAGAACAGCAACTCGCGAACGCCCTCGTCACAGTCGTTTTCGCGGCGTATTTCCGAAGAACTCTCGTGTCAGCAGGCGCCTTAACCGTTGGGGCTGTCACAGCAAACGGCGACGCAGATTAAACTCCGAGGCCTTGGTTCAAAGGCGGAAATCGCGCGGCGCAAGTGGGGCGGGAACGAACGCCGTCCTGCGACGTTTGCGTGACTGGGGCGCGAGAAGCGGCCGCTCGTTCGCGGCTGCGTGGCCTGCGTCGACTTATTGCGCAGCCTTCTGCACGAAGCCGAAAGGGCCGCGCGTTCACGCGGCCCTCTCAAAATTGCCGAGGCTTTGTCAGGCCGCGGCCGCGACGCGGCGCGCACCCCGGCGGCCTGCGAAGCCGAGGCCTACGAAGCCGAGAACCATCATCGCCCAGGTCGAAAGTTCGGGAACGGCGGTGGTGAAGCCGGTCACGAGGCCCGAGTTGTTTGCGACGGAGTAGGTCATGTCCGAACTCGCCCGACTGAAGAGGCCGCCGGAGGGATCGTCAAACTCGAACCCCGCGCTTCCGGCGGAGTCGTTGGGATCATTGATGTCGATTAGCAGATTGCCCTTGGCCGGATTGTAGGTGAACGGTTTCGACAGTGGGATGGTGAGCACGCCGCTTACGACAGCCGGAAGCTTCGCGTTATAGACCGTCGTCTTGCTCGAACCGTAGTTCTGCGAAAGGTTCGTGCTGAGGCCGTTGACGGCGGCCGAGGTCGTCGACAGCGTGATATCGATCTTTCCCGTCGGGAGCGCTCCTGTCGAGCCGGACGTATAGAATTCGATATCGTCAATCGTGATCGCGCCCGAAAAGTCGCTGGACGCGTACACCTGTTGGTATTCGGGCAGCGATATCGAAGTCCCGAACGGGATGTAGTTGACCCCGTCGTTATCCGTGCCGATGATTACGGTCGCCGACGCCGGAGCGCACGCCAGAAACGTCGACGCCAGTAGGGTCGCCACGGCCGTTGTCGTTGTCTTGGAACTCATCATTCCCCTCCTTCGCAACGCGCAGGCGCGACAGGGGCCGTCGAACCGTCGCCCGCGCCGCGGCTGCTCACGCAACGCCTTAACGTTATCTTAACAACATTAACTTTTTTGAACGGCGAGGATCGACACGCGGAGGCCTTGCTCACGTCTGCGCGATCAACAATTGGCTTCAGGAATGGGTCTGGAGCTCCAAGCGGCGAGCCTCGAGCGCCAGCAGCGCCAAGCGCTCTGATGGGTTCGGTTTTCACATGATCCGTCAAGACTGTGGGAGACGCGCGTCGCACTGGTGGGCTCTTCGCCCTCACTCGGCGCGCGACGGGGCGCCGACGCGCTCCGGAGTTCGCCCGTAACCCGCAGCGACGTCTCTGTCGCCTTCCTCGCGAAAGACGGCCGCCAGCCGCGGCGACTGTTGGGTTCAGGGGGCGCCGCCGGTCAGGCGACGCCGCGGCCCAACCGGCTTACAGAACGATTGTTGATCAATTGTCAGCGGCTGCCCGTGGGCCAAGGTTCGGCTGCTTGCCGCTCAACAACGTGTTATGCAGCGCTCATCTGTGTGTTCCTGTCGGCGCAGAGGCTTGGCGAATCAAGTAATTTTGTCATCGTCGGCTTGCGACAACCGCCGCCTTAGAATCGCTGCAACGGCATGGATTTAGAATCATTAAGAATGTGTTGACGCGTTTGTTATTGCGTGCCAACGTTATTGACCGAGGCCACTTCTTGTACTGGGTCAGACCCGTTTCAGGAGGGTGTCATGAGGGGCTTGCGTGTTTCGGCCCGCGCGTCAGCAGCTTGCATTCGCCCAACGCGCGCCATAGGGCGGGGAAATCAAAAGATTAAGACGGTTCTGATGGCTGGCGTGGCTCTGGCCATGCCGGTGGCGTTGGCGCCTTTCGCGGCTCATGCGGCCGTCGTAACTTGGAACGGCGGCACATCGAACGCCTGGGAGACGGCATCGAACTGGACCGGTGGGCTGCCGATCACGACTTCCGCCGTCACGATCGGCGTTACGTCGAACAACCCAGTTGAGATCAACAGCAACGTTTCCTTGAACGGTTCGACGGGAGCCTTGACCGTCGGCGCCGGCCTCGGCACGACCGAGTCGCTGAATATCAACTCGGGCGACACGTTGACCATGGGCGCCAGGCCCGTCACGCTGGCAGGAGGGTCTATCACTGGCCTTGGCACGTTGAGCGACACCGGCACGATCAGCGGCTACGGCACGATCTCCTCACAGATCAGTGGAACCAGCTTTGCCGCCAACGCCACTGTTGGCGGTACTGCCTTCGGCGGCTTTAGCCCGTTCGTCAATGGCACCCCTGGCGCGTCGATCACTCTCATCGGCCAAAATAACCTCACCAGCGACACCTTCACCGTTTCGAATCGCGGCAACTTCAACTTCCAAGGCGTCACCCTGACCACGCCCACCTTGAGCGGTGTTTCGAACAACCTGAACGCCGGGTCACTCGGAGGCAATCAGTACTATGGGCTGTTCACCTTTTCTGGGGCGGCCAGCACTGTCGTCGGCACCGTCAACAACACGAACTATCAGCAGTTCGACATCACCGGCACCACTCTCAACCTCTCCGGTTTCAGGCTCGCAAACGCCTGGGCGACCAATGTGCCGGCCTTCTTCGTTGTGGGCGCCGGGGGCGTCCTAAACGATGCCGGCGGAACCAACGGAGCTCAAGTCGGTAGCCGACTGAACGGCTTTATGGCGAATATTCTGCAGGGAGGTTCAATCACCAATACCGCGAACGATACGAACTTCTCGATCGCCGGTCTTGTGACAGGTTACGGCAAGGTCTCAGGACCGGCGACCCTCACTGGCGGGGCGACGGCGAGCGGCGGCACGCTCATCATGGACGGCACCACGGGTACAGGCGGCATTACCGCGGCGAGCGCCGGCTGGGGTACGGCCGGCGCCGGCAACACGCTGGACTTGAAAGGCGCCATCAACTTCAGCCCATCTGGCAGCTTCGCCGCCGCTCCGGCGCTAAACCCCAATGGCGGAACGATTCAGCTCGACGGGGCGACGATCAACACAACCGGCGGCAGCGGTCAGATCTGGGTGAATCATGGTCAGGTGAACGTGGCGAGTGGCGTCAACACCTTGAACGGCGCCTTCATCCCATCAGGCAGTGACGGCACAACCGCCAACTATTCGGTCGCCTCCGGCGCCACGCTGAGCCTGCAGAACACCACGAGCCTCGCCAACGCCATTTCAGGCGCCAACTTCAATTTGGCGCAGGGATCGTTCCTGGTCCTGGGCGGAAGCAAGGATGGCATCACGCTCTCGGGGAACTTTTCGTTCCAGCAGACCAACCCGACGACGAGCTGGACCTACGGCGCCACTCAAGGCCTGGGACCAGACCTGAGCATGACCGGCGGGACTTCCGCTGTCCCCACGACCCTCGAAGTCGGCGGGGTTAACCTCGGTTACGTCGCCGCGGGCTTCATCAAGAATTTTGCGCTGGACAGTCTGACCGTCGGCGCTGGCGGCTATGTCGGCCTGGTGGATCAGTACGCTAATGCGACGACATCGGGCTGGACGAGCGGCGCCGAAGCCCTCTATCTCGACAGCCTCATCGGCACCAGCCTAACCAAGGGCGGGGCCGGGACCCTGAACCTGGACGGTCTCAGCGCCTATCTGCAGGGCTACGGCGCCCTGCATGACGGGTATTTCCAAAGCGCAAATGGCGATTGGGTCTTGATCACTGGCGCGCTGAGCGCCGCCCCTGAAGCCTCGACTTGGGCGATGATGCTGATGGGCTTCGCTGGTCTTGGCCTCGCGAGGTATCGCCGCCGGGCGAAAGGGACACGCGCGACGTTCGCCGCGTAGCCCGTCAAAGCCACAAAGGTTGTTCATCCGGGGAGCCGGCTAGTCGCACCGAGAGCTGTGGCGCTCTGCTTCAACTAAGCTCCCCGGGCGAACAGCTCTAAGAAGATCTCCTGAGAGTCTCCGATTGAGAGTTGTGTATCGAGCGGCTCGTCACAGGCTGGATGGTGAAGGCTGCGGCCGGAGGCAGCGGAAGCGGCTTGGACGGAGTCGGGGCGGCGACGAGCGACTACTCACGGTCAACGATGATCGCGCGGGACGAACGACGACGGCGTGCGGGAAATTGAACGGCTGCGGCGCGATCCGTTGAACGGGCGTCAGACCGCACGAAAGCTGGGCGCGTCCGATCAACTGTGCGCGTGACGTTCCGACGCCATGACCTGACCAGACTATGGGAGCTGGAGCGCGAGCGGCAGGTCGGCTCGCAACGCGCTCCGCCCCGGCAAAACGATCCCCGGACGTCAAGAAGGTTGAGCGCTTCGACGTCGAAGGTCTCGGGATCGCCGCCGGCCACGCAAGGCTCGCCCACGGCGCGCCAGCGTGGCGAGGGGCAATGAACGTGCGGCGAAGCGCGTCGTTGCAGGGAAGCCCTCGAGGAATGGGTAGATGACCGCCCAAAGCGCCCGTCGGACAGACGGCGCTGCGGCGCAATGTCGCGCACCGAGCGCTGCAAACGATCAGAAATGCTTAGGCCCGCAGACCAGCCAAATAGTTACCAATCTGTTAATTAACCCTTGACTCTCCGTTTAATCAAAGTTCGAATGACAGTGATGCGGGGTGCGTGCGCGCGCCAAGAGCGCGGGCAATGTCGTGGGTGCGCTAGCCTTAATTGTTCGGCATGGACTGCTTCTGGCCACGGGGGCGTTGCGGCGAAGCGGCGACAAGTGCGAATTTGGAGGTGGGCTATGATGAAAATTGCCTCGGCCATTGCGGGCGCCGCGTTGGTGGGCTTGGCGGCGTTCGCGGGAACCGCGAAAGCAGCGGTTTATGATTTTACTTTCGTTGGAGGCACGTCGGACCCCAGTGTCCAGGCGTCGGGGACGTTCACGACTAACGCTGCCGACAACATCGTAGTGTCTGGCAACGGCGTGTTTTCGGACGGCGGCTACGTAGGTGAAATCGCGCTATTGTTGCCAGGGTCTTCGGCGAATACGGCTGGCCTCAGCTATGACAATGTATTCCCAATTGACAGTACGGGGGGCTTGTTGTTCCAGGGCGCTGGCGATCCAAACTTCTACGTCAATATATTTAGCCCAAATTCGCCGATTTCCGTCGGCACCGCAGATGCGTGGTTATCGGCGGTTGAGCCGTCCGGAAATTACCTGTGGGGTAGTCTAGACTATCCTCCAGGGGGTGGGGTTTGCAATAATTGCATCGCGGATGGCGCTCTGACCATCACCGCTGTTCCCGAACCCGCGACTTGGGCGATGATGCTGCTCGGCTTCGCCGGCCTTGGCTTCGCCGGCTATCGCGGTTCGCGCAAGCATGAGGCGCTCCCCGCGTAAAGCGGCTCGGGCAACCAACTGCAAAGGGCCGCCCTCCGGCGGCCTTTCTTTTGCCGCGCGTGGGCTTGGTGACGGTCTCCGACTACTCGCCGGTCAGACCGCGCAAATACGCCCCGTAGGCGCCCCTGTACCGTTCGGCCAGAACGGCCAGCGCCTCGGTCGAAATCCAGCCCTGTCGCCAGGCGATTTCTTCCGGACAGGCGACCTTGAGACCCTGCCGCCTTTCCAGCGCGCGGATATATTCGGCCGCCTCGAGCAGCGAGTCCGGCGTGCCGGTGTCGAGCCAAGCGTAGCCGCGGCCGATCCTCTCGACATGCAGCTGGCCGCGTTCGAGATACATGCGATTGAGGTCGGTGATCTCGAGCTCGCCGCGCGCCGACGGCCTGAGCTTCGCGGCGAATTCCGGCGCGCGTTCATCGTAGAAGTAGAGACCCGTGACCGCCCAGTTGGAAGTCGGCGCCTTCGGCTTCTCCTCGATCGCGGTCGCCCGTCCCTCGCCGTCGAATGAGACCACGCCGTAACGTTCCGGATCCGTCACATGATAGGCGAACACCGTCGCGCCCGTCTCCGTTCGCGCCGCCGCCGCCGCAAGCAGCTCCGACAGCCCCTGGCCGTGATAGAGGTTGTCGCCGAGGATAAGCGCCGAGCGGCGGCCGGCGACGAAATCGGCGCCGATCTGATAGGCCTGCGCCAGGCCTTCAGGCTTCGGCTGTTCCGCATAGGAAAGCGATAGCCCCCAAGCCGATCCGTCGCCGAGCAGGCGCCGGAACAGCGGTAAATCCTGCGGGGTCGAGATGACGAGGATCTCGCGGATCGCCGCGAGCATCAGCGTCGCCAGCGGATAATAGATCATCGGCTTGTCGAAGATCGGCAGCAACTGCTTCGACATGACCTGCGTCATCGGATGCAGTCGCGTGCCGCTGCCACCCGCCAGGACGATGCCGCGCATGGAGTTTCTCACGCCGGCGTGCCGAGCCGTTTGCGGCGATCGGCGCCGGACCGGATCTCCCGCCACCATTGCTGGTTGTCGAGATACCAGCACACGGTCTCGCGCAGCCCGGCCTCAAAGCTGTGGCGCGGCCGCCACCCAAGGCGGTTCTCGATCTTCGAGGGGTCGATTGCGTAGCGCAGGTCGTGGCCCGGCCGATCGGCGACGAAGGTGATCAGCGCGCGGCGCGAGCTTGATCGCCTTGCCGGCGCGAGTTCGTCGACGAGGTCGCAGATCGCCTCGACCACGTCGATGTTGCGGCGTTCGCAACGGCCGCCAATGTTGTAACTTTCGCCGACTTCGCCGCGCGCGACGACTTCGAGCAACGCCTCGACGTGGTCGTCGACGAACAACCAGTCGCGTACGTTTTCGCCTCGCCCGTAAACGGGCAACGGCTTGCCTTCGAGCGCATTGGCGATCGTGAGCGGGATCAGCTTCTCAGGGAAGTGATAGGGGCCGTAATTGTTGGAGCAATTCGTCAGCGTCACCGGCAGGCCGTAGGTGTGGCGCCAGGCCCGAACCAAGTGATCGGAGGCGGCCTTCGACGCCGAATAGGGCGAGTTGGGCGCGTAAGGGCTCTCTTCACAGAATAGACCGTCAGCGCCGAGCGAGCCGAACACTTCGTCGGTCGAAATGTGATGAAACCGAAATTGGGCCTTTTCGGCGTGGTCGAGTCGACGCCAGTAGTCGAGGCAGGCCTGCAGCAACACGCTCGTCCCGACGACGTTGGTCTGGATGAACGCCGAGGGACCATCGATAGAGCGATCAACATGGCTTTCCGCCGCGAGGTTCATCACCCAAAGCGGCCGGAACCGATCGAGGGCCGCGCGCACGGCGGCCGGATCGCAGATGTCGGCGCGAACGAACGAGAACCGTGCGTTCCCCATCGCCGTCTGCAACGACGCGAGACTGGCGGCGTAGGTCAGCTTATCGTAGACGAGCGCTTCGTGCTGGGTCTGGCCGATAATGCGACGCACGAGCGCCGAACCGATGAACCCGGCGCCGCCCGTCACGAGAATGCGCGCCATCGTTTCGCCGTCCCCTCAAACGCGACGCTCCACGCCGGCCCTGGCGAGACCGCCTTAGCGACGTGTCAACAACAGCCGTCGGGTTCCCAGCCGACTTGGCTAACGCTCGCAATATATTTAACATAACAACTCAACATCGGGAAGCGGACGCTTGCGTTTCCCTCCGCACGATGAATGGGCCGCCAAGTTGGTTCCAAAATTGTATTGGAGGTCCTGTGAGCAACGCCGCACCCGCCAGCGCCCTAGCCGCCACAGATCAGCGCGCGATGCAAAACGCCATAACGGTCTCGGTCGTCATTCCGCATTACGACGATCTCGCCAACCTCGAAAACTGCCTCACCCTCCTCGCGCGGCAGACGCTGTCGCGCGACGCATTCGAAGTGATCGTCGCCGACAACAACTCCCACTGCGGCCTGGAGGCGGTGCAGCGCGTTTGCGCCGATCGCGCTGAGGTGGTTCCGGCCCCCATTCAAGGCGCCGGCGAGGCGCGCAACGCGGGCGCCACAGCCTCTCGCGGAGCTACGCTCGCTTTCATCGATTCCGACTGCCGGCCGCACGCCGATTGGCTCGAAAGAGGCCTCGCCGCAATGGGAAACTCCGACGACATCGTCGGCGGGCGCGTCGACGTCGATGTCGAAGACCCCGAGCGGCTGACCGCGGTCGAGGCGTACGAGAAGGTGTTCGCATTCAATTTCGAACGGTACATCGGGAAGAAGGGGTTTTCCGGCTCCGGCAACCTCTTCGTGCGACGCGCGACCTTTGACGCGGTCGGAGGCTTCCGCGTTGGTCCCGCCGAAGATATGGAATGGAGCCGTCGCGCGACGCGCTCCGGCCACAAGCTGCGCTACGCCCGCGACGTGGTGGTGTCGCATCCGGCGCGTCGGGACTGGAGCGAGCTGATCCGTAAGTGGAGACGCATCTCCCGGGAAGGGTACCTCCTCATGATCGAGCAACCGCACGGACGCTTCCTCTGGTTCGCGCGCAGCGTCTTTGTGTTGGTCTCTCCGCTCCCTCAATCGTTTCAGGTGCTGCGGTCGCCCAAGCTGCACTCTGCGCGGGAAAGATGGGCCGCCATTCGCGTGCTGTTGCGATTGCGTTTGTGGCGCTTCATCGAATGCCAGCGCCTCCTGGCGGAGAACCCCCGCTAGGACGGACCGCGCTCTGTGGATTCTCGATCGAAAAGCGCGTCTTCGCGAAACCGGGGTCGCTCAGTCGTGCAGGGCTCATTCGCACTGACGTCTTGCGCGGCTCCGCGTACAGGGACCACAAACTCACCGAACTTGACGCCAATGCGGAACGACAAGCCCTTGCGGCTGTTCGCCGGGCCCCTCCTTCGCGGACCTGCGCGTCCGCCCCGCGAACACGCAGTCAATCGACTCGATTGCGGGCGCAAAGGGAGTTTCAACAACCCGCAACGCCGAATCGCGAGCGGCGCGCCCGACATGCCTATGGGCGGCCATCGAGGCTCGGCCGCGATCGTTGTTCACAACTGAAACACGGATGGTCCGACGCCTTCACCCGCTCCGATTTCGGCTAAATAATACCATCCGACGTCTGGGTTAACGGGTCGTTGACTCACCCGGATAAACTTGTTAACGATGAATGTTTGTAGCGCAAGAGCAGTGTAAGAGTAGCGTAGAGGAGGAGACGATGAAGAAGTTGCTCCTAGCGACGGCTCTCGCCGCCCTCGGCTTTGCGACGGCCGCCAATGCGACCATCACGATCTCGCCCGGGTCGGGACCGAACTTCGGTACGTTTGACAACAACGCCGTCGGCTCAACCAGCGGGACGTCGAACACGCTGTACGGCCCGATCACGTTTTCCACGACGGGAGGAGGTTTCGTCACAGACACCTCGGTCGTCGACCAATACGCCCAACCGGCAGGCGACCTGAGCAATTATCTGTTTGCGGCGGGCGGCGGAACGGCGACCGTCCAGTGGGACCACGCGCTTACGTCGTTCGATATCTACTGGGGTTCGATCGACTCGTATAATACGCTCTTCACGCTTGGCAACGGCGACTCGATAACTGGCACCCAAGTCGCGGCTGCTTTGGGCGTGACGGACGGCGGCACGATCAGCGAATGGGTGCAGATCTCCGATACGGATGCGTTCAGTGGCTTCACGGCGACTTCAGCTTCCGCGGCGTTCGAATTCGATATGGCTGCGGCGCCGGAACCTGCCACCTGGGCGATGCTGCTGCTCGGCTTCGCCGGCCTCGGCCTCGCCGGGCGCCGCGCTGTTCGGAGAGAAGCAGCGTCGGCTTGATCGCCACAGAGTCCCCGCTTCGAAATGAGCCGCGCCTTGGGGCGCGGCTTTGTTTTGGCGCCGGGCAAACACCCCGAAATGACGGAAGCGGCGCGGCTGGGGGGCTCGCGGAAGGAGGCCGGGACGATGATGGATAAGGCGTCACGGAGTCGCCCCCCGCTCAGCCTCGCCATTGAGGCCAGTTGATAGAGGGGACATTTGGGCGCTGCTGCACAGACACGAGCGCTCGCTTGCGGCCGTCTTCTGTACCGGACGATCGCTCGCGACACCGGCGCGTATCTGGCGGATCCTCAGCGCCCCGACCCGCCGGCGTCGGCGGCAGTCTCCTGTTTCGACGATCCTCGATACATCCCCCGCCACTTCACCAGTGCGCCGAGCGCGACGATGACGCCATCGAGGACGAAGAACAGGATGATGGCGGCGACGAACAGCAGAATGCCGGTGAAGTCGTGGAATAACCCCTCCACCGCGTCGGCGCCCAAATAATACGTCGCCAGCACCAGCGCGACCACGCGGAGAAAGTTGGCGAGAACGGTGATCGGAACGATCGAGACGATCAGCAGCGCCGTCCGCAGCGGCGCGTTCGCAACGAATTCGTAAATGTAGAACACGCCGATCGCCGACAAGGCGAAGATCGAATTCATGCCCGAACAAGCGTCCTTGACCATCAACTCATAGGCGCCGACCATGATGATCACGCCATTCTGCGCCACCGGATAGCCGAGCGCATAGAGCAATGCGGCCACGGCGTCGGACACTCCTCCTTTCAGCGGCACCGTCAGGGCGTCGAGCGCCCATCCTGGCGGCGGCACGGAGAAAACGAGAAAGGCGAGCGGGAAAGCGAGCGCGCGAGCTGCGCCCCAGCCTCGCGTCAGAAGAATCGCCGCCGCCAAAACCAGGATCTGCGACCCTGATTCGACGATCAGCAGATCCTGCGAACGACCGACCGCCATCAGCGCCAAGCCGACCAAAAGCGTCGTCCAACCCGTCCCATAGGCCGGGCGGACGCCGGCGCACGCCACCGTATTCCTCTTCCGCCAGGCGAGCCAAGCCGACGCGAGCATAATCAGCGGACCATGGCCTTCCTGTTCGGTTTGCCAGGGCCCCTGGTAGAGCTTCACGTAGGTCGGGACGTAGATGAGAATTGCCGACGCGACGACGAGCGCCGCCAGGACCTTCTCCGCCGTCCAAGCGAACAGGGAAGACCCGCTTCGCGCCCCTAAGACGGCGCCGACGCTCGTCTGCTTCGCCGTCAGGTCCAGAACTCCTGTCCCGGACGCCGCCGCCAAGCAAGCGCGCTCAACGCGCGAGTCAAGAGCGGCGGCGTCAAACACGCTGCGACGTCAATGCGCATTTTCGCCTGTCAACACAATACGCAACGTCCGCATGACGATGCGCAAATCGAGCCACAAGCTCCAATGGTTTATGTACCAGATGTCCAATTCAACGCGTCGCTGCATCTTCTCCAGCGTATCGGTTTCCCCTCGCGCGCCATTGACCTGGGCCCAGCCCGTAAGCCCCGCCTTCACGTGATTGCGGAAAGTGTACTTCTCCAGAATCTCCGAAAAGTGTTTGTCATGCGCCGAAGCGTGCGGCCGAGGCCCGACAAGCGACATCTCGCCCGACAGAACGTTCAGCAATTGAGGAAGCTCGTCGATGCTGAAGCGCCGCAGGAATTTGCCGACTCGCGTCACGCGCGGATCGTTGGCGGTCGCTTGGCGGATCACCGCCCCGTCCTCGAGCACGCGCATGGTGCGAAACTTGTAGATCTTGAACGGGCGTCCATTGAAACCGTGACGGGTTTGCCGGAACAGGATCGGACCCGACGAATCGAAGTGGATCGCGACCGCCGTCGCAGCCAACAGCGGCGACAGCAGCATCAGCCCTGCGAGTGCGCAGGCTATGTCGAAAACGCGCTTTCGCGCCCGTTCGAATTGCGACAGCGCCGCGCGTTGCAATTCGACGGCGATCGTCGAGCCAAGGTCGACGCGGTCGCGCGCCAGCAGTTCGCACAGCGAACCGACAGGCAGCAGAGTGACCGACTGCGGCAACACGCGCAAACGGCCGCCGATTTCGCGAAGGCTGACCGCGTCGGCGAGGTCCGCCGCCACATAGATCTCGTCGATGTCTTGCCCACGAACGGAAGCGATCAGGCCGTCGACCTGGGTTTCGAAATCGCCGGTTTCAGGCAAGCGACGCACCGTCGTCAGCATCGAAACGGCATTGCCGTAACGATACAAGGTCCTTGAAACGGCTCCGGGTTCAACGCCATGGAAGCACAACAACGCCACCTGCCTGCGCCTCAATCCTCCGGTCCTTATCGCTCCCGGCAGCACCAGCAGCCATCCGAGCCGATGGGCGGTCAACGCCAACCCACCGACGCACCAGAATAGGACGAGGTCGATACGCGACACGCTTTCGCCGATTCGCCAGGCGAACAGTCCAGAGGCTAGGATCAAGAACGACCCGCACCACGCGCTCATCGTTGAACGCAGCTGCAGCCGCCAGTTCAACAGCTGCATCGGTTCGTACAGATCGCGTATTCGCAACGAGGTGACGAAAAGCACGGCGACGAAGGCCGCAGCCGCAAGCTCGCGCGAGTTGTCGAACTGGAAGCTCGGACGAACTTCCGCGGTCAGCGCCTGCCCGACCATCACCGCGGCGAAGATCAGCCCGACATCGAGCGTCATCGCCACCTGACCGATGCCGCGGTAGGAGAATGGCAATCGGTGAGTCAGCCCCGACTTGCCCTGCGCGGACCCGATCGAGGCGGCGCCTTCGATGCGCGCTCCGGCGACCGGTCCTTCGACAATGAGGCGCGTGTCGGACGGTTTCATCGTTGGCCTAGACGCTTGGCGCACCGCTTGTTTACACTTTATTAACTTACAACATTCGTCGCTAACGCGTCAAAGGCGCAAACTTGAGTTGAATTGAATGTTTGATCGCGTGGTAAACACCACGAGTTCCCGGTCGCGCCGGCATCGACGCGTGAGCTTCCCGGCGCGTGCCAACGTTTCGCCGTTTGGCGTTCATCGGCTCCAACTGCGCCCGCCGCCAGCGTTAATCGTCCGTCCCGACGGAAAGCTGCGGAAAGAGGGGACAGGATTTGCTTGCGCGCCCTCAGCTGCGCCGCCCCAACCTCGGTGCGGGCCCGGCCGGAACGCTCATTTGTGCTGATCTAGAATTGCGCCGCGCGCGGCAGGAACGAACGGATCACGGTCGCAGGAACAAAATACTTCGCCACGTCGCTCCGCATCGCCCGAGTCGAGGTCGCCGAGCGCCACGTCGCTTCGATCTTCCGGCTGACAATGCCCAGCAAGCAGCCGTTCCAAGCGTCGAACACGCCCGAGCCGGAGTTTCCTGTCGTCGCGACGTCTGCGATCACGGTCGAAAACGCCGTTCTCACGTTGGGCGGCAATTGCTGAGGCGAAAGGACGTGTGACCCGGCCGTCCCTTCTGGCGTAGCGACAATGACGGATTCGCCCGGCGCAGGCGGCGCACGACACAGCTCGAGACGTCGCAGCTGCAGTCGTCCGGGCAGAATGCCAGGGTCGACCCGAAGCAGAGTCAGGTCATTGGTCTCAAAGGTCCCCTCCAAGACGACCTCGGTCGGGAACGCTCGACCGTCGACGATCACGCGAGGCTGAGTCTCGGCGGCGTGGCCGACGACGTGCGCAGCGGTCAAGACATAACCGTCGCCAAGATAGACGCCGTAGCCCGGCCAGGACTGTTTGGGGCTTCTGTCGACGTGGACGGCGTAAGGAAGCAGTTCCAACGCTGACGATTGCGCGAGCGAGCGGCTCGGCGCCGCCAACGCCGCGGCAACGGCGAACGCGCCCGCGACAGTTCGGCAAGCCCTTCTGTTCGTCATCGTCCTGTCAAGTCCGAGATTGGCGGGGCTCGCGGTCCATCGCGAACGTTTGTCGCAGCCCGCGCTCCGCACCCGGATAAACGTTGCAAACCACCAGGGGTTGCGTCAAGTTTGATCAAAGGCGAATGCGCCCGTGTTTGAGTCGAAACGCGCTCGCTCATCGTTAGGCAAGTTTGTGTTATGCGGTATGGCGATACGCGCGGTCTGTGGCCCGACGCGACTTTGCGGGACTTTCTGCGCGGTCGGGGGGACACGGAAATGGTCAGGACGATTGCTCTCTTGATCAGAGTTGTCGTTGGCGTCGCGAGCATCGTGGTCGCGTGGCTGGTTCTCGACAACATCCACGACCGGAACACCGAGGTCATCGTCGCTTGCGTCGGGTTGCTCTACTGCTTCATTTTCGTGATTTCGCGTCGCTGGCAGTACTATGGATTATCGGTATTTTCGTTGTTCGGCATGACCGCCGCCCGATTGGCGGGCGAACCCTACGATCAGGCTCTGCGCAACGAGATCGGCCTGACGGCGCGCACCGGCTACGCGATCGTCACCGTCGCTTTTGCAGCCGCCATTGAATTGCTCTGCATATTCCGACTGTTTACATCGCTGCTGGGCCACGGCTGGGACCGACTCGCCGCGCCGGTCCACGCCGCTGTGGACTGGCCGCAGATTCTCGAGTTTCTTGGGATGTTTTGACTGACGATCTGCGCCGCTTCTCGTCGGTCTATTCGCCCGTCGGACGCCACAGCGCCAGCGCGCCAGAGCCCAGCCGCCTGAAATCCGAATAGGTCACAAGATACTTCTGCAGCGCGCAGACGATCGACCATGCGACCAATTGCGAAATAGCGCGCTCGCCTTTCGGCTCAAAGCCTAGCGCCGTCTCCGACCGCTCGGCGATCGCGCCGTCGTTTTGCGCAGCGATCGACTGCAGTTGGCCCATGGCCTCCCCTTGACGCAGACCAACGCTCCTCGCGCAGGCCGCCCGAAAGCCCAACGTTTGAAGAATACACAAGACATTCCCAAAAATCAACATAACGGTTCATACTGTCCCGGGTAGGCTAAGCAGTCTCAAATGCACAGCATCAAGGGGCGGGCGGCCCAGGCCCCAAACAAGCCGCGGCCGAATCCCTCATCTGTCTTGGGGCCGAAATCCCGCGGGCGGCGCTTGCGTTTTCGCAGCCGACAATTTCGCCTCAGGCGACGGGTCGTCACGAGTTGCCCGCTTCCGGCCGAGCCCTTTGCATCGCCCTCTTACGCACGAATCAGTGGGAGGGCGCCGTCGACTCTTTGATCGTTTCCACGCTGCTGACCGGCGTCGGCGCGCCCAGTGGATGAGCGACGACGCTCTCGAACGCGGCCACGTATTTCGCCGCCTCCCTCTCCCAATTGAACTTCTCCGCCGACAAGCGAAGAGCGCGTTGGGCGCAGGCCTCGCGCCTTTGATCGTCCCTTAAGAGGCCAAGGCAGGCCGCCGCCAGACCTTCAGGAGTATCGGTCGGCGCATAGACGCCGACATCGCCGAGCAGGCGCGCCGTTTCCTTCAGCCGATATGTCACGGTCGGGATGCCCAATGCGCAATATTCGAAGACTTTGTTCATACTCATGAGATCGTTCACTTCGTTGACCGGGTCGGGAATGACGCCAATGTCGAACGCGCTGATATGAGCGATCAGGTCCTCGCCCGAGCGATAGCCGGCGAACACGATGAAATTGTCGACGCCCATCGCCCGCGCCAGCGCTCGGACCGAGCACAGAGCCGGCCCATCTCCGACGATCACGGCGCGGAAGTCGCTGATCCCGTTGTCGACGATGGCCCGAACAGCCCGGACGAGATGGTCGACGCCGTCTTGGTCGCCGATGACGCCAAGATAGCCGATGACTATCCGTACGCCTTCGCGCAGCCTCGGATCCGGCGCGCCGCGGAAGATTCGCGTTCGCGACGGGACGCTGTAAACCGCCTGGACGTTTTCGGGTTTCTTGCCGCCGCGCGAAATCGCGATATCGCGGAAGCTCTGGTTGGCGGTGATGACGGTGTCCGCCAGACGATAGGTCATCCGCTCGAACAGCCTGAGGACCCGATAAGCCAGGCCGCGCCGGCCGAACTTTGCCGCGTAGAGTTCAGGCGAGAGATCGTGCTGATCAAAGACGAACCGGACGCCCAAGAGTTTGAATGGCGCCGCGGCAAGACAGATGACATCGGGCGGGTTGCACGCCTGTATAACCGCGAACCCCTGCTCGCGCCGCACTTTCCAAAGCAGCCGAAACTCTTGCCAAAGCGCCACGGCGTATTCCGCCAGGAAAGCGCATTTCCGCCGCGCCTCGAGGGGCAGCGGATGACGATAGACGGCAATCGACTCCAGCACTTCGTACGGCGCTGGGTAAGCCGCCGTCCGCGGACAGATGACCGAAACCCGCCAGCCCGCGAGGATAAGGGCCTGCGCCTCCTGCCACACCCGCCTGTCCAATGGGACGGGCAGGTTTTCAACGATGATGACGCAGGAACGAGACGCGCCCATGGCCTCGCCAATCACAACACGCACGGCTTTGATTCAAATGTTGCATAAACAAAACGTTACGGCAACCGTGTGTTTGCGACGCGGCAGGCGCAATACTGTTAGAGTTAAGACCGTCGCCAAGGCGGCCGCTCCGGACGCCGGCGACCGACCAACGGCTTCAGAATGCAAGCCGGTGCGGTAGGCGACCTCGTGGCCGTTAAGCGGGGCATCCCGTCTGGGTTCGGGGCTGAAATTTCTTGGCCGGCGTCGACGTCAAACCTTGAGTCGCCCGCTCTGAATCGCCCTGCGCGGCGATCCCGCACGCTCGATCGAAGCGAAATGCGAACAACAGACTCCGTGCGCTACGTCTTGATGTCGCCCTGCCAAGAACTGGTCCTCGACCAAGAAGCCAAGATCTTTAGGCCCGCACGAGGTCAAGCGCCGAGAAGCGCTCAAATCCGCTCGCGACAGGCGCGCCGAACAAATGAGTGTCGGCGATTACGCCGTTGCGGCGCCGTCGCGGCGACTCATGCCGGCGGCGCGCATCCTTCCACGCAATGAACGGGCCAGACTTTCTAACAGTTCGACGCTCTTCCCCCTGAGGAAGTCTGGCGAACAGTCAAAGGCGCCAACTTCCGCGATCTCGATTCCGTTCATCCCCTTTTTGAATTGATAGCCGCTTGGATTCGACCGCGGATCAATTCCACCGAGGTCATACCACCGCATTCCCCTCGCAATCGTTTCCTGTACCGCTCGCCAATGCAATAAGTAGGATGCGTTCAAGCGTCTCGCCGCTTCGTTGGCGGCGCCGATCAAATATACAGACGTCTCTCCAACGTAAGAACCCAGGTGGACAGCCACAATTTCCTCACCCGCCCTCGCAACGTGCAACCGGTACGCTTCCGACTCGCGAGCGT